>Ga0068707_1000241_pt1 | contig 32763 bp, 23 predicted proteins | sample YNPNPMetaG_FD_66600 | JGI IMG/M metagenome (GOLD analysis project Ga0068707, IMG submission 66600) | Anoxygenic and chlorotrophic microbial mat microbial communities from Yellowstone National Park, USA - YNP NP MetaG | ecosystem: Environmental > Aquatic > Thermal springs > Hot (42-90C) >... | reverse complement strand
GGGAGCGGGTCGCTCGCCACCCAATCGTTCCCCCACGGCCGCAAAATTGACAAGCCGACGCTTTGCACTAACATAAGGCCACCTTTACCCTGAAACCGGCTCTGCCGGTTATTCTAAAATCCAGGAGGTCAGTTCATGAGTCAGAAGAAGATCCGTGTAGCCATCATTGGTGTGGGCAACTGTGCCTCGGCCCTGGTGCAAGGTGTGCATTTCTACCGCAACGCCGCCGATGACGAATTCATCCCCGGTCTGATGCACCCGCGCCTGGGGCCTTATCACGTGAGCGACATCGAGTTCACCGCTGCATTTGATATTGACATTAACAAAGTAGGCAAGGACCTCTCCGAAGCCATCTACGCTCCGCCCAACAACACCTACCGCTTTGCCGATGTGCCGCACCTGGGCGTCCCGGTCTATCGCGGCATGACGCATGACGGGCTGGGCAAATACCTCTCGCAGGTCATCACCAAAGCGCCCGGTCCGACGGCCGATATTGTGGGCATCCTCAAAGACACCAAAACGGATGTCGTGGTCAACTTCCTGCCGGTAGGCAGCGAAATGGCCACCAAGTGGTACGTAGAGCAGATTCTGGACGCGGGCTGCGCGCTGGTCAACGGCATCCCTGTCTTCATCGCGCGCGAGCCTTACTGGCAGCGCCGTTTTGCCGAACGTGGCCTGCCGGTGATCGGCGACGATGTCAAGAGCCAGGTCGGGGCCACCATCCTGCACCGCAAACTGGCGCGCCTGTTCGTGGATCGCGGGGTGCGCATTGATCGCACCTATCAGCTCAACTTCGGCGGCAACACCGACTTCCTCAACATGCTGGAACGCGAGCGCCTGGAATCCAAGAAGATCTCCAAGACAGGCTCGGTCACCAGCCAGATTCCTTACACCCTGTCCCCCGATAATATTCACGTCGGTCCCAGCGATTACGTGCCGTGGTTACAGGACCGCAAATGGTGCTACATCCGCATGGAAGGCACGACTTTTGGCAACGTGCCCTTGAACATCGAGGTCAAGCTGGAAGTGTGGGATAGCCCCAACAGCGCCGGGGTGGTGATTGACGCCGTGCGCTGCGCGAAGCTGGCGTTGGATCGGGGCCTGGCGGGAGCGCTGGTCGAACCCTCGTCCTACTTCATGAAATCGCCCCCGGTGCAGTTCACCGATGACGAAGCGCACGATCGCGTCGAGGCCTTCATCACCGGCGAAAGCATCACAACCCTGACTGGGGCTTAAAGCGCTTAAAGCAACCGCCGGAGGGAATTGCCCTCCGGCGGTCGTTTATCCTCAGCGACGCTCCGCAGCTAAGCCAGGCCGTAACGTTCCAGGGCCAGGTGCAGAATCTCCAGCACCAGGGTCTCGTAGCTCACGCCCTCAGCATCGGCGACGATCCACAGATCGCTGAAGCCCGGACGCAGCCCCGGCAGGGTGTTGATTTCCACCAGCATGGGACGGCCTGCCGCATCCAGGCGGAAATCCACGCGCGAAACATCCAGCGCGCCCAGCGCCTCGAAAGCCGCGATGGTCAGCTCCTGCATCTCATGGGCCAGGGCATCCGGAATGTCCGCCGGGCAAATCAGCCCCGGCGCGCCCGGATCATCCGGAGCGTAGGATTTGGCGAAGGTGTTGTACACGCCCTTCAGCTCGCCGCGGGAGACATCAATCTCCTCGACCGGAAAGACGTGATAGCCGCGCTCATCGTAGAAGCCGGGTCGGCGCTGCGCCCCTGGACGCAGGCGATTGCCGAGTAAGCCGACGGTGAACTCGCGCCCTGGCAGATAGGTCTCGACCAGGGCCGGCTGGCGGTAGGTCTCCAACACCCAGGCCACCTGGGCGCGCAGGGCCGCCTCGTCATGAACGATCGAGCGTTCGGTGATGCCCATGCCCGACCCTTCGCGCACCGGTTTGACGAAGAGCGGGAAGGTCAGCCCGGCCTTGAGCGGCTCATCGGCGCGGGTGAAAACCTGGAAGGGCGCGGTAGGCAGCCCATAGCCCTGCCAGATGAGCTTGGTCGCGGCCTTATCCAGCGAAATGGCGTTGGTGAGCACCTTCGAGCCGGTGTAAGGAATCCCCAGGAACTCCAGCAGGGCCGGCACCTGCGCCTCACGCGCGTCCCCGCGCAGGCCCTCAGCGATGTTGAAGCAGAAATCGGGCCGCTGTTCGCGCAAGGCGTCCAGCAGCGTTTCGTCCGCTTCCAGCAGGAAAGCCTGGTGACCGGCACTGCGCAGCACACCAAGAATGCCTTCGACCGTTTCGGTGGCATCGTATTCGGCCAGAGCGTCCGGCGGTGCGTCGGGCGTCAGGCGCGTCTTGACACTGGCTTTGGTATTGGCAATCAACGCGATGCGCATCAGTATTCCTCCACTAACTCAGGGAGAGCCGCCGGCTCACGGTGATGGGCATCCTCCCAGCCCTGCGGGGCGATGGTGCGCGCGTACCCGGCCAGCAAGCCTGCCACGCCTTCTTGCGGTCCTTGCGCTGCCCTGGCCTGACAGTAAGGACAGGTCTTGGGATCGTGAGAGGTGTACTGCTCAGGCTGAGCATACGTGGTGATGAACCCCTCGTAGTTCCGTACCACCACGTTACGTTCGGACATGGAGATCAGGTAGTTGGGCAGGATGGGAATTTTGCCGCCCCCCGCAGGCGCGTCAATGACGTAGGTGGGGATGGCATAGCCTGAGGTGTGCCCGCGCAGGGACTCCATGATCTCAATGCCCTTGGCCACCGGCGTGCGGAAGTGCCCGGCCCCCGGCACCAGATCGCACTGGTACAGGTAGTAGGGGCGGACGCGGTTGCGCACCAGTTTGTGCACCAGCGCCTTGATCACGTTGGGGCAGTCATTGATGCCGGCCAGCAACACGCTCTGGCTCCCCAGAGGAATGCCGGCATTGGCCAACAACGCCAGCGCGCGCTCCACTTCGGGCGTGATCTCTTTGGGATGGTTGAAGTGAATGTTCATCCACAGGGGATGATAGCGGCTGAGCATGGCGACCAGTTCCGGCGTGATGCGCTGCGGCAGGAAGACCGGCACGCGCGTGCCCAGACGGATCACTTCCACATGCGGAATGGCCCGCAAGCGCTGCAACAGGTTCTCCAGTACTGTCGCGGAAAGGAGCAACACATCCCCGCCCGAAAGCAGCACATCCCGGATTTCGGGGTGAGCGGCGATGTAGGCTATCTGTTGTTCGTAGATCTCGCTATTAAACTGCTGACGGGTGGTCCCGACCAGCCGGCTGCGCGTGCAAAAGCGACAATAACTGGCGCAGACCGTCGTGGTGAGCATCAGCACGCGATCCGGATAGCGATGCACCAGGCCAGGGACGGGGGAATGGGCATCCTCGTTCAAGGAATCGGCCATGGCAGCATCAAAGGGTACAAGTTCCTGTGATGTGGGTACAACCTGACGCCGGATCGGGCAATGCGGATCATCGGGATCCATCAAACTGGCAAAGTAAGGGGTGACTTCAACATGAAAATGCCCCGGTGCGGAAAGTCCTTCAACCTCTTCAGGGGTTAAATGGATCACCCGGGCAAAATCTTCGACAGTGCGCAAGCGATGCGCTAACTGCCAACGCCAATCACGCCATTGCTCCATGGGGACATTTTCCCATGGAGAAGGCGGCTTGTCCTCCACCTGCGGAGGTTCTTCTTCCTGGTAGAATTGTTGTTTCTGAGCCATCACAGGTTCCTCCTTAAAAAAATCTCAAAAATAAAGCCCATCTTTGTCTCGGACAAAGACAGGCCCCAACCCACCCTGAGATAGAAATTCATGCTGATGTTTTTATTATACCACTATCCCTGAAATTTTTGTGACGGTTTAGCGGCAGATTGAGCACACGGATCAACACGGATGGGGCGGATCAGCCCGGCATCAAGATAGAAAATCCGTGACTGCTCAGACTGGCGGTTGAACCCGTGCTGTTTTCCGCCCCCGGGTAGGGACGGCCTCCCTATGCCGCCCCGCCAGCGCATAGGGAGGCGCTGGCCACGGAATAAGCCTTCAGTCGCCAGACGATGGGGCGCTGCGCCGTTACGAAAATCCGTCGCTATCCGTTACGGCCGTGTCCATTCGTCTCCTGCACCAGCTTGCACATTTGCGATTTTGACGTATTCCTACCTGCACCTTATGCCTGGCAGGTGAAGTATGGACCATCCGTTACGCGATTTCATCTTGCGTCTGGAACGTGAGGGGGCATTGCTGCGGGTAACGCGCCCCGTCAGTCCGCGTCTGGAGATCAGCGCGCTGGCCGATCTGGCCAGCAAGGCCCCCCCGGAGCAGAATCGGGCTTTGTTCTTTACCCAGGTAAGCGGCAGCACCATCCCGGTCGCGGTCAATCTGTTCGGCAGTGCCGAACGCATGGCCTGGGCTTTGCACGTTGACACACTGGAAGAGCTGCGCCTGCGGCTGGAGCGCCTGCTCGATCTGCGGCTGCCCCAGGATGCCCGGGGCGCGCTGAGCCGCGCCTGGGACTTGGCGCAGGCCCTGCGCGCTGCCGGACTCCCGCCGCGCCGCGTCCGCTCCGCGCCGGTGCAGGAGGTGGTGGAACGCGAAACGGCTACGCTGAACGCACTGCCCATCCTCACCTGCTGGCCGAAGGACGGCGGCCCCTTCATCACGCTGCCTCAGGTCGTGACGCGCCATCCACAAACCGGGGTGCGCAATGTCGGCATGTACCGGCTGCAACAGCTCGATGCGCGGACGCTGCTGGTGCACTGGCAAAAGCACAAGGGCGGCGCTGAGCACGAACGCACGGCGCGGGCCCCCATCCCCGCCGCGATTGTGCTCGGTGGTGATCCCGCCTGCATCTGGGCCGCGTCGGCCCCCCTTCCTCCGGATATTGACGAATACCTGCTGGCCGGCTGGCTGCGCGGCGCCCCGGTGCCCCTGGTGCGCTGCGTTTCGCAACCCCTGGAGGTCCCCGCCGATGCAGATATCGTTATCGAAGGCTATGTGGACCCCGCCGATCAGCGCCCCGAAGGGCCTTTTGGCGATCATACCGGCTATTACACGCCTGTGGAGCTGTTCCCCGCTTTTCATGTCACTGCCATCACGCGCCGCCGCGACCCCATCTACCCGGCTACGGTAGTGGGCATTCCGCCCATGGAGGATTACTGGATGGGCAAGGCCACGGAGCGGCTGTTCTTACCTCTGCTGCGGCTGTTCCTGCCAGAGGTGGTGGATTTCGCCATGCCGGCGGCGGGGGTCTTCCACAACCTGGTGCTGGTGAGTATCCGCAAACGCTTCCCCGGTCACGCCCGTAAGGTGATTTTCGGCTTGTGGGGCCTGGCCCTGCTCAGCCTGGCCAAGGCTATCGTGGTGGTGGATGAGTGGGTGGATGTGCACAATCTGAATGAGGTGGCCTGGCAGGCCCTGGGGAACGTGGATTGGAGCCGCGACACGATCATCACTAACGGGCCGGTGGACCAGCTCGATCATGCCAGTTATCAGCCGCTCTTTGGCGGCAAGATCGGCATAGACGCCACCGCCAAATGGCCGGCCGAGGGCTATACCCGCGCCTGGCCTGAGGTGGTGCGCATGGACGCCGAAGTCGCCGCCCGGATGCGACGCCTGTGGGAGGAGCTGACGCGCTAAACCCGGCGCCAGAGCAGACGGTTTTCCTCCACACTTACGACGGCCTCGCCGGCGCGCTGGAGCGAGGTAAGGGCCGCCTGAATGGTGGTGAGGGCAAGCAGATAGAAGGCCGGCCCGCTGAAGCTGAGAGCATAATGGGCCGCAACCGCGCGCAAAATCTCCGGCGCCTCGCGCGGCCCGCTCAGAGCCTCCCAAACCAGGGCGCGGATTTCGCGCAACCGTGCGACGTTCGCCGCGGCCCGCTCCGCGATGTCCGTAATCACCGGGCCATGACCGGGGATATAGTAAGTGTAGCCCAGCTCCGGCAGGCGCGCGAGCGTCTCCAGCCAGGCATCCAGGTCGGCGCAGAAGAGGATGGGGTGGCGCTCCAGGGTCTCTTCCGGGAAAACCACGTCCCCACAGAAACAAGTGGGGCCGTACCCCAGGCCCATCTGTTGCGGGGCGTGGCCGGGCAGCGGGATCACCTGCACCGTAATGTCGCCCAGCGTCAGGGGGCCGGGGATGAGGCGGATAAACTCCGGGATGGCCTGCCGCGCCAGGGTGAACTTGCCCTGCAGTTCGGCGATGGGGGCCGCGCCGCCGTAAAGGAAGAGCGGCTCCAGGAGTGGCTCCAGGGCATACAGGCCTTCCAGCGGGGGGGCGTAGATGGGGACGCCCTGTTGCGCGAACCAGGCGGCGCCGCCGAAATGATCGGCGTGGCCATGGGTGATGAGCAGCGCCACCGGACGCTGGGCTATTCCCGTCAGGGCGCGCCAGGCCTTTTTGGCCGCGTCGCGTTCCAGGCCAGCGTCAATCATCAGGGCCTGGCCATCGGGCAGCACAATCGCGCCCAGATTCACCCCGTCCAAAATAGCGTAAGTCCCGGCAGATAAAGCCTGTACTGCCATAGTCCCCTCCTGTCGGGTGGGCGTTCCCGCCGCGTTAGCCGTTGCTGCCGTTAGCGAACAAAGGCGGCTGTTCCGCCCGTTCGTAAGGGAGGCCCAGATGCTCATAGGCCAGGCGGGTGGCGATGCGCCCGCGCGGGGTCCGGTCCAAAAAGCCCAGTTGCAGCAGATAAGGTTCAACGACGTCCATAATCGTGTCGGATTCTTCGCCGACGGTCGCGGCGATCGTCTCCAGGCCGACCGGACCGCCGTTGAACTTTTCGATGATGGCACGCAGCACCCGCCGATCCAGGTCATCCAGGCCGCGGGGATCAATTTCCAACAGGGCCAGCGCCTCGGCGGCCAGCGGGCCGGTAATGATCCCGTTACCGCGGACCTGCGCGTAATCGCGCACCCGGCGCAACAGGCGCAGGGCCACGCGAGGCGTGCCCCGTCCACGGCGCGCAATCTCGCGGCTGCCCTCCGGCTCGATGGCGACATGGAGCGCGCGGGCCGCGCGGGTGACAATCTCATCCAGAGCCGCTTCATCATAAAAATCCAGGTGGAACACCGCCCCAAAGCGCGTGCGCAAGGGGGCAGAAAGCAAAGCCAGCCGGGTGGTGGCCCCAACAACGGTAAAGTGCGGCAGCTTGAGCCGGATGCTGCGCGCCCCCGGCCCCTGGCCAATCACCAGGTCGAGCGCAAAATCCTCCATCGCCGGATAAAGAATCTCTTCCACCACCTTGCCCAGCCGATGGATTTCGTCAATGAACAGCACCTCACGCGCGCGCAGGTTGCTGAGGATCGCCGCCAGGTCGCCTGCGCGCTCGATCGCCGGACCGGCGGTGATGCGCAACGGCGCATCCATCTCGTGGGCGATGATGTGGGCCAGGGTCGTTTTGCCCAATCCCGGCGGGCCGTAGAAAAGGATATGCTCCACGGCTTCCTGTCGGGCGCGCGCCGCCTCCAGCAGGATGCGCAAGTTTTCGCGCACGCGCTCCTGTCCAATCATGTCATCCAGGCGCTGGGGACGCAGGGCGCGATCCAGGGCGACATCCTCCGGTTCGGGTTCCGGGGCAACGGTACGGCCGGGCTTTTGACTCATCGCTCCTCCCTGGACACTCAGGCTGATGGCTTGAGGGCCGCTTCAACCTCGGCTAAGAAGGCCTGCACCTGTTGCGTGTAAGCCTCGCGTTGCTTGAACAAAGATTCGGCATGTTTCGCGCCGGGGGCCAACCACAGGCGTTTAAGGGATGAGGTGGCCCGCGCGTAGAGCCGCTCACTGTGATGGGGCGGAACAAAGTCATCTTCCGCCCCGTGGATGAAGAGCAGCGCCGCCTTAATGGAAGACACCGCGCGCAACGGCGACACCTCGCCAAAGAACCAGCCGCCGCGCAGCTTGTTGATCAGGCTGGCGATCGGGATGAGGGGGAAGGCCGGCAGGTGAAAATCCTGCTGCAGACGGTAGGCGAAGATTTCGCGCGCCGAGGCGAAAGGACAATCCGCCACCACAAAATGCACCCGCGGATCCAGGGCCGCGTAGAGCAGGGCTGTGGCCGCGCCGAGCGATTCCCCATGTGTCCCGACCAGCGCATCTTGTCCATGGCGGGCCAGCACCCAATCCACGCAAGCCTTGAGGTCATGGGCCTCGTAATAGCCATAGCCGGTATCTGCGCCGCCACTGCGGCCATGCCGGCGGTGGTCGTAAAGCAGGGTGTTGTAGCCCGCTGCGCGGAAGACTTCCATGTACTTGACTGACCCATACAACGTGTAAGTAATCCCGTGCGCGATAATCACCGTTTTGCGCGAACCGGGCACAGGAAAGTACAGGCCGTACAGCTCATAGCCGAAGGGCGAGGGGATGCGCACCTCCTCCTTGGGGAGATGCTCGAACCGTTCAGGGTCTAAAACCCCGGCTTCCACCTCGGTTTTAAAGGTTTCTTCCACCGGCTTCACCGGAATCAGGCGCACCAGGTTGGAAAAATACAGTCCCGCCGCCAGGCTGAAGCCAAGCACGACACCCAGAAGCAAACCGATTAACAATCCAGCCAGCATAGCCACCTCACTCACCGCGGCGCCGGCGCCAGAGCCGTGCCGCCAGGGGATATAGAGGATGCAAGGCCTGCTCCCACAAGCCTGCGTAGCGCGTCACGCGCCCGCCAAAGCCGCGCTTGAAGCGGTACACGCCCCACAAGCCGTCCTGACGCTGCGCGAATTCCGCTTCCAGCGTCGCCTCATCGGCATCGGGGATGCCCCACAGGTCGTAGGTCGTACAGCCCCGTCGTTGGGCCCACTGCAGCGCGGCCCACTGCAGCGCATAGGGGGCCATCTTTTCGCGATGGCGATTGCTGGAGGCGCCGTAAAAATACCAGGCGGTAGGGCCCCAGGCGAACACCATCAGGCCGGCGACAGGCTCACCTTCGACTTCGGCCAGGAGCAGGGCCACCTGTCCGGTAGGGCTGAACAGCTCGAAGGCGCGCCGGTAGTAAGCGGCACTGTGAATGCCAAAGGCATCGCGCGAACCGGTTTCTTGCATCAAAGCGTAAAACGTGGCGCAATCCGCGAGGGTACCTTCCCGGACCGTGACCCCTTTCCGCGCCGCCAGGCGGATGTTGTAGCGCGTCTTCTGGTGCATGCGGCCCAGGATCGTCTCCTCATCGGCGCTGAGGTCCACCAGGATGGTGCGCGGCGGCTGAATGGTGAAGGCGGTGGGGCGCAGGCCGCGCAGATGGAGCCGGGCGCGGTGTTCCGGCGTGTCGAAGAGGTCGGGTTCCACCCACAGGGCCCAGGCGCCACGACGGCGGGCCGTCCGGCGTAATGCGACAAAGAGCGCGTCCACCGCGTCGGGGTCCTGCCAATCCACCACCGGACCTCGCGGCACGTAGGCGATCGTCCCCAAATGTAGCGGCAGGGGCCGATAGAGCAGCAAAGCCCCGCTCCGGTTTTCCTCCGCGGTCACCAGCTCCCAGGACCAGCCAAAGTCGGCCTTAAGCTGCCCCCAGAGCGTCGTTTGCAGTAACGAACCGCCCTGCTGAGCTACCCAGGCGTTCCAGCTTGAAGCGTCCATGCTCTGTTTCACCATCTCTCTCTTCAGGTTTTGCACCAGCGAGGGTAATTATACCGCGTTCGTGAGAGGGGGCGAATGGAGGGGGCATAGGGGTGCAGCGCGGCGGCATGGGGATACGCGGCGGCATGGGGATGCCGCCGCTACGGGGGATTGAAGAGGTCAGCCGAAATTTTTTTGTTTGTTTCGGGGTAACTCCCTGCCACCCCTTGTGGCATTGAGCGTCAGGCGTGGAAACCGTCCACGAATAGGTCACGGATATTCGAATGATGAGGCCATTCGTGTATTCGTGAAACATTCGTGGACGGTTTGCCCCGCCCAACAGAACCAGGGTAGGTAATTACGTTTCGGGTAGGATGTTGCGGGAGCGCCGTGCCATCTGGCGCAACGGCTGATGAGCATTATCCAACACGTTAATGACACCTCACACTAGGGCCAGGTACCCGGCGGGCATACAATAACACACAGTTAAAAGTGGGGATAGGGCAGGGTAAAGAAAGAACGTGGACCCGGAAGAGCAAAAGGCGAAAATTCAGCAGCTTTTTACCCGCATTGCCAGGCGGTATGACCTGCTCAATCGCCTGATGTCCCTGGGTCAGGATCAGCGCTGGCGGGCACAAGCCATCGCTTCCCTGCAATTACTAGCCCGCGCGCGGGTGCTGGATGTGGCCACCGGGACCGGCGACGTCGCCCTGATGATCCAACGCCAATATCCTGAAAGCGAAGTCATTGGCCTGGACCTGACGCCGGCCATGGTCGCTGGAGCGCAGGCGAAAGACACACAGAGAAGGGTAGCCTGGTGCGTGGGCGATGGGCTGGCGCTCCCTTTTCCCGCAGCCAGTTTTGATGGGGTTATTTCCGCTTTCATGCTCCGCAATGTGCCCGATGTGCCGACGGCTCTGCGGGAACAGGTGCGAGTGCTTAAGTCGGGGGGAAGGCTGGCCTGTCTGGAAATGACCTGGCCTAAACGCTTCCCGATGGCGAAGCTTTTTAGCGTGTACTTTTTTCACTGGACGCCGCTGATGGGGCGCCTGTTGGCCGGAGATGAAGCAGCCTATCGCTACCTGCCGCGCTCTGTCGCCACATTCATCCCGCCCGACCAGGTCTGCCATATCTTACGCGCCGTCGGGCTGGAAGAGGTGCAGGTCCAGTTTCAGATGGGGGGAACGGTAGCTCTGTACACAGGCTGGAAGCCCTGAAACTCGCTAAGGAGGAGAGGTTGATGACTACTTATGCTGATGTCATGCGTCCTGAAAGCCGCGCGCTCGCCCGCCTCTACGATCTAGGGCTGGTGTTGAGCGCTTCGGCCTTCATCGCGGTGAGCGCGCATCTGACGGTGCGCCTGCCCTTCAGTCCGGTCCCCGTCACCGGGCAGACGTTTGCGGTGCTGCTGACCGGGGCCCTGTTAGGGCGGCAGCGCGGCGCAGCAGCGGTGCTGGCCTATCTGGCGGAAGGCCTGGCCGGCCTGCCGGTTTTCGCCGGCGGTATGAGCGGACTGGCTTACCTGCTGGGGCCGACCGGCGGCTACCTGCTCGGTTTCGTCGGCGCGGCTTACCTCACCGGCGCCCTGGCGGAGCGCGGCTGGGATCGGCAGCCCCTGACGACGGCGTTGGCCATGGTGCTGGGCAATCTGGCACTTTACGCACCTGGCCTGTTGTGGTTAAGCCGCTTTGTTGGGGAACGGGCCTTGGCCCTCGGTCTGTGGCCCTTCCTCCCTGGTGATCTGGCTAAACTGGTCCTGGCCATGCTGGTACTGCCCACCGGGTGGCGCTGGCTGGGTCGGCGATAATTCATGTTTTCAAACAACCGTAAGGAGGTCCCGTGAGCGAACAAGATCCGCGCAACACATTGTTGATGGAAAAGAGAAACCGTGTGCTGAAAGGCGGCGGTGCTGATCGCATTGCCAAACAGCACGCCAAGGGCAAGATGACCGCCCGCGAACGCCTTCAGGCTCTTCTGGACCCCGGCACTTTTCAGGAGCTGCAGCCCTTCATCATCACCCGCGGCAGCGATGAGATTCCCGGCGATGGCGTGATCACCGGTTATGGCCTGATTGATGGGCGGCGCGTGTTCGTCTACGCCCAGGATTTCACCGTTCAGGGGGGATCAGTCTCGCTGCGCCACGCCGAGCGCATCTGCCGGGTGCTGGACCTGGCCATGAGCAGCGGGGCCCCGGTGATCGGCCTGCTGGATTCCGGCGGCGCCCGCATCCAGGAAGGGGTGAAGGCCCTGCACGGCTACGGCGAAATCTTCAAGCGCAATGCGCTGGCTTCGGGCGTCATCCCGCAGATTTCGGTCATGCTCGGTCCGTGCGCCGGCGGCGCTTCCTACAGCCCGGCCCTCACCGACTTCATCATCATGAGCGAACAGAACAGCTTCATGTTCATCACTGGCCCCGAGGTGGTGAAAAGCGTGACCGGGGAAACAGTCACCGCGGAAGCGTTAGGTGGCGCTGCCGTCCATTACACGGTGAGCGGGGTGGCGCACTTCATCGGCGAAACCGAGCAGAACGCGCTGACTATCGTCCGCCTGCTGCTTTCCTACCTCCCCTCCAACAACGTGGAGGAACCGCCTTGCATCACGCCGACCGATGATCCCTTGCGCACCGATCCGCACTTGAACAGCCTCGTCCCGCTCGATCCCAAGGTGCCTTACGACATGAAGGAAGTTATCACCAGCGTGATGGACCTGGGGAGCTTCCTGGAGGTACAGGCAGGGTGGGCGCAAAACGCCATCATTGGGCTGGCGCGACTCGACGGGCGACCGGTGGGCGTGGTGGCGCAGCAGCCTATGCACTTGGGCGGTGCGATTGACATCAACGCCGCGGATAAAATTGCCCGCTTTGTGCGCTTCTGCGACGCCTTTAATCTGCCCATCATTACCTTCTGCGATTCGCCGGGCTTCCTGCCGGGGGTGGCCCAGGAACACGGCGGCATCATCCGCCATGGCGCCAAAATCCTCTATGCCTACATCAACAGCACGGTGCCCAAGATTTCCATCGTCACCCGCAAGGCCTATGGCGGGGCTTACCTGGTGATGAGCAGCAAGAGCATCGGGGCCGATCTGCACTTCGCCTGGCCTTCGGCGGAAATCGCCGTCATGGGGCCGGAGGGTGCGGTCAACATCCTGTACCGTAAAGAGCTGGCCGAAGCGGAAGACCCGGCGGCTTTACGCGCGCAACTGGTGAAAGATTACATCGCCCGCTATGCCACGCCCTATGTGGCCGCGGAAGAGGGCATTCTGGATGATGTGATCGAGCCAGCGCACACCCGTCCCATCCTTATCAACGCGCTCAACATGCTGCAGGAAATGCAGCGCGTGCTGCCGTCCAAGAAGCACGGCATCATGCCGGTCTAGGAGGCGTTCATGAGTGATAACCTGCTGATCGCCCTGCGTTTAACCATCGTGGGGATGGGAGTGACCTTTACCGCCATTGGGGTCCTGGTCCTGGGCATGTACCTGCTCACGCTTCTGCTCAAGGACCATCCCGCAGAGGAGGACGAAAGCGTGCCGCTCTTTGTGCGGGAAGAGGAAGAGGAGGCCCGCCGGCTGGCGGCAGCCATCGCCGCTGCGGTGGCGGTGGCCCGCGAAACACAGATTACCCCCATCCGGCGCCTGCCTTACGGGGTCTGGGGCATCGAAAGTCGCCTGATGCCTCTCATCTGGCGCACGCAACGCCGGAGCCAGACGCGGCACTGCCGATCCTAAAAGTTTTAAGGAGTGACTATGCCTACCTACAAAGTGACGTTAGGAGATAAAAGCTACCTGGTCGAAATCCCCGATCCGCGCGAAAGGCCGGTGCGGGCTATTGTAGATGGTCAGGAATACAAGATTGACATTCAGGAGCAGGCGGGCGCTCAGGCACCGGTGGTGATGACGCCGGTCGCTGTGGTCGAAGGGGCCGCGCCGGGCATTGTCCCCGCAGCGTCCCCCGCGCCTGCGGGCAGCGGAGAAATCCGCGCCCCCCTGCCGGGCACCATTATCAGCATCGCCGTCAAGGTAGGGGATCAGGTCACTTACGGCCAGGAGCTGTGCATCCTGGAAGCGATGAAAATGAATAACCCCATCCGCGCGACCGGCAGCGGTACCGTCAAGGCTATTCATGTTCAGCCGGGGGCTTCGGTCCAGTACGGCGAGCTGCTTTTCACCATCGCGTAGGACGATAGCCCTATGGGCGAGAAAGCGACGTCGGCACCCCCCACCCCTTCTCCCCTGCAGAAAGTGATCGAAACTTATCTGCAGGATGAAGCCTGGTTGCTTTCTCATTTCACCTTCGTGGCCGACGTGACGACCCTGGCCAGCCAGTGTGATGTGGCGCACTCGCCGGGTATGTCGGTGGCGAGCTGTCGCGCTTTGCCCCACCATGTGCTCTCTTTCCTGGGCGAAGCGCCCGATCTGCTCCAGAACTACGTGGGGTTCCTGTTGCAACCGGGCACGCAGGCTTATTTTCTGGTGAACGAAACCCAACGCGCCATCGTGGAACAGGCCTTGCCCGTGCTGGAGATCGTACCCGAATGGCAGATGGTGTTCCGCGGTACGGTCGAAGCCCTGCCCGTCATGCAGTCCGTCACCACGTTGGAGCCGCGTCATCTGGCGGCTATGCGCGAGTTGGGGCAGCTTTGCGGCCTGCTGATGATGGAACGGGATCCGCTGGAACGGGGACCGGCGGTAGGCGTCTTTGTCGGCGATACCCTGGTAGCCATGGCGACAACCCGGCTGCAGATTCCCGGCGCCGCCGAAATTGGCAATGTGGCCACCCATCCGGATTACCGCAGGCGCGGGTACGGCAAAGCGGTGCTCAGTGCCCTGGTACGTCGGTTATGGGATCCGCACCGGTTGATCTTCGCCCTGATCCATCAAACCAGCCTGGAGGCCATCGCCCTGGCCGAACAGTTGGGCTTTGCAAAGGCGCGCCCCATGTATCTGATGCGCTGTCTGATTCCCGAATCCTGTGCCATGGAACCGGAGACATCCGAAGCCTCTTCCCAGGAGGCCTCTGCTTCACAGTTAAAGGAGGACTAGCTCGTGGATCTTTCGAATCTGTTAGAAGGGTTACGCGCCCTGACCTTAGGAAATCTCATCATGATGGCCGTAGGGGGGGTCCTCATCTACCTGGCCATCGCCAAAGAATACGAACCGACCCTGCTCCTGCCCATCGGTCTGGGCATTATCGTGGGCAATCTGCCCCTTTCGGCGATGATCAACCCGGAAGAAAACGGCATGTTGGCGGTCCTGTTCCAGGCCGGGGTGGCCAATGAGCTGTTTCCCCTGCTCATCTTCATCGGCGTTGGCGCTATGATGGACTTCCGCCCCTTGCTGGCGCAGCCGGTCTTCGCGTTGATGGGGGCCGCCGGTCAGTTCGGCATCTTCGGTACCCTGATCCTGGCCCTCTTGTTGGGCTTCAAGCTGCCGGAAGCGGCCAGCATCGGCATCATCGGCGCGATTGATGGGCCGACCAGCATTTACGTGGCAGGGAAACTGGCTCCGCACCTGTTGGGCATCATCGCGGTCGTCGCCTACTCCTACATGAGCCTGGTGCCCATCATTCAGCCGCCCATCATGCGCCTGCTCACCACCCGGAAGGAGCGCATGACCAAGATGGAATACGCGCCGCGTCCAGTCTCCCGTCTGACGTTGCTGCTCTTCCCCGTGATCGTGATCATTGCTGTGGGGATTCTAGTCCCGCAGGCTTCGCCGCTCATCACCACCCTGATGCTGGGCAACCTGCTGAAGGAAGCGGGCGTCGTGGACCGGCTCAAGCGCTCGGCGGAAAATGAAATCATCAACGTCGCCACGCTCTTCCTGGGGCTGGTGGTCGGGAGCACCATGACCGCGGAGAATTTCCTCAAGATAGATACGCTGTACATCCTGGTGCTGGGATTGGTCGCTTTCGCCCTGGATACGGCGGCGGGCCTGCTCTTTGGCAAGCTCCTGTACCTGATTTCGGGCAAAAAGATCAACCCCCTGATCGGAGCGGCGGGCATCAGCGCCTTCCCCATGGCGGGACGGTTGGTGCAGAAGATCGCGCAGGAGGAGGACTTCTCCACCTTCATCCTGATGCACGCGATGGGGGCCAACACTGCCGGGCAGCTCGGCTCGGTCATCGCCGGCGGGGTACTGCTCACCCTGGTGCTGCCCTTAATCCATTAGCCGGGAACAGGCAATTCACCCCGGAGGGCACAGAAAGCCATCAAAGGTCTATAACCGTTCAGCCTGGCATTTTGGGTCTTCACGCTCACCTGGGCTGAAGTGTGACAAGCATTTTAAGCTTAAAATGCTCTGGGCTCTTTGTGGAGGGCCGTGGTTAAAGGCGTTTTGGCATTAAAGTCACAGCTCAAATCACAGTTTGGAGCAATCCATTTCTTAAGGAGGTCCCTATGGCTAAAGGCATGGTGGTCATTGCAGTGGACCGGTGCAAGGGATGCGGACTGTGCACGTACGTCTGCCCCGTGAAAATCCTGAAGCTGGCGGAAGACACTTTCAACGCTAAAGGATATCATCCGGTCACTGTGACGGACATGGACGCATGTACCGGTTGCGGGGCATGTGCTACCATCTGTCCTGATGTGGTCTTTACGGTATACCGCGAGCGCCGCAAGGCGCCGATGCCGGCCTGAGGAGGTGCGTCATGGCCAAGCAACTACTCAAGGGAAACGAAGCTTTTGCTGAAGCCGCCGTGCGCTACGGCCTGGAAGCCTATTTCGGCTATCCCATCACGCCGCAGAGCGAGGCGCTGGAGTATCTCTCCAAACGCATGGTGGAACTCGGGCGCGTCTTCGTGCAGGCCGAAAGCGAGTTGGGCGCCATCAATATGGTATATGGCGCGGCCTGCGCCGGCGTGCGCGTGATGACCTCCACATCCGGACCGGGCTTCAGCCTGATGGAGGAGGGCATTTCTTACATTGCCGGCTCGGATGTGCCGGCGGTGGTGGTGAACGTCCAGCGTGGCGGTCCCGGCCTGGGCAATATCCAGCCCTCGCAGTCCGATTATTTCCTGATGACCAAGTCGGCCGGTCATGGGGATTTCCATCCCATCGTGCTGGCCCCGGCAGGCGTGCAGGAATTCATTGACATGATCGGCCTGGCCTTCGACCTGGCGGAGAAGTACCGCACCCTGGCCTTCATCGCCGCGGATGGCAGCATCGGTCAGATGATGGAATCGGCGGAACTGCCCCCCATGCAACCGTTGCGCAAGCCGGAGGAGCGCCCCGCCTGGGCCTTGACCGGCGCGCAGGGCCGCCCGGCGCATTTTATTACCTCCCTCGACCTCTCTCCGGAAGGCCTGGAAAAATGGAATCTTTACCTCCAGGATAAGCTGACCCGCATCCGCCAGAACGAGGTGCGCTGGAAGGAGTACTTCACCGAGGACGCCGAGCTGCTGTTGGTGGCCTACGGCACGGTCGGCCGCATCTGCCTCTCCGTGGTGCGCGAGGCGCGCAAGGCCGGCCTGAAGGTGGGCCTGCTGCGGCCCCAAACCCTGTGGCCCTTCCCCAGCGAACGCATCGCCGAGCTGGCGCAGCAAGTCCGCGGCATTCTGGTCTCGGAGATGAACGCCGGGCAGATGCTGGAGGATGTCCAACTGGCGGTCCTGGGCCGGACGCCGGTGAAGTTCTATGGCCGCCTGGGCGGGATGATCCCCATGGTGGATGAGATCTACGACGCGCTCAAAGCGCTGGACGCCGGAACACGCAAGGCATAGGAGGCGAGCCATGACCGTTCAAATTCCCGAAACGATGGAACTGGTTTACAAGCATCCGGAATCCCTGACCGACAAGGACACGCACTATTGTCCGGGATGTACCCATGGGGTCATTCATCGGCTGATCGCCGAAGTGATTGACGAGCTGGGGCTGCGCGAAAAGACCATCGGCATCGCGCCGGTCGGCTGCTCGGTGCTGGCTTACTACTACTTCAACATGGATTTTGCCGAAGCGGCCCACGGGCGCGCGCCGGCCATGGCGACCGGCATCAAGCGCGTGAACCCCGATAAGATTGTCTTCACCTACCAGGGAGATGGCGACCTGGCAGCCATCGGCACCAACGAAATCATTCACGCCGCGCACCGTGGTGAGTTGATCACGACCATCTTCGTCAACAACGCCATCTACGGCATGACCGGTGGACAGATGGCACCGACGACCCTGCCGGGGCAGAAGACCACCTCCTCGCCTTTTGGCCGCGACCCACGCATCGCCGGTCTGCCTGTGCACATCACTGAGATCATGTCGCAGATCCCCGGCGTCGCCTATGCTACCCGTCAGGCCGTGCTGGACCTGGGAGGCATCGCCAAGACCAAACGCGCCATCAAGCGTGCCTTCCTGGCGCAGAAAGAAGGACTGGGCTTCAGTATCGTCGAGGTGCTTTCGACCTGCCCGACCAACTGGAACCTGACACCCTGGGAAGCCATGCAATGGGCCAAGGAGAACATGATTCTCCAATTCCCCCTGGGCGACACCAAAATCATTGATGCCGTAGCGGCATTAAAGGTATAGGAGGCCGGCATGAAACACGAAGACATCATCATTTCCGGGTTTGGGGGACAGGGCGCCCTGTTTGCCGGACAGCTTCTGGCTTATGCCGCCCTGGCGGAAGACCTGCAGGTCACCTGGATTCCCTCCTACGGGCCGGAGATGCGCGGCGGAACGGCCAACTGCACGGTGATCATCTCGGAAGAGGAGATTGGCGCGCCGATTGTGCGGCATCCTTCCGCCGTCATCGCCCTGAACCTGCCCTCGCTGGATAAGTACGAGTCGCTGGTGAAGCCGGGCGGATTGCTGGTCGTCAATCAGAGCCTGGCACCGCGCGCCGTCACCCGTCAAGACATCCGGGTCATTACCCTGCCGGCGAGCGACATCGCCACCGAGCTGGGCAACGTCCGGATGGCGAACCTGGTCGCCCTGGGGGCCCTGGTCAAGGCCACGGACATCGTCGCGCTGGAGACGCTGCTGGACCAGTTGGGAGAGCACCTCTCTGAACGGCAGAAGCGGTGGCTGGAGCCGAACAAAGAGGCCCTGCGCCGCGGCGCCAGCTTCGCCTGATTTTCCTCCCCTTCCTCCCGCCCCCAGGGTCTGGGGGCGGGAGGAGCTGCGTAACGGTTTAGCCCATCTCTGGAGGCGTTCCATAGCCCCAGAGAAGCTAAAGAGCTAAAACTCTCCGGGGTCTCCGTGCCTGCCTTGGGGTGAATGGATTGACTGTGCTGGCCTGAAGCGACCGGGCTGAACAGGCCCGGAGCCCCTGAACCTGCCGATCACGGGCGATCACCCTTTCCTGATGCCCACCCCCCGACCGCAAAACCAGCAGCGCCATGAAGGTGCGTACCTGCTCAGGTTGGCGGTTGAAGCCACGCCGCCTTCTACCTCCGAGCGCCTGTAGCCGGGGCGGCCTGGGGAGGCCGTCCCGCCAGCGCATAGGGAGGCGCTGGCTACGGAATAAGCCTTCAGTCGCCAGACAGTGGGGCGCTGGGCCGTTACGAATCTATAAATTTGCGGCGCAACCTATTGACAAGCCGCCTGAATATCCCTATAATGAAAGTAGAAAGTGTTGTAAGTTCCTCTTCGGACGCGACTGGAGATTGCACATCGCTGCGGGCGATCGGGTGCAAGGTGTAGCGGAGAAGCCGCTAAGTCGCGTTCCCCGAAGAGGAACTTTTTGGGTTAAGATAAAGGCCTGTCTCCTCCGGAGACAGGCCTTTGCTTTGGGCAGGTTACGGGGTGCCAGCGGCTCTGAAGAGCAACACGGGCAGGTAGGCGCGCGGCGTCAACAAACGAACGGGCGTCACAAAGGTGACGTGCAGCGGCACCGGCAGATAGGCCCAGGTCGCCGTGACTTCCCAGGCGATTTCCTCCAGCTCAGGTGGGATAAAGCCCGTCCAGGTTGTCGTGAGTTCCCCATCCGGCCCGACGCTAAGCGAGAACCAGCGCAACACATCCGTCCGTTGTTGTGTCGTCACCCCGTCGATCATCACGCCACTGGGAACGGTCAGACTCAGGGCCAGGCTGTTGATGGTCCACAGGCTGTCATTGTACAGGGTCAGGCGATAGGTGAGCGGCTGACCGGGAACAAAGGCGCTGATGGGGGGCTCCAAGCGAGCCTCCAGCCGGGCCGGGGGCCAGGCGGCAAGCAGCGGCAACAGACGCTCCAGCCAGGCCTGCCGAATTGGCGCGGATTGGGCACCCAGGTCAAAGCCCAGATAGATAAGCGCGTCGGCCTGCAGGGCGGCGCTGCTGCCATCCGCATAGCGGGCGACGACGCGCGCCGCATCCGAGGCCGGGGCCAACACGTCGGCGGGGGCCACGTCGCCTGTTGCCGTCAGGCCGGCCAGGTCCGCTTCACCGGTCACGCTCCAGGGAGCAGGCATGGACCCGATCCAGGCTGCGTGCAGGACATCCCGATAGAAAGCGGTGGTGGCGAGCTGCGCTCCCAGACGATTGCCTGTCAGCAGCAAATGCCCACCGGCCTCCAGATAGGGGGTGAGTGAGGCACGTTCCGCCCCGTCCAGGGGGGCGCTGACGTCGGCACAAAGCCAGGCCACCGCCGGATACCCGGCCAGGACGTCGGACGGCGGCGTTCCCTGGGTCGCCGTATCCCACAGGACAAAGGGATAGCCCATGGCGGTGAGGGTTGCCAGCAGGCCCGCGTTGGCCGAAGTGCCGCCATCGTCATCTACCACCAGCAAGGGCGGCGGCGGAGGCAGATGAAAGCGCAGTGAGCTGGTGCTCTGCGCGGTGACGGTGACAACGGCCTCACGCGGCGCATAGCCATGGGCTTCCGCGCGCAGGGTGTAGCGCCCGCTGGGCAGTTCCAGCAGGGCCTGCGGCGTGGCCAGGGTGCTGAGCGCAGTGCCAGATACGCTGATGGTTGCCGTCAGAGGACGGGCGCTGCCCAGCTCCTGGACCTGAACAGCAACGACCCCGCGCGGTAAGGGGTAGAGAAGCACATCGTGCGTCACGGTCTGCCAGGCGAGGACCTGGACGGTTTCCAGAGCAGAGCTGTAGCCCCAGGCCCCGATCTCCAGGCTGTAGCTGCCGGCGCGGGTGTAGAAACTGTAACGCCCTTGAGCGTCAGTCCGGGCTGTTCTAACCCCGGCGACGCCGCGCAAAGTCACCGGCAGGTCGGCGAGAGGAAGCTTTGTCTGCGCATCCCGCACCTGACCGTTCAGGGTGCCTTCCGCTGCGACGGTGAAAAAGGCCGCGCTGAGCGGTCCCCAGGCGCCGCTGTTATCACGCCCGCGGACGAAGACCAGATGGCGGCCTGAGGCCAGATCGGTGGTTGGCAACTGGCCAGTGACGACTTCCCGCGCGCTGTTGAAACTGCCATCCGCGGCCTGGAGCGGATAGGCGCGCCCTCCCGCCCAGGGGGGCGTGTCAATGTAGGCCTCAGCCGCGCTGAGCGCCCGCCCGCCCGTCTGCGCATCATCTATGACCGCCTGAAGGCGCAAAGGCTCATCAGCCCCCAACGGGCCGGAGTTCAACACCTGAAGCGCGGTAACATCGGGGCCATAGGCCAGTTGGTAGGGCTGCCGGGCCACTTTAGCGGCGTACAGGAGCATCTGCACGTTGGGGGGAACCAGGGTGTCGTAAAGCGAGCAGGCAGGATAAAAGCCAGCGTTGCCATCCCCTACTTCGATGGTGTAGCCGGGCACACCCAGCTCGGCGTAAACCCAGTCATCCGCCGTGCCGGAAGTGGGGTACAAGCCCTGGTAAGATTGTGAGGCGCGATAGCCAGTAATAGCAGCCAGCTTGACCCCTAATGCGGTTAATTCAGCGCTGTTGGGCGGCGCGGCGGGCGTATCCCCCCAGGGCCACAAGACCAGATTGCCGTAGCTGTGCACGTCAATGAAGAGGCCCTCGGTCGTCAACGGGGCGGCCTGCCCGGTGCCTGGATCGCCCTGATCTTTCAGAACGGAGCGCACATAGGCAGCAATGGCCTGCGTCTCCGGCTCGGAGAGGGGAGCAGTGCCAGGATAGGTGCTGTCGCACGGGCCACTGACCCCCGCTGCGCTCCAGCGGAAGGGGTAGTTGCGGTTGAGGTCCACCCCGTAGTAAGCGACGTTGCTGCAGCCCTGGGGATTGGTGTTCTTCCGCCACCAGGCCCAGGGCTGTCCCGGCTCGTTTTTGATGTGGCCATCGGGATTGACAGTCACCACGACCTCGATCCGGTGATGGTCCAGCAGCCAGGTGATGTCCGCATCCGTGTTGTAGCCGGTGAGCAGGGTTTGGATGAAGGCCAGGGTCACTTCGGGCGTGATCATCTCCCGCCCGTGTACGTTGGACATGACGAAGAGCACCGGCTTATCCAGCCCTGTCGCCCGGTTGGTCAAACGCAAGGCATACAGCGGCCGGTTTTCGTAACTATGACCAATTTCGATGAGCTGTGCTAACTGCGGATAGGCCGTGGCCCATTGCTGCAACTGCGCGTACATTTCGGTCACGGTATGGTAACAGGGATAGCCGGGGACGGTTTGCAGGCTGGTCCTCGCGTCGGGCACGCGCTCCAGAGCGTAACCTGCCGCCTGCAGCTTCGCTTCCTGCGCCGCGGTGACGTAGATCAGCGCGGTGTGTGAAGCGGTATCCACTTCCCAGATATCGAGCCACGCCGCCAGCTCGCCCAGCTCTTCCACAGTACCATAGGCTACCCGCACCAGGCGCGCCGCCTCCGCTTCCTGGGCGGTCAAAGGCCGCTCAAATCCCACCACCAGCCCGATAAGCAGGCTCATCAGGATTCCCAGATGTAAAATCCCCCTTTTAATCACACGCCCTCCATGTCTCACCTCAGTATTTCTGCCGAAGGAACAGGGCTTATTCCGCCCCCGATGCCGGGGCAGCGATCTCCCACCTCAAAGCCCGGAGCGGTCCCCAGGCGCCTTGAGCATCCTGCCCCTGGACATACAGCCAGTAACGGCCAGGGGGCAGGTCCCCGGGCAAAGCCGCGGTGACGATTTCCACCGGCTGATCCCAGCGTCCATCCCGCGGGATCAGGGGAAGCGGCCGGGCTCCCTTTCCAGGGAATTCCGCCACCAACACGCGCCCGCCGGCTATTTTCTGATTGCCGCTCAGACGGTCATCCAGGGTCGCTTCCAGGACGACCTGTCCCTGACGACCCTGGAGCTGCATCCCGGTGACCTCCGGTCCCTGCGCCAGCGCGTAGGGCGCAGAGGCCAGCCGCGCTGCCAGCATCAGCCCCTTGAGCGCTTGAGCGATAATTTTATCATAGGCCGAACAAGGCGGAAAAAAGCCGTATCCACCAGGCCCGACTTCAAACGTGTAAGCCGGTAGCCCCCAGGTCCCATAGACCCAGTCTATATCCGCGCCGGACATGAGGTAAAGCGTGTTGGCAGCCTGTCCACCCCAGTAGCCCATCTCCCGCGCCAGACGGTAACCGAGTGCGCTCAGAGCGGCGCTATCCGGCGCGGCGCGTCCGGTATAGGCCCAGGGCCAGAGCACCCCGTTCCCATAAGCGTGCAGGCTGATGTAGAGACTCGCACCAGAGGTCGCCGTGAGCACGCCGCGGGAGCTGACCAGCTCACTCAGATAGGCGCCCAGCGCCTGCGTTTCGGGTTCCGAAAAGGGTGCTGGGCCGCGGTAGAAATTACTGCAGGGATGAACGCTGGCTCCAGAAAGCAAGTCCCAGCCCAGCGGGAAGTTGCGGTTCAAATCCACGCCATAAGTGGTTTTGCAGGAGTCCATCCCATGGCGATTTTTACGCCAGTAAGGCCAGGGCGGACCGCTCTCATTGGCGACATGCCCATCGGGATTGAGGCTGAGCAGGATGTAGGTATGTTGGCGCTCCAGAATCCAGGTGGCGTCGGGATTCGTGCCGTAGCCCTCCAGCAAGGTGCGGGCAAAGGCCAGGGCCAGCTCGGAAGTGATAAACTCCCGCCCATGAGCATTGGCCACCACAAAGAGAAAGGGCTTGGGCGGCGGCGTGTAACGCTGGGTGAGGTCCAACAGCAGCAGGGGGCGCCCTTCATAACTGGTGCCGATCGCATAAAGCGAAGCCAGATCGGGGTAAGCCTGGACCAGAGCCTCGGCTTCGGCGTAAAGCCCTTCCAGGGTGTGATAGCAGGTCGCCTTGGGGACGCGCCCCGGCGGTAGCTCCGATGCAGCGCGCACCGCCAACCGGGGCAAGAGCAGCCCGATCAGCAGGATTAAAAGCACGAGCCCCTTTGAAGGTCGCAACGAAGTCCGCATGCTCCTGGCCATGAAATTAAAAGCTTTGTATCGTCACAAATGCCCCGCCGGGCCAATCCGACGGGGCATTTGCACAAGCCGATTATAATGGACATTCCAAAGAAGGGCAATTTAACCTCAGGTGGAAGGCCCGTAGGGGCGGGTGCAATGCGGGCGGGACGCCCACGCTGGCGGACGAGACGTCCACGGTCCCGGTGGCGGGCGGGACGTCCACGGTCCCGGCGGACGAGACGTCCGCGGTCCCAGGCGGACGGGACGTCCACGCTGGCGGACGAGACGTCCACGGTCCCGGCGGACGAGACGTCCGCGGTCCCAGGCGGACGGGACGCCCACGCTGGCGGACGAGACGTCCGCGGTCCCGGCGGACGAGACGTCCGCGGTCCCAGGCGGGCGGGACGTCCACGCTGGCGGACGAGACGTCCACGGTCCCGGCGGACGAGACGTCCGCGGTCCCGGTCAAACATCAGGGATGCCTTTTAACCATCAACGGCAGATAGAGCCGGCGGACGGTCAAAGGCAGCTCACGCAGGATCGTCAAGGTCCTGCAGGGATTGGTCGCCGTGAGCTGCAGGGTGAAGCCGGTCCCCAGTCCGGGGAAGCCGTAGCTGTGGGTCACCACCTCACCCTGAGCGCCGGTCCCATCGCCAAAAGCCCAGGTGTAAGTCACCGGTCGGGACCCGGTCACACTGGCGCTGAAGGTCATCACCTGGCCCACCCGCAGGCTAGCAGGTGTCCAGTTCACGTCCAGCGCGCTCAGCGGGCGACAGAGCGCCGTGGTAGTAAGCGTAATCACCGGGCTGACATGCGCCTCCTCCAGGCGCAGCCGGGTCAGCTCCTGCGCGCCGACCAGAGCGCTGAGCGGCACGCGCACCGCCACCTGCACCGTCTGACTGGCCCCCGGCTGCAAGTTGTAAGGCCCGGCGGGAGTCAGGGTTACTGGCCAGCTCCCCTCCACCACCACCGGCGTCCAGGTGGCAGCCATGTTGCCCGTGTTGGTCAGATACAGCGTGTAGTTCGCCTCGGCGCCCGGATAAGCCACGCCGCTTGCCGTGACCGGCGTCACCGTCAGGCGGTAAAGCTCAGCGACCGTCACCGACAGGGTGGCTTCAGCCTGAGCCGGCGGGGTGCGCGGATCGTCAAGCGCGCGGGCCACCAGCGTGAAGGCGTAAGCGCCCGGCGTTGCCCCTGTCGGCACGGCCAGAGACACCGTCACCGGCGTGCTGGCCCCCGGCGCCAGCGTCACCTGATCCGGCGCCACCGTCCCCCAGGCCGGCCCGCCCAGCGTGAGCGCGAAGGTCGCGGGCAAAGTGCCGGTGTTGGTGAGGCGACCCGTCGCACTGAGCACCTGCCCCGGCGCGCTGCTGATCGGCGCTGCGGGGAGCGTCAAGGCCGCGGCGTAGTCGTGCACCGTCACCGGGTGGGTGATGCGCCCACTCACCGCCGGGCAGGCGGGATGATAAGCCGTCAGGCTTACCGTGTAGCTCCCCACCTGACTGTAACTGTGGCTGGGCTGGGCCAGCGTCGAAGTCTGGCCATCGCCAAACTCCCACAGGTAGGTCGCAGCGCCGCTGGTCTGATTGACAAAGGTCACCGGCTGGCCGCGCAGCACCGGCTCCGCGAAGCTAAAGTCGGGTTGAGGCGGGGTCACCCGCGCCGTCACCGTCAGCGGGGGGCTCGTTACCGGGTCAGGTAGCTCGCTGGCCTGCACGCTAAAGCCTGGGTTGAGGATAAGGGTCCCGCTGGGCACACAGCTCACTGTCACCGCGAAGTGGACCTGCAGCGCGGCCTGAGCGGGCAGCGCCGCCGCGGTCCATACCACCGCCGATCCCACCAGCGTGCCGCCCTGATCGGCCCAGGCGAAGGTCGTTCCCTCCGGCACGGCATCGCGCAGCACCAGATCGGTCGCCAGGCCGCCGGTGTTCGTCACCGTAAGGGTGTAGGTCAGGCGTTGCCCGGCTTCGACGCCCGCCGCGCTTACTTGCTTATCCAGGGTCAGGGCCGGCCAACCCTCTCGCACCTCCAGGGTCACCGGCACCATGGCCTCACCTTGCAGGGGATCGTTGTGCATGATCCGCAGGGTCGCGCTGTAGGTGCCCGCGGCCAGCCCGGTCGCAGCAAAAGTCACGGTCAGCGTCCGGCTTTCTCCCGGCGCCAGGCTGCCTTCCGGCGCGGCGACGCTGAGCCAGGGCACATCGAGTTGTTGCAAAGCCGCTTCAACAGCCGCCAGGGCATCCAGATAACCATAGCCGTAGGTGTAGTTAGGCACCGGCCCGACCGTTCCAGCCGGTTTACCGCAGTTGCCCTCGGACGGAGTAGCCCGCGCCGTCTGGCGCAGCAGGTCAAACGTCGCGGCCACCTGTCCCCGCAAGGCCGGATTGGCCGCCCAAATCAAAGCTACTGCGCCGGCGGTGTGCGGCGAAGCCATGGAGGTCCCGGACATCGTGCCGTAACTGCTGCCGCGGATGGTCGAGTAGACCGAGACCCCCGGCGCAGCCAGGTCCGGTTTCATGGATACGCCAGGGATCAGTCCTGGCCCGCGGCTGGAGAAGCTGGCCACCGTGCCAGCGCTATCTACAGCCGCCGAGGCAAACGCCAGCGCGTAATCCCCTGGCGAACCCGTCGTCGAACAGCCCGAACCGGAGTTGCCCGCAGAGAAGGCAGGGAAAATGCCCGCCGCTACCCAGGCTTCGACATAGGCCTGATACCAGGGATTGCCGCCCGTATCCCCCCAGGAGTTGTTGATAATGTGCGGCGCTTTGCCTGGATCAGGGTTGGCTCCGTTGAGGTCGGTCGGTGCCAGGAACCATTGAGCGCAGATGGTAAGCGCTGCATCCGAGCAAGCGTTGGGCGGGGTATCGCAACCCATGCACGCCATCCAGGTGGCGCGCGGCGCCATGCCGGTTACCGTCCCCGTATCGCCGCCGCGGGTGTCGCCGACCATGGTCCCCATGGTGTGCGTCCCGTGATTGTTCCAATCGCAGGGGGCCAGGCCCGCGCCGGAGCAGGCCGTCGTGGCCGTGATGGTCGGCGCATACCAGGCGTAGTTGTGATTGGCGCTGCCTCCATTCCAGCCGCGGTATTGCAGCTTGAGTGCGGGATGGTCCCACTGCACGCCGGTATCTATGTTGGCCACTACAATACCCTCGCCACGAATGCCGTACTGCTCCCACACCTGCGTGGCGCGCGTGAAATTCAGACCCCAGGCGACGGTCGCCTCGGGAGCAGCCGTCAAGGCCTGATTCAGCAAATTCACACTGTTGGGCAGCGTCCCACCGCCGGCCACCTGCAGGGTGGCGGCGAAACGACCACGAATCTCCCGCACCTCCGGCAGCGCCTGCAGGGCATGCAGGTCCTCCAGGCCGGCGTTATGGACGAGCAGCGCGTTCACAATCCAGAAGCGCTCGTAAGTCAGGCCGCGTTTATCCAGCACGGCGATCACATTGGCTTGCGTGCGTTCAGCCGCGGTACGCAGCGCTGTGTAGACCTGCGCGCCACGTTCGGCCTTGCTCCCCCTGACAAAACTGAGGTCGGGGCGGTAGCGGAGACGCACCCACAGATCGGCCCGCTCGCCCTTTTGCAGCCGCGCTTCAAGCTGCGGCTCCACACTGAGCGGGCCGGTATCCGTCAACAAGACCAGATCGGAAACTGAGCGCCGACTGGTCTGTCCAGAGACTTCCAGCAGCCGATAGGTCAAGGGCTGCTGGCCCGTGTTGGTCAAGGTCAGGGTTCGCGTGATGACGGTATCGCGTAATTGGACCGAGCTTAAGGCGTCCGGGGCATAAGCCAGGCCGGGCGCGTTGCGGAGGAGCTGCACGTTCAACGTCGTCGTGACCGCGCTTGGCAACGTCGTCGTCAGGGTCTGCGTCACGTAGCCCGCCGCGCTGAAGGCCAGGCGATAGGTCCCCATCGGCAAGGGCAATTGATACTGCCCAACGGCGTCCGTCTGGACCGAGCGCACCAAGGTGTTACCGCTGTAGGCGCGCACCTCCGCCCCGGCCAGCGGCCCCGCCGGTCGGTCCGCCGTCACCGTGCCCACGACAGCGCCCCAATCCAACGGTGCCGTGACGGTCATGGTCACGGGAATCTGCAGCGAGGGATAGGGGCTATCGGTGAGCACGCGCAGCCGGGCCGTGTAGCGCCCCGGATCGGGCACGGCGGAACCCAGGGCCGAAAAAGTCACCGCCACGGCCTGATAGCCGCCGGGCTGAAGCACCCCGCTTTCCGGCACAAAGCTCAGCCATTCAGCTTCCGGATCGCAGCCGGTTTCGCCCGGCGCCACGAAACAGATCGCCAGCCAATTTTCCAAAACGGGAGCATTGTAAGCGTACTGGAGATAAGTGCTCCCGCTGGCCCGAATGCCGATGGTCGCGCCCGCGCCCCAATCAAAGCTAGCGTTGCCAAAGTCCACGTCCAGATACTGGAATTTCAGGCTGCTTCGGCCCTCATAGAGCACCAACTCCAGCGTGGCCGCGCCCGTGCTGGGATAATGAGGACGATCCACCCAGGCAATGACGGCACGCCGGTTCGGCGCCTCGCCCAGCACCTTCCAGTACACGTTGCCGCTGGTAGCGTCCAGGTCATCCCAGAAGGGGGCGATGAGGCTATTGACCGTGGCATTGGCCAGGTCGGTATTGGATGCCGAAACATCCCCGCTGGTCGCGTTGAAGAGCACCGCGCCGTTATTGCCCACGCGCAGCGTCGTGGCGCTTTGTCCGTAAAAGGTGACAGCAAAGGGGAGGGTAATCGTTGTTTCGCCGTCATCGCTCAGGTCAAGCGGCGTCCCGTCCGTCACGTCCAGCCACTCAAAGCGCGGTCCGTTTGCCTCGCGACTATCCACAAAGGTATAGCCAAAGGGGTCCGGCCCCCCGCTGGCCAACGGCTGATAGCCAGGATCGGAGGTCCGCAAGGTGTAGGCGTAGGGCGCGCCGCCGGGATTGCTCAAGGTAAGCGTCACCGTGCGCTGCGTCCCCAGGGGCTGCTGAGAGGTGAGCACCGTCGGCGTCGCCTGAGGCCAACCCGCCGCCAGGGCCACATCCTGCCGTAGAGTAGAGCCAGGTAAAGGCGTCACGCTCAACACAGCAGGGGCATAGCTGGTCAGACTGATGGTGACCGTCTGGGACCCGGCGGGCAGGAAAAGGGTGTAGAAGCCATCGGGGAGCGCCTCATCTAGAGGCGTGGCGGCGCTGCTCGTCACGCGCCCCGCCGCACTGAGCGTAGCGCCATTAAGAGGAGCGCCGGTGTTCGCATCGGCCACCGTCCCCACCAACAGGCCGCCGTTTTCGGCCTGACAGGCCGGCGTGCCGATCTGAATATCATCTACGTGCAGGTCATTGCCGTAGCCGCTGATGGCCAGCAGGGCCACCCGGACGTTGCTCTGGTTGGCGTAAGCCTCCAGGCTCACGGTGTGCTGCTTCCAGCCCGTGCTGCCATCATAGCGGTTGATAGCGGTCCCTACGTTGGTCCAGGCGCCGCCGTTGACCGAGACCTGCACCTGAATGCGGTCGGGATAAGAGCTGTAACCGGTATCGTGATACATCCAGAAAGAAAGCGCGTCCCCACTGGACAGGGTCAGGCCCTGCGTGGTGTAAAGCCGGGCGCTCGCTCCCGAAGAGGCGGAGTAGGAGGGGTAGTACACCAGGTTAGGCGTGCTGTGCGCTTGCCCGCCCGCAGGGTGCACGGTGCTGCCGGCGGTTTGCCAGACATAAGAGCCGCTGACGGCCTCCGTAGCCCAGGAAACGGGCAGGGACGGGATAGCGACCCCATCAAAGGTCTCGCGCAGGCCACCGGAAAACCTGTAGCCCGGCGCGCTGCAGGTGTCAGGCTGAGCAGTGAGGGCGAAGTCCTCCGTGCGCGGGCCGGAGACGGTGACCGTGCGGGATTGGCCCTCATAGCCACTCACCCAGGCTGAAGCGGCGAACGTATAGCTCTGCCCAGCCACCAGGCTTACCGTGTAAACGCCGCTGACCGGATCGGTCCAGACAGTGGTGCCGGGATAACCGGCCCCGCTGATGGCAATCGCCGCATAGAGCGGCCAGCCCGTCGTGGCATCGCGCACCGTGCCGCTGACGGTGTAGGTCGGCGCGGGGGAGAGGGCCAGGTCAAGGGTTGTTGTCGCATTGGCGGTGACCGTCACCCCCGTGACGGTCGCGGGCAGGTAGCCGTAGCGGGAAGCGGTCACGCTGTAAGTGCCGGCGAAAGCCCGCAAAGTATAGCGTCCCTCCGCGTCGGTGAGGGCCTGCACGGTCTGCGTGGGGCTGAGCGAGGCCTGGACCAACGCCCCGACCAGGGGGTGAGCGGTGCTGGCATCGCGCACGCTACCGGTGAGGCCCCCCAGGGCTTCCTGCGTGCCGTTGTAGACGACCAGGGCGAAATCCTGATCGGTCGTATCCCCAACACCGGGCACGCCATCCCCGGCGATGTTGGTAGCGCGCACCCGCACGACAAAACTGCCGGTCACGCCAGCCGGAAGGAAAACGCTTTCCACGTTATTGCGGCTATCGGCACTGCCCCCAGGCGTGGAAACGGCACCGGAAAAGCTGTTGCCCCGGTAAAGCACGCCGTTCAGCTCCACTTCCAGATCGAGATTGTTGACATAGGCCGCCCCCACGGTCGGCCCCGGCGCGTCCGTCCAGGCCAGGGTCACGCGGAAGGGACGGGACGCATCGGCAACCGTTCCCACCAGATCAAAGGTTTGTCCGCTATCGTCAAAGCGCACGCTTTGATCTACCACCAGGCGCGGAGTGCCGTCAAAGGCCAGGCCCAGGTTGGTCTCCCCAAAGCCCTGCTGATGGGAAGGCAGGGTGTCATTGGCGCTCACGCCGGTGAGATAGCGGGCACTGTTGACCAGATAAGCCTTGGTCATGGCAGGGCTGGGCGGCATGCCGCCAAAATGGTCCTGGTAGTAGCGATAAACCAGCGAAGCGGCACCGGCAACAGCCGGGGTGGCATGGCTGGTGCCCGACGAAGCCGCGTAGAACGTTTGCCCGGAAGGCTGATAGGGGTCGCACACGCCGCTGCCGTCATAGCCCGTCGCCTGGGAAGCCGCCCCCTGAATGTGCGTCCCCGGCGCCACCAGGTCCGGCTTCACCCGCTGATCGTCGGTCGGGCCGCGGCTGGAGAAACTGATGATGTCCATAGCGTTATCCGCCCCGGTAGGGCCAACCCCGCAGCCATCGGTCCAGGTCGGACGCACGTTTTCCGCCGCGCCGACGGTTATCACGTTCTTGGCCACACCCGGCGAGCCGACGTATTGCTGGCTGAACCGGCATTGCCGGCGGCGAAAACCACGATCACCTCCTGATTGCCGGGGGTGTTGCTCTGGCCATCCCGCACCAGGGCATCGTAAGTCTGATCGTCAACCGTATAAGCGCCGCCCGTATCCGCCCCCCAGGAATTGGAGCTGATACGCATCCCCTGGGCGTATCCCTGACTGATGAGCGCAGCGTAATCATCGTTGGGCAGATCCCAATAGCCCGCGTTGTTAAACACTTTCGAGCCGGCGACGCGGCCAAAGGGATTGACACCCAGGCCGTAATTGTAGCCATTCCCATCTTCATAAGCCGAACCGGTTTTGGCGTTGTAGCCCGCCACAATCGAGGCGTTGATGTTGCCATGACCGGCACGCCCATCGGCGCTGGCGTCCGAGGTCCAGTTGGCATTGTAGACCAGGCGATCGGGATTGGTCTTTTCGCCCAGGACGTAAAAATCAGCGTGGAGTGGGGTCGCCGTGCCGTTGTCTATGCCATCGTCGGTCACGTCCACGATGGGATAGGCGTTGGGATCGGTCGGGAAGCCCAGGGCCAGCAGCCAGGTCAGGTAGCCGGGGCCGACTGGCTGCGTGCCGTCGGCGTTCAGCGCGCCGGCCATGATCTGATTCTGCACTTCGTCCAGTTTCTGATAGCGCGGGCGCGGCTCCACATTGACCACGCCAGGCAGGGCGACCAGCCAGGGCAGCTCCTGCGCCGCCAGCCGGACCCCCAGGTTCACGTAGGTCAGCATGGGCCGGGGTTGGCGCGTGACGCTTTTCGCCCGTGCCAGCACGGCGCGCGTCACCTCATCCGCCAGGGGACCGGCGTAAAGCTGTACCAGGACATCCAGCTCAGACGCTGTAACCACGCGCAGGTCGGGATGCAGCGCGTAGTAAGGGTGATACAGGCCGGTCCAGCGCACGGGGGTCAGCGCCTGCACAGCGCGCAGTGCGCGGGCATCGCTCCAGACCAGGTAAGCGTAATCGGGAAGATAGGTCACAATCTGCGCCCCGCTGCGTTCCAGCGCCTCCACCCAGGCCTGGCGCACCGGGCCGGAGAACTGCACCAGCCGCAAGCCGGGCGTCTCCGCCTGCAGACTGGCCCGGTAGCCGGCGGGGATCGGCGGCTCACCCGCCAGGGGATCAAACGCACCGCTGCGTAAACGCACCATCAGGGGGGAAGGCGCGGCGCGCGTCCCAGGCTGAAGCGAGGGTAAAAATGCCTCCAAAATCAAGAGCAGAGCTATGAGCCAACGCATCCAGGGTCGAACCATGGTATACCTCCTTGAACATCCATCCAGATGGTACGCGCCGGGGATGCAGGGCGTCCTCTCCCCGGTCCATACTATAATTCTACGTAACTACCTACCAGGGAGCCCCCAGGCAAGCGCTATCAAAGACGCGGCGAAGGTATGCCCCTGTAGCACAGGCCGCCAGGCCTGTATGCGCAGGCTAAAGCCTACGCTACATTATCTGCAAACGATTCAGGGTAGGTAATTACAATTTTACTGCAAAAAAAACAATTTAACCACGCAAACTCAGGCGCGGGGTCACAGCTCGGCCTCCCACCGTCTGGCGGCTGAAGGTTGATTCTCTGGCCAGCGCATAGGGATGCGTTGTAGGGGGGCAGAAAGCCAGCCTGGGCCGTTACGGCACGGGAAGAATCCACCCCAGAGCGGGTTAAATCCCCCTTCCGCGACGAGTTCCTGGAGTAAATGCAGGCTTCACCTCCAGCCCTGCCGGTAAATGCAGCGGGATTATAGTAGGGTAGGCATCCCTATGCCTGCCCATCCTATGCCTGCCCATCC
>Ga0068707_1000240_pt1 | contig 32784 bp, 32 predicted proteins | sample YNPNPMetaG_FD_66600 | JGI IMG/M metagenome (GOLD analysis project Ga0068707, IMG submission 66600) | Anoxygenic and chlorotrophic microbial mat microbial communities from Yellowstone National Park, USA - YNP NP MetaG | ecosystem: Environmental > Aquatic > Thermal springs > Hot (42-90C) >... | reverse complement strand
CCTCCACGATGGCGGTTTTTCCCACCCCCGGCTCGCCGATGAGCACGGGATTGTTTTTAGTACGGCGCACCAGAATTTGGATCACGCGCTGAATTTCAGCATCACGCCCGACGACCGGGTCCAGCCGATGCTCGCGCGCCATTTGCGTCAGGTCCCGGCCATACCGCTCCAGCACGCGCAACGTGCTTTCCGGCTGCGCACCGCCCCCCGGGCGCGTCCCCCCGCGGATGGTCCGGTAAGCCCCCTCCACCCGCTCCGGGATGAGGTTGAACTCCAGTAACAGCGTGCCCAATTGGGTACCGGAGGTGTAAACTTCCTCAACAATGGCCAGCAAAAGATGCTCGGTAGATATGTAAGCATCCTTGTATTGTGTGGCTTTGGTCTGAGCGACTTCCAGGATGTGCTTGACCCGCGGGGTGATAAAAACCTGCTGTGTGCCACGGGCACTGTAGAAGCCCGGCCGCGGCGCCTGACGCAGGAGCTGATCCAGACGTTCCGCTAAGTTCCCGCGTTCCACCTCCAGCAGGGTGAAGATATCCGTTATGCCCTCATCCGGCTCGCGGATCAGGGCCAGCAGCAGGTGTTCGGCATCCACCTGCGAATGACCATACTCGGTCATAATCTGAATGGCCTGCTGCGCGGCTTCCCGCGCGCGTTCATTGAAACGATCGAAGCGCATCATAGTGAGGACTCCTGTGCCATAAACTCCTGACGGCGCTGCAGCGCGTCCAAAGCGGCCGCTTGTTCAGCCGCCCGCTTGCTGCGTCCGACGCCCCGACCGGTCACCCGATTTTCCAACAATACCTCAGCGGTGAAGGTCTTGGCGTGATCCGGCCCCTCTTCGGCCACGATCTGGTAGACCGGCGTGATGCCCAAAGTCGCCTGCGCCCATTCCTGATAGCGCGATTTGGCATCTACATAAGCCTCGGTCGGCAGGATGCGCTGAAGCTCATGCTCAAACCAGGCGCCCAAAGTGGCCCATACCGCATCCAGCCCGCTATCCAGATAGATGGCGCCGACGATGGCCTCCATGGCATCGCACAGATTGGCCGGCCGCGCGCGCCCGCCGTTTTCTTCTTCTCCATGGCCCAGGCGCAGGGCCTCCCCAACGCCCAGGCTCTGGGCCAACGTCGCCAGGGATTCGGTGCAGACCAGGGTCGCCCGCAAGCGGGTGAGAGTGCCTTCGGCCAGGTCGGACAGGCTGCGATAGAGCCAGGCCGCCACCAGAAAATCCAGCACCGCATCGCCCAGGAATTCCAGGCGCTGATTGTGCATCAACTCCCGCTGTTCGCTGGCATGTTCATGGGCATAGGAAGGATGGGTCAGCGCCTGCAGCAGCAGCTCAGGGCGCTTGAAGGTATAATTTAAGACCTCTTGCAGGCGAACCAGGCTCTCGTTCATCGTTTAAACTCTTATCCTTGTTCCTTCCCCAAGAATGTGCTATGATAGCCCATACATTTTTGAGGAGGGAGGCATGTTAATCACGGTCAAATTACAAGCCATGCTGGAAAGCTACACGCCATCCGGCCACCAGCCAGGTCAGGCTTTTCCCCTCACTGTACCCGAAGGCAGTACCGTAGCCGATGTCGCGACGCAATTAGGCATTCGTCCCCAGGAAATTAAAGTTGCTTACGTCAACGGCAAAGCACGCGCCCTTCTCTATCGGCTGCGTGAAGGGGATGAAGTGGGATTTTTCCCTCCCCTGGGAGGCGGCTAGGGTTAATGAGAACACGTCGAACAGGAATGGCTGGAACAGGAGGCGCAACCGCCTCCCGCCTGAGATGGGCTGGACCCGGTCTGACTGCCGCCAGAAGTGAAGAACAATGACAAAGCGCGCCGTGTATCCTCCGCCCCGCAGTGCGGACAGGCCAGCGGAGCATCCGCATCGGCCATGGCGCGCCGCTTTTCAAACCTGGCCCCGCATGCCCGGCACACATACTCGTAAATCGGCATTCACAGCCTCCGTGCGCAAAAGATCACGGCGTCCATTCTACCACGGCGCCCCAGGCTGGTCAAGCCTGAGCGCCTGGCTACCGGCGCTGACCCTGATGGCAACGATTTTCGTGTTTTCGGCCCAATCCTCACTCCCCGGCGTCGAGGACGCGGTGCTGGATACTTTTCTCAAGAAGTTCTTACACGCCGGGGTGTATGCCCTGCTGGCACGGGCTTATCTGCACGGCCTGCAAAACACGACCCGGTTGCGTGAGCGTCAGGCCTGGGTGCTGGCCTGGGTGCTGGCTGGCCTGTACGCCCTGAGCGATGAGGCGCATCAGGCCCTGGTACCGGGCCGGCATGGACGCGAGGCCGATGCGCTTATTGACCTGTGCGGGGCGGGGATGGGACTTCTGACGCGAGGCTGGCCTCGGAAATCTGCTCCGGCGGGATCAGAGGCTCGACCAGCATCTCGCCAAACAGCTGGGGCTGATGCACCTGAATCGCCCGTTGTTTGATGAGTTCCAGCAGGGCATGCAGGGTCACCGCCGCCTCCAGCCGCGTGGGCTGTGGTCCCAACAGGTGAGAGAAGGAGACCCGCTGCCATTGGATGAGTCGCTCACGGATGAGCCGGATCTGCTGGACGATGGTGATTTTGGGGCGCACCAGCGCTTCCTGAGGCCGTGGCCCCTCGCTGGGGTAGAACGCCCGCTGCGCTGCCTGTTGGAGCTGCGCCGGGCTGACCCCGCTCAGGTCAAAGCAATAGACCACCGGGACGGCGATGGGCGCCATGCGGATGTAGGTGCGCAAGCCGGCGGCCATGCGCTCTTGCAGCTCCTGCGCCGCCCGTTTGTACTGACGATAGGCGCGTAATTGCTGAATCAGCTCATCTTCTTCGGGGGTGGCTACCTCGGCGGCCGGGCCGGGCCGGGGCACCTGCGGCAACAGGGCACGGGATTTGATGAGCATCAGGCGCGCTGCGACAACCAGAAAATCGGCCACCTCTTCCCAATCCAGATGGCCGCGCATCGCTTCGACATAGGCTAAAAACTGGTCCGTCACCTGAGCCAGGGCGAGCCGGGTAATGTCCAGCTCCTCCTTTTCGATCAGGTGCAGCAACAGGTCAAGCGGACCAGCAAACCATTCGGTCTGAATCTGATAGGACTTGCTCACAGCGGCAAGGATAAACGAAATTCAGCGAGAGTCAAGGCAAAGACTGAGGTTCGGACATGAGTTGGGACAGAGCAGGCATAGAACGGGCAGGCATGGGATGGGCAGGCATAGGAGGCCTGTCCTACTACCATAAACCCGCATCATCCCTCCCGTAGCGGCGGCATCCCTATGCCGCCGCACCCATGCCCTACAGGCATGGGGATGGGTAGGGAGGAACAGGTAGTTTAGCCTAAACAGTAAGAAAACGATGGGATGCCATCATGGTTTCATGGGTGATCTTCTTACCGCAACCCTATCTCGGTTTCGCAACGCCATGTCCGAACTCATGTCCTAATCTCAGAAAAGGAGAGTCAGACACCTGATGGGGTATCCGATGATGATCCTGGCCTTATCATTGGGCCTGGTCCTGGGTCTGCTGCTGCTGGCCGATCGCTGGCTGCATCGGCATCTGCAGGGGCTGATGTTGCTGATCACGAACGACCAGGAGATAGCGCTGTGGCTCTACGCCCTGGTACTGTTGCCGGGCGTCGCCCTGCACGAACTCAGTCATGCCCTGGTAGCCACGCTGGTGGGGGTGAAAATCGGCCGTATCGGCATTTTCCCCCGTCGGATGGGCAAGCGCATTCAATTGGGCTTCGTCCCGGTGGCTGAAACGGACTTCCTGCGCGCCAGCCTGATCGGAGCCGCGCCCTTCTTTATCGGGGGCATTACCGTCATCCTGCTGGGACGCTGGGCCTTCCAGACCCCGCAACTGGTAGATGCCCTGATGCGCAACGACTGGCTCGCGGCTCTCCAGGGGCTACGGGCCGCCCTGACCACCCGCGACGCGCTGCTGTGGGCTTATGTCATTTTCACCATCAGCAACACCCTCATGCCCAGCCGTTCTGATGTGCACGCCTGGCCGCTGCTCGGCGGGGTGACGGTGCTCCTGTTGGGACTGCTGATGCTGTTGGGACTGCAGGAGGCGCTGCTGAATGGTCTGGGCGCGTTCCTCACGCACAGTTTGCGCTGGCTGATTCTGCTGAGCGGCAGCACCCTGCTGGCCGACCTGCCCTTCTTCACCCTGATCTGGCTGCTGGAAAAGCTGATCGCCCGGCTGCGCGGCGTGCGCCTCGTCTATCAGTAGGTTGCCAAACGCGCGGCTTCTGTTATGATGGGGCGCGATGAAGACGACTCAGATTTACCCGGTTGATGCTCAGGCTCCGGATGCAGAGCTGATAGCCCGCGCCGCGGAGGTGATCCGCCGCGGCGGGCTGGTGGCCTTCCCCACGGAAACGGTGTACGGTCTGGGCGCCAATGCGCTGGACGCGCAAGCGGTGCGCGGCATTTTCCTGGCCAAGGAGCGCCCGGCTTATGACCCGCTGATCGTGCATCTGGACAGAGCCGAGGCCTTACCGCAGGTGGCGCGCGCCATCCCGCCGGTGGCCTGGGAGCTGGCCACTCACTTCTGGCCCGGCCCCCTCACGCTGGTCCTGCCTCGTCATCCCCAAATTCCCCTGGAGGTGACCGCCGGCGGGGAAACGGTGGCGGTGCGCGTGCCCGCGCATCCGGTGGCGCAGGCGCTGATTCGCGCCGCGGGCGTGCCCATCGCGGCCCCCAGCGCCAACCGCTTCGGGCGGGTCAGCCCTACCCGCGCCAGCGATGTGTGGGCCGACCTGGCCGGGCGGATTGACCTGATCCTGGACGGGGGACCGACCCAGGTGGGGGTGGAATCCACGGTGCTCTCCCTGGTCAGCACCCCCCCGCTGCTCCTGCGTCCCGGCGGCGTGTCCCGCGAAGCGTTGGCGGCCCTGATCGGGCCGGTGCAGTTACTGGAACGCCCGGTGCCCATCGGGGAACGCGCGGCAGCTCCCGGCACGCTCCTCCAGCACTACGCTCCGCGTGCTCAGGTGATCCTGTACCGTGGGGAAGCGCCGACGCTCTACGCCACGTTGCAGGCCGAGGCCCAGCGTTGGACAGAAGAAGGCCGGCGGGTAGGCCTGCTTATCGCGCGGGAGGATGCGGAACCGCTGCGCAGCGCGCCCGCCGTTTTGGGCATCGCCGGCTCGCTGGCGGACCTGGAGGAGGTGGCGCGGCATCTGTTTGCCACGCTGCGCGCGCTCGACGAGGCCGGCGTTCAGGTGATCCTGGCGCGGGACTTCGGCGAGGCCGGGCTGGGGCTGGCCATCCGCGACCGCCTGACGCGCGCCGCTGCCGGTCACGTCGTTGAGGTCACCCCACCCGACTAAGGTAAGCCGCTGAGACGGTAGACAAACCCCAACAGCTCGAAGGTCACGTCCTGCACCCCGGCGGGACGGTCGAAAACGGCCTCGAAGCTCTCCTGCTCCCCGGGGCCCAGGCTCCAGGGCAGCAGCGGGGAGAAAGAGCGCAGGGTAGCCTCACCCCCAGCGAATTTGAGCAGAACCTGCGTGCCGTTGACGGCCAGGGCCTGCTGCCCCACATTGCGGACCGTGCCGCTGATGCGCACGGCATTGCGCTCCGGCTCGTAGATGGCCTGATTCACGTTCACAGCGGCTTTGGCTGGCGCTGGCTGCGGGGGCACATATCCCAAGGGGAAACGCGCCAGCGCGGGGCCGGCATCGGTGTTCAGACGCACAATCCAGGCCAGGGGGAGGGCAGGCGCATCGGCAAGGCGATAGCTCGCGCTGGCCGCCAGGGTCGTCCCCGGCGCCAGAGGGGCGGTCCAGGGCGCGGGATGGCCTTCCTGGCCCAGGCCCATTTCAGGCTGATAGCGCAGGCCATGCCCATCTTCCAGCAGCAGGCTGAGCTGCGCCGGCTCCAGCGCCGTCTCACCGTTGTGGCTGAGCTGATAATCCACGACCAGCCAGCGCTCCGGTTTGCGCTCCACCAGCTCCACCCGCGTTACCGTGATAAGCACATCCCCGACGGTCTGAGCCTGTCCCATGACGATGGGGGCAGAGGGGAGGTAAGCGGCCTGCAGCACCCAGCGTGCCTCGTTACCCTCTGGCCCGCCCAGGAGCACCAGGGTCAGGCCGGGCTGGCGCTGCTCGAACAGGGCCGCTTCTGGCTGGCGTAACGCCAGTTGCGGCGAGCCAAACTGGAGCTGCACCCCATTATCCAACGTTAAGGTGAGCTGCGCCCCAGCCCCCAGACTTTGCAACAGCGCCATGTATTCTTCACTGTAGGCCAGGCCTACCACGTAGTTGACCAGCGTCCCATAAAGCCAGCCAGCCTGATGGGGATCAGCGGGAATCGGCCAGTGCCCCAGTTCGGGCTTGATGGGGGCCACGGCGAAGGTGCTCCCGCCCAGGTCGAGCGTCTGCGGTAAGGCGGGCACACGCGCCTCGCCTTCGACCGCCAGAACCGGCGTGTAAGCCGCCGGGTCCAGGGGGGAGGTGAAGAGCAGACGCTTGGAAAAGCTGACCGGTTGTTCCCCACTGTGCGTCGCCGGGCGCAGCCGGGGAACGATGAAGGCCGCCAGGGCCATGAGCGTGAACAGGCCAATCAGCACACCCATGGGCATGAGCCACTCCTGCCAGAAGCTCGCCCGCCGCGGTTGCGCGGGCTGCGGAGCAGGCCCAGAGGCCGCGGGGTCCAGGTCAGGTTGCATCGAGTCGAAATCAGCGGTCATCTCTGTCCTCCTCAGGGCACGCGCTGCGGCAGCTCAGGGCCGAGCAAGCGGATCGTGATGCGAACGATGTCCTCCGGCACGTAACGCTCCAGGCCCAGCACGGGGCAGTCCAGGCGCACCGCTCCGGCCACCATCAGGCGCGCCAGCCCATCCGCAGCGGTGTAAGCCTGCGCCAGTTCCTGCCCGCTGAGCGGGTCGAGAGCGCGCACCAGCAGCCCGCTCACGCCTTCCGTCGACTGAAGCACCCCATCCCGATTGGCGTCCACGTAGACCACGACCTCCAGGGAGCGCGGCTCCGGAGCTACCGGCGTGGGTTCGGTCGGGCGCGCTTCCAACACGATCCGCAAACTCACGGACTCACCGCCCGTGCCGGGCGTCGCGGTGGGGAAGGGGGTCTGGGTAGGTCGGGGCGTCATCGTGGCCGGGGTGGTCGGATGGGGCGTCGGCACGACAGGCGCCGAAAAAGAACAGCGCAACTGATAGTGGCTTTGCAGGTATTCTTCGGGCAAAAGTTTGTAGGCGGTGCGCACCAAAATATACATATAGCCGGAGTAGGTGCTGTAATAAGCCACCTTACTGCTCAGGTCGCCCCGCTCGCGGTCGTCATTGCTCATCAGCACCTTGTTGAAATCCGGCTCGCTGTACAGGGTGAGCGTCGTATCCAGGCCGTTATCCAGGTTAAAGGTCTCGCAGGTGTAGATGAGGCCGCGCTTCACCCGCATCCGGAAAAAGTCGTAATCTTCCGGCCAGTTGATCCAGGGCACGAAATTCAGGTCATAAGCGACCCCCGGCGCCAGGAGCGGGGCCTGGTCGAAGTTGTTGTTGGGTTCATAGGCATCATAAGCCTTAGCCCAGGCCGGGGTTGGCGTGGCCGTAGGTACCTGCGGATTGGGTGTCGGCGTGATCGTCGGGGTGCGGGTCGGGGTAGGCGAAGGCGTTGGGGCGATCTGCACCACCTCCAGCAAATAACCGGTCACCGTGACCATTCGGGTTACCCGCAGGTAATACAGCCCATCGAGCGCCGTCCAGCGGATTTCCGCACGGTGATTGGCACTGGACGATTGAGCGGTGACGTAACGCGCCTGTGCATCGTACAGGGTGAGCCAGGCCGCGGCGGTATAATCCGTGAGCACCGCACTCAGCTCCTCGCCCGGCTGCACCGTGAGGGTGAAGAAGTCCGTATCGGCCAACGATCCCAGCGCGCCCTCCACAAGGCCCGGCAGGGACAACGGATTGGCCTGCGTCCAGGTGTCGTTAGGTTCCTGCTCGGTCATCACGTCCCGCAATGGACGCGCCAACCCCACGTGCGGGATCATCCAAGTGGCCCCGGCCCATAAAAGGATCAGTGCCATCAGACCCCCCCATCCAACCAGCCAGAATCGTCCTCGCATATCCGCCTCCCGGCTTACCTGTGATGCCAGATACTTTGGAACCCTTACGCTTTTTCCAGCGGCGCCACGCCCACCAGCAACATGCGGGGTGAGCGTTCCCCCTCAAACAACACCGTGATCACTTCCTGCCCACGCTCCAGGCGCGATTCGAGCACCTGCCCCACACCGAAGCGAGGATGGCGCACCTGCTGGCCAGCGCGGAACTGCGTAGAGGGCTGCGTTCCGGCCGCTTTCCAGCCGGCATCGCTCCAGCGGCCAGCTTTGGGACCGGCTTCGCTCTCCGGTCGTCTGGCGCCGGTCTTGGCCACCGCCTCTGTCGCCCCGACGCGCTCACGTGCCGGCGGCTTCTTCTGCAACGCCTCCAGGAAGCGTGAGGGTTCACGGGCCTCGAATTCGCCGTAGATGCGCCGCCCCATGGCGTAGGTGATATAGAGCAAGTCCATGGCGCGGGTCATGCCCACGTAAAACAGACGGCGCTCTTCCGCCACCTGTTCCTCGTCCTCCTGCGAACGGCTATGGGGCAGATAGCCCTCCTCCGCCCCCACAATAAAGACGACCGGGAACTCCAGCCCCTTGGCACTGTGCAGGGTGAGCAGCGTCACCGCCTGCGAGCGCTCGGTCTCCATCTGATCCACGTCCGCCACCAGGGCCACCTCGGTGAGGAACTCTTCCAGAGGGAGGGCGTTAGCCTCGGCCACGACGTTGCGCAACTCCAGCACGTTTTCCCAGCGCGCCTCGCCCTCTTCCGTTCCATCGCGCACATAGGCCTCATAGCCCGTATCCAGCAGAATCTGATCGAGCAGGGCGAGCAAGGCCCCCTGCGCCGCCAGGGCACGCCACTGCTCCAGGAGGCGCAAAAAAGGCTCCAGGGAGCGGGCCGCGCGGTTATTTTGCGTCAGCAGGTTCAAGCCAGCGCGGTACAGGCTGCCCCCCTGCGCCGCCGAACTCTGCAAAAGCGCCACCGTCTGCTTACCAATTCCGCGCGGCGGCACATTCACCACCCGCAGGAAACTCACATCGTCATCGGGATTCAGCGTCAGGCGCAGATAAGCCAGCACATCCTTGATTTCGCGCCGGCCATAGAAGCGCGTGCCGCCCACCAGACGGTAAGGGATGCCGGCATGGATAAAGGTCTCTTCCAGGATGCGGGATTGGGCATTGGTGCGGTACATCACGGCGAGGTCATTGGGACGATAGCGCGCCAGGAGGCGCAGAATTTCCGTAGCTACAAACAGCGCCTCATCGCTTTCGCTGTAAGCGGCATGGATCACGGGCGCCGTGCCCGGTCCTTTGCGCGTGACCAGCGCCTTGGGCGTGCGATGGCGGTTGAGGGCAATGACCGCCTGCGCCGCGTCCAGAATGCTCTGGGTAGAGCGGTAATTCACGTCCAGCAGCACCTGACGCAGCTCAGGGTAATCCTCCCGCAGGCGCTGGATGTTGCGGTAATCCGCGCCGCGCCAGGAATAAATCGCCTGGTCTTCATCGGCCACGACATAGAGATTGCGATGGTCCTGCGTCAGTTGCCGCAGGATCACGTATTGGGCAATATTGGTGTCCTGGAACTCATCCACCAGGACATAGCGATAGCGTTGGCGATACTGCTCCAGCACCTCCGGCTGGCGGTCGAACAGGCGCACGACTTCCAGCAACAGGTCGTCAAAATCCAGGCCGCGGTTGGCGCGCAGAGTCTCCTGATAGCGGGCGTAGACGCGCTGCACAGTCCTGTCGTAGGCAGTATGGATAGGGTAACTTTCGGGCAAAATCAGATCGTTTTTGGCGCGAGAGACCGCGTTCAGCATGGCCTGAGGCGTATAGCGCTTCTCATCGAGATTGAGCTCCGCCAGGGTCTGCTTCATCAGGCTTAGCTGATCGTCAGCATCGTAGATGATGAAATCCGCCGACAGGCCGGCCGTTGACGCCTCACGGCGCAAAATCCGGGCGCAGGTGGCGTGGAAGGTGCCCACCGTGAGGGCGCGCGCGGCCTCCTGCCCCAGCATCCGGGCCAGGCGTTCGCGCATTTCCCCAGCCGCGCGGTTGGTGAAGGTCACTGCCATCAATTGCCAGGGTGAATATCCCAGCGCACTCAAGAGATAAGCGATGCGATAAGTCAACACGCGGGTCTTGCCTGAGCCAGGTCCAGCCAGCACCAACACAGGGCCAGCCGGCGCGGTCACTGCCGCACGCTGTTGCGTATTCAATTCATCGAGCCAGGGATAAGCGATCACGCCGCTATTGTATCACAGAGCAGCCCTTCGGCAATCCCCCATTGCGTGCGGTGCTGGCGCGGATGGAGCCGGACTAGCCCCTATCGCCCCGCGGTCCAGGGAGGGACGGGGGACCTCTGTTCTGAGGCCCCTTTCCCCAGGGCGCACTGACGTTTTAACCCAATGCCCAGGCCCCCAGGCGCTGCGACTGGTCTGCAATGCCGACCGGGACCTCACCTGGGCATGGGAACCGGGAGCGGCGTCGCGGACAGCTTGTGGTAGTAGGGAGACCGGCGCAGCAGGGACGCCCGCACCAGGGGCCGGAAAAGCCGCAACGCCAGACGACGCGGGCCGAGCAGGACCAGCATATCCTGGATGTAGTCATCCAGAGTATGGCGCTGATAGTGCAGAAGCGCCTCGCTCGGCGCTGTATCCATCCAGTCGGTACAGAAAGGTGTCTGTCCAAAAGCCGCAGCCGGCAACATGCCGATCCCCAGCGCCTCCAGGATGCGCCGCACTAGCTCCCCGTAGAGGAACTGACACCGCGGCCCGCCGGCGATCAGCCACACCTGCCCCCACACGTCCGGACAGGTCACGGCGTTGGCTACCGCCAGTCCCGCGTCACGGGTGTGCAGGAATTCGATGCGGTTATCCAATGGCACGTCGAACATGCCGGGATCGAGCCGCAGGTCCAACGGCAAAGTGGCCCCAAAGCGCAAGATGGTCCAGGTGAGACCCGATTCCCGCACCAGGGCTTCGCAACGCACTTTATGCCGCGAGTAGTGCTCCTGCGGATTGACGCTATCCTGAGCGGTGACGCACGGCTGCGTCAGGCGCGGCGGACCAAACACATGGACGGAGGAGGTGAAAATCAGGCGCGGCGGTTGGGCCTGCGCACGCAGCGCGGCCAGCAGGTTCTGCGTCCCGCCTATGTTAACGGCCTCCGCCAGGTCCGGCGCTTTTTCCGATTCCACGCCGGTCACCGAAAGCTTGGGGATGATGAAGGCCAGATGGGCCACCACCTCCTGTCCCGCCACGGCACGCGCGACCGCCTCCGGATTGCATAAATCGCCCCACACCGTTTCCACCCGTCCCGCATAGCGCCGGGCCAGCCGCAGATTGCGCTTCGTCGGCAGATCGAAAGCGCGCACCTGATGCCCCTGTGCCAGCAAAGCAGCGATGGCGCTCTGCCCGATATTACCCCAGGCACCCGTCACTAAAACTCGTGTCATGCTTCCCTCCTTATGCCATCCAACAAAGCCTTAAGGCCCTGACGGGTCGTCTCCCCCCAATCCGGCTGCGGGTCCAGCAGCCCCTGCAGCACCACGCCGACGCCTAAAGCCACCAGCGACCGCGCCAGCTTCTGCGTGTCCATCGGCTTCAGGGAGCTTTCGGCCACCCCTGCATCCAGCAAAAGCGCAAAAGTCTGCTGATACCGCTGATAGTGGCCCTGCAAGGCACCGGAGACCACGGGATCGCGCACAGCCTGCGACCAGAAATCCAGAAACAGCGGCAACTGCTCCCGCCCCGCGGCCAGCACCACTTCCACCAGGTCCGCCAGCGCCAGCAGCTTATCCGGCACAGGGATAGGGCGCTGTTTAAGTGCCTCGATGGTGGCATCAAGCTGTCCCAGCCACGCTTCGAGCAAGGCCAGGAACAGGGCCTGCTTGCTGGGAAAGTGGTGATAGAAAGCGCCTTTACTCACGCCGGCGCGACGGCACACCTCTGCTACCCCGGCGCCCTCGTACCCCAACTCGGCGAAGGCCGCCTGCGCTGCTTCCAATAAGAGACGGTAAGTTTCTTCAGCACGCGCCTGTACCATAAAGCCTCCTTTCGGTTCTGAGTCTCCTGCGTAGCCCCTCCCACCGGCGATAGACAGGCGGAAAGCTTATGCTACACACAGGCTGAAGCCTGGGCTGCTCAAGAACAGGCTAAAAGCCTGTGCTACTTGACAGGCGGAAAGCCTGGGCTACGCACAGAATGAAGCCTGGGCTATGCACGGGCTAAAAGCCTGTGCTACTTGACAGGCGGAAAGCCTGGCTACGCACAGGATGAAGCCTGGGCTATGCACAGGCTAAAAGCCTGGGCTACTTGACAGGCGGAAAGCCTGACCAGGGGCGAGTTTGAGATACGATGGTAGCCCCCCAAAAAACATACCGACCGGTCTGTATTTTTATTATAAGGCTTTGTGTGGTGAAAAGCAAGCCCCTCCATCAGGTAAGGGGAACTTTGTGGCCAATGGCAGCGGGCAAAAGGCCAGGATGCCTGACCTGTCCCGTCCCATAGGGCTGTGCGAGCTGGTCCCTGACGCCGCTCCAACCCAAGGGCTATCCCTGTAAAATGTGACGGCGTTTCTAACCATTGACTGACTTTCTCATCATGGTATAATGATTTTAAGGTATACCTTAAAATTTAGCGGGAAGTGAGCAGGATGGTTCGGGCAGCGGCTGAGGATTATTTAGGGGCGATCTACCGGTTGCGCATGGCGCCGGATGTGCCTGTCCCACTGGCTACTTTGCAGGAGCGGCTTCATTTTTCGGCCATGGCCGTGCACGAAATGGTGCAAAAGTTAACGGCCCAGGGCTGGATCGCCTATCATCCCTACCGGGGCGTGACTTTGACCGCAACCGGTGAAGCCCTGGCCCAGAGCGTGATCCGACGGCACCGCCTGTGGGAACGCTTTCTGACGGATTGGCTGGGCGTGCCCTGGGACGAGGCGCATGAGATTGCCGGCGCATTGGAACATGCTGCGCCGGAAAAGGTGACCGAGCGCCTGGCGCAGTTGATGGGCGAACCTGAACACTGCCCGCACGGCGGCCCCATCCCGCCGCACATCGAAGCCCGGCCCCGTCAGCCCCTGGCCGAGGTAGCGATCGGACAAGAGGTCGAATTGCTGGCGGTGGAACCGGAACTGCCCGACGTGCTGCGCTGGCTGCATCAATGGCACATCGGGCCGGGCGCAAGGTTGCTGGTGCAGGCACGCGATTCCAATGTTCTGCGCATCCGCAGCGGCAGTGAGGAGCTGACGATGCCGCTGGATTTCGCGCGCACCCTGCTCACGGCCCCGCCAGAAGCCTCACCCTATCCCAAAACGCAGGAGGAATGAGCGAAGTATGATGTCCTTGGAAAATTTAAAAGCAGGTCAAAAAGGCGTGATCGCCGGTCTTCACGGTGGCCATGGGGTCGTTAGCCGGCTGGCGACGCTGGGTTTCACGCCCGGTGTCCAGGTGGAAATGGTGCGCAATCACGGTCATGGGCCGGTGATTGTGGCGGTGCGTGGTTCACAGGTAGCTTTGGGGCGCGGTGAGGCTGCGCACGTTATCCTGGTCTCTTTGGAGGGCGCATGAGCGAGTGTCACTCCCTCTCCGCCGGTCATCGTGCCCTTGCGATTCGCACCGACGCGCCGGTGATTGCCTTGGCTGGTCAGCCCAATGTGGGCAAGACGACGGTTTTTAACGCCCTAACCGGCATGAATCAACATGTAGGGAACTGGCCCGGTAAAACGGTCGAGCAAAAGCGCGGGGTGTGGTCCTATCAAGAGGTGGAGTATACCCTGGTGGACCTGCCGGGCACTTACAGTCTGACCTCAAATTCGGAAGAAGAGCGCATTGCGCGCGAGTTTATCCTGAACGAACGGCCGGATGTGGTGATTGCCGTGGTGGATGCAGCCAATCTGGAGCGCAGTCTGTACCTGGTGGCCGAATTGTTGCTGTTGCCGGCGCCGATCGTGCTGGCGCTGAATATGATGGACGTGGCGGAAGGCGAAGGGCTGCAGATCGAACCGCATGTGCTGGAGGCCGCGCTGGGCATTCCGGTGGTGCCGATGGCGGCTGGACGCGGGCGCGGCATCGAAGGGTTGCGCTCGACGGTGGCGCGTCTGTTGCGCGGCGAGCTGCCTTATACGCCGCAGCGTCCGGTGATCCTCCCCGCCCACGCGGAAGTGCTTGAGCAGGTGACGGCCCTCATCACCCCCTATTTGCCCACGACTTACCCGCAGCCCTGGGCGGCGCTGAAGGTGCTGGAGGGCGATAGCGCTCTTCTGGAATTGCTGCAGGCACGCCTGCCCGCAGCGCCCTGGCAAAGTCTGCAGAGCCTGCTGCACAAACATGAGGATGCTTTGCTGGACATCATCGGCGCGCGCTATGCCTGGGTGGCGCGGATGGTGCGGGCAGCGGTGGCGCAACCGCCCACGGGGGAGCTGAGCTGGACGCGCCGATTGGACCGCATCTTCACGCACCCGCTGTGGGGAAGCCTGAGCCTGCTGGCCATCCTGGGGGCCGCTTTCGGGCTGACCTACCGTCTGGCGTTGCCCATACAGGGGTGGCTGGCGGCAGGGATGGCGTGGCTGGGGACACAGGCCGAGGGGTGGCTCGCGCCGGCGCCGGGTTGGGTGCGGGCGCTGCTCGTCCAGGGGGTGCTGGGGGGCACAGGGATGGTGATCACGTTTTTGCCCTTGCTGGCCATTTTCTACATCCTCCTGGCCCTGCTGGAGGACACCGGCTATATGGCGCGCATCGCTTATCTGATGGATACGGTGATGCACACGCTGGGGCTGCACGGCAAGAGTTTCATGCCCTTGTTGCTGGGCTTCGGCTGTAATGTGCCGGCGGTGCTGGGAACGCGCATCATCGAGTCGCGCCAGGGACGCCTGCTCACGGCGATTCTGGTGCCGCTGGTGCCCTGCGCTGCCCGTCTGGCGGTGCTGGGGACGCTCGCCCCGCTTTTCTTCGGCACGGACGCGGTTTGGGCCATGATGGGACTTGTGCTCTTCAATCTGGGGTTGGTGTTTGTGCTGGGTATTGTGCTCCATCACACCCTGTTTAGAGGGGAGAAGGTGGCTTTTGTGATGGAAATGCCGCTCTATCACGTCCCTAATCCGCGCACGCTGGCGCTTTACGTCTGGCACAATGTGCGCGCCTTTGTGCAGAAGGCCGCGACGGTCATTCTGGTCGTGTCGGTGGGGATGGCGGCTTTGAGCTATTTCCCCAACGGCGATCCGCTCACCAGCTATATGGCGCAGTTGGGGCAGGCGCTGGAGCCGCTGGCCAGGTTGATGGGGGTACCCTGGCCTTTACTGATGGCGCTTTTGAGCAGCTTCATCGCCAAGGAAAATACCCTGGCTACGCTGGGGGTTATTTACGGAGACCTGAATAGCCTGCAAAACCTGCTTACCCCGGCAGCAGCCCTGGGCTATCTGGTGGCGCAGATGGTGTTCATCCCTTGCGCGGCGACGGTGGCGACGCTGCGTCAGGAGCTGGCGAGCTGGCGCATCACCCTGGCGGTGATCGCCCTGTATTTGGTGCTTTCCCTGGGGAGCGGCGTGCTCATTTATCAGCTCAGCCAATTGTGGTAAACTGAAGCCCGCAAAATGGAACGGCTGTTGAAACCGCGCCGCTTTCTGCCTCCGAGCGCCTGCAGGGACGGCCTCCCTATGTCGCCCCGCCAGCGTATAGGGAGGCAGTGGCTACGGAATACGCCGGCAGTCGCCAGACGGTGGGGCGCTGAGCCGTTACCGCAAAACTTGAAAAGCGGGGCATAATGGGGAAGCTACAATACGACGAAGCGGCGGAAAAGGCCTGGGGGATGGGATTGGTGGCAGCCGGGGCTCTGGCCTTCAGCACAACGGTGCTGTTCACCCGCGCGCTCAGCGCCCTGCCCGTCCTGAGTATCGCTTTTTTCCGCGCGTTTGGCGCTTTCGTTTTCTTTTCCCTGCTCCTGCCCTGGCATCGGCAGACGCTGCAGCCTGGGACGTATCGCGCGGCCTGGCCCTATCTGGTTGGGCTGGGCCTGGCGATCAGCGGGGCCGCCCTGCTTTACGTGTTCGCCATTCAGCACACGACGGTGGCTAACGCCGCGTTGCTGGTGAATACGGCGCCACTCTATGTGGCTTTTCTGGGGCCGCGCCTGCTGCACGAAGCGGTCCCGCGCTATCGCACGCCAGGCTTGCTCCTGGCCCTGATCGGGCTGGTGCTGATCTCAGGCGTGCTGGAACAGGCGACGGGAGCGGGGAACGGCAGCGGGCTGCTGGCTGGGGTAGGATCGGGCCTGGCCTTTGCCGCGGCTCTGTTGCTCGGCGGGAAGCTGCGCGGCCAGGTTTCCGCGCTCACGCAGACCTGGTGGAGCACGGGGATCGCGTCCCTGCTGATGGCGCCCTGGGGCTTGAGGACCCCGGCGACGTGGGTCGCGGCATACTGGCCTTTGCTGGCAGGCCTGGGGACCATCTCCCTGGGGCTGGGATACGCGCTGTATTTTCAGGGGTTGAAGCGGCGCGTTTCTACGCAGGTGGTGAGCGTGATCGCGCTGCTGGAGCCGGTGAGCGGCACCCTGCTGGGCGCGCTGGTGCTGGGAGAGATCCCCTCACTGCTGAACAGCCTGGGGATAGGATTAGTGCTCCTGGCGATTTATCTGATTACACGGTGAGGGTATGTTACGCAAGTTGCTGCAGTTGCTGAACGATAGGGAAACGCTGGCCCTGGCCGAAATAGCGGAGCAGCTCCAGGTGACGCCGGGCCAGGTGGCGGTTTTGATGGATGAGCTGACCCGTTTGGGCTATCTGAAGATGAGCGTGCGCTGTGGCGGCGCCTGCGCAGGCTGCGCCCTGGCCCAAAGTTGCAGTGGCATTCAGGCGCAGCGGGTCTGGCAGATTACCGAACGCGGTCGGCAGGCGCTGCAAAAGCCCTGACGGAGCCGGACCAGGACTATCATCGTCGGATGAGGAAGTTGGTCACGAACAAGCCCGTTGCATCCGGGCTTATCCGTGGCCTGTTAGCCTTGGCGCAAAGGATGGAAGATCCCAGGGGCCCACACTTTTCTCTGGGCTGAGGGTGGGGGGTGCGCTCCGGTAGAAGACGAGGCATAGACGCCAAAGGCGTTGCGTTTTTTCAGGTTGTGACACTGATTCTACAATCTTTGGGAGGTGGAAATGACGGTTAAAACTCAGTTCATGGAGGTTCCTCTGACGCTGCCAGCGCTGCGTTGGCGCTCGCTGGCTTTTCAGGCCCTGCTGATCGGGACGGCGGTGCTCCTGCCGACCCTGGCGCATCTCTGGGACCTGCCGGTGCTGTACCTGCTGCCGATGCACTGGCCCGTGTTGCTGGCCGGCCTGGTCTATGGTTGGATTGGCGGCGGGCTGGTGGGAGCTTTGGCTCCGCTGACCAGCTTCCTGCTTTCCGGTCGTCCGGGACCGGCGTTCTTGCCGGCCATGACGGTTGAGCTGGCGGTGTACGGTTTGGTGGCGGGCCTGTTGCGGGAAAAGGCGCGCTGGAACGCTTGGGCAGCGCTGGGGGGCGCGCTCATCGCCGGACGCATTGCCTATCTGGGGATGACCTTCCTGCTGGGCAAGGCGATCACGCCGGCCCTGCTCCAGGGCAGCCTGTTGCCGGGGGTGCCGGCGGCGCTGGTGCAACTGCTGATCCTGCCCTGGCTGGCGCAGCAGTGGGTAAGAGCGGAGCATCCGCGCGTCTGATGGACGCGCTGTAACGCGCCCTGGCTGAAACGCCGACCGGGCTGCCGGTCGGCGTTTATCATGGCTCCAGGGAAGCAGGGAACGGATGCTGGCTGACGGAACCGTCGCGATTCCCGCCGATTGGACAAACTGTGACCTGTGTCTATAATCAGAAGAAGGATAAAGAAGTTTTTATCGGAGGCAAGTGCATGAGACGCTACGGATGGTTTCTGATGGGCCTGTTACTGCTGGTGAGCGGCTGCGCGCAGACAACGCCCTCACCGACGCCTGCTGCGACGAGCACCCTGGAGCCGCCTACGCCCATCAATAGCCCGACGCCTACGCCAGAGCCGATGGCGGCGCTGGTGAACGGCACGCCGATCTTCCTGGTGGACTACGAGCGTCAGGTGGCCAGTTACGAGGCCAGCCTGGCTGCCCAGGGCGTGGATACCAGCACGCCCGAAGGGCAACGCCAACTCGCCGAAGCCCGCTCCTGGATTCTGGACCAGATGATCGAGCAGGTCCTGATCGAACAGGCCGCCGCCCAGGCGGGAGTGAGCGTGAGCGAGGATGAAGTTACAGCCGCCATCCAATCCCTGGAAAGCGAGCTGGGGGCCGAGACGCTGGCCGCCCGGCTGGCCCAGGAAGGCCTGACGCCGGAGACTTTACGCACCGAGCTTAAACGACAGATGCTCGTTTCTAAAATGGCCAGTCAGGTCATCGCCAGCGTCCCCACCCGCGCGGAACATGTGCACGCCCGGCATATCCTGCTGGCAACCCAGGCCGAAGCCGAACAGGTGCTGGCGCGGCTCGCGGCCGGGGAGGATTTCGCCGCCCTGGCGCTGGAGGTCTCGCAAGATGTCAACACCCGGCAAAACGGGGGAGACCTGGGCTATTTTCCCCGTGGGGTCTTGAGCGCGCCTGAGGTCGAACAGGCGGCTTTCAGCCTGGAACCGGGCGCCATCAGCCAGGTCGTTCAAAGCGCTTTGGGCTATCACATTATTCAAGTCCTGGATAAAGGCGAACGCGAGGTCAGCCCGGAGCACCTGGTCCTGCTGCAAGATAAGGCACTGCGCGATTGGCTGGCCACTTTGTGGGCCCAGGCCGAGATTCAACGCCTGGTGACCCCTACGCCTTAACGCCTGAACCTGAGTGGATTCCTAGCTTTTCAAGGAGGCCGGAATGGTGAATCGCATCTTCAATCTGCTGACAGTGGTCATGCTGCTCCTGACGGGCATAGCGGTTGTGGTCATGGTCATGATTAGCCTGAATCCCTACACGCCGCTGAACCCCTTCCCCCCCGCGCCTCTGCCCACATTGATGCCGACGCCGACCCCGCGCCTATCGCCCACCCCACGGCCAACGGATACACCGACGCTGACCCCTTCGCCGACGTTGCCTCCCACCTGGACGCCGACGCCTTCGTCAACGCCGATGGAAGCAACGCCAACGCCCATGCCCACCGAAACCCCCACGCCGCGTCCAAACGCGACCTGGACCCCGACGCCCATCACGCCCACGCCGACGCGAACGCCGACGCCGACGCCCACCCCCGTGCCCTTCAATTACGTGCTGACCTATGCCGTCCCCTATTACGGGTGTAACTGGACCGGCGTCGCCGGTACGGTGGTGGATGAGGTTGGACGTCACCTGAAAGGCTATCCCATCCGCATCACCGGTGGGGGGCTGAACGAGGTGGTGTACTCCGGCTCGGCCCCGGTCAATGGCGAATCCGGCTGGGAGTATGCCTTCAGCACGACCGAGCTGATCCGCTCGATCGGGGAGTTCAAGGTGCAACTGTACGACAAGGCCGATCCCAAAAAGCCGCTTTCGTATTCGGTGAGCCTGAACTTCCCCGGCAATGATTGCACGCGGGCATTGGCTTTTGTCACCTTCACGAAGCTGCCGTAGCTGCGGATGGGAACGCTGTACCTGGTAGCGACCCCCATCGGCAATCTGGAGGATATGACGCTGCGCGCCGTGCGCGTCCTGCGCGAGGTGAGCCTGATCGCCGCGGAGGATACGCGCTCGGCGCGCTTTCTGCTGGACCATTACGGAATCACGACCCCGCTCACGTCGTTTTTCGAGGGGAACGAGGAACGCAAGCTGGAGACGTTGTTGCGCGCCCTGGAAGGGGGCGATGTGGCGCTCATCTCCGAGGCGGGGATGCCGGGCATTTCCGATCCCGGCTATACGCTGGTGCGTGCCGCCGTGGAGCGCGGCGTCACGGTGGTGGCCGTGCCCGGCGCTTCGGCGCACAGTACGGCGCTGATTGTGTCCGGCCTACCGACGGATCGCTTTTTGTTCCTGGGCTTTTTGCCGCGTCAGGCGAGCGAGAAACACGCCTTGCTGGAAGAGGTGGCGGCGCTCCACGTCACGTTGATCTGCTACGAGGCGCCCCATCGCCTGCGCGAAACGCTGGCGGCGATGTTGGAAGTGTGGGGCGATCGGCGCGTGGCGCTCTGCCGGGAGCTGACCAAGCTCCATGAGGAGGTCTGGCGCGGGACACTGGCCGCAGCCCTGGTTTATGTGGATGAAAAGCCGCCGCGCGGAGAGTACACCCTGGTGATCGAGGGGGCGTCGCGCGAACGGCCCCGCTGGAGCACGGCGCAGGTCCGCGCGGCCCTGGAACAGCACCTGCGGGCCGGGCAATCCCCCACCCAGGCCGCTAAAGAGGTGGCCGCCTTTTCGGGCTGGTCGCGACGCGAAGTCTACGCGCTGCTCGTCCACCCGGAAGCTGAAGAAGACCCCAGCGGGTAACGGTCGGCCCAGGCCGACGCGGTACCCGCATCATCCCCAAAAATCTGCCCCCCGCTGCAACTTCAGGTAAGGTGCGGCACGGCATTGCTGGCGATGACCAGGTCGCCCGCGCTGAGCTGCTGCCAGACGAGATGGCCCGGCTCAGCGGGAAGGAAGGCCGAAGCGCCGCGCGCGTAGGTCTCTCCGGCCAGGGTGATGGCCCCCAGCAGCACCAGCAGAATGGCCGGACCGGCCAGGGTGACCTCTCGGCGCGCCCCCGCCGGACCGGTGACGTGTGCCACACTCAGGCCGGCCTGGGGCACGTGGTAAAGCTGACCGTAGGGCGTCGGGGTGCCCACGCGCTGCGGGACGCAGGCGGTGAAGTCCAGAGCCTGGAGTAAAGCGCCCCAGTCTATGAATTTCTCCGTCAGGCCGGCGCGCACCACGTTATCGGAATTGCGCATACACTCCAGCGCGTCGCCGTGCAGGTAGGCGTGGGGCGTGCCCGGCGCCAGATAGAGCGCCTCACCCGGTGCCAGACGCACCCAATTCAGCAGGAGCAGGGTCACCAGGCCAATATCCGGGCCGGGATAGCGTGCGCGCAGGGTGAGAAAGAGCTGTTCCGCAGGCGCGCGCTCCGGGCAGGCGCGCAGGTCCGCTTCCAACCGGGAGAGGAGCGCCAGCAGGGCCTGAGGCTCGGCGGCGGAGCGTTCGACCAGGGCGCTGTACCACCGCCGCAGGGCCGGCGCATCGGCGGGCCAGGGCTGGGGGATGAAGTCCCGCAAGGCCGGGTAGCGCCGGGCTAAAAGGGGCCAGTCCGCCGGCGGGCGAAAGCCGACCAGCGCCTCCAAGGGCGTCAGCGCAATGACCAGCTCCGGCTTGGGATAAGGGTCCGGATAGTGTTGCGGATCACGCGCGTGCAACAGGGGAGCCAGGTCCGCGTTGGGATGGGTCTGGATGGAAAGGGGCTCAGCGATGGAAAGGACCTTGAACAGAAAAGGCAGGATAGCGCCGAATTCAGCCAGGGTCCGGGCACCGAGCAAACGCTCAGGCGCCTGGGCCAGCCAGGTGGACAGCGGCACCATCCCGGCGGGCGTGTGGACCTGCGATGGGGCGCTGGGATGGGCACCCAGCCACAGTTCAGCGTAAGGTTGCCCCGGCTGAGCTGGCACCCCCAGGAGCTGCGGGATGAAGGCCGCGGCCTCCCGTGTGCCCCAGGCGTAGGCCTGCACGGGATTCTTCAGGCGATAGGCGGGAAGCGCATCAGGAGCGGACACGGCCATCCTGCAATAGGGCCTGCAACCAGGGCTCAGCGGCGTAGATGTCGGGAACGCCATGCTCGATCGCCGGCGGCCGGTCGGCGAGCTGGGGACTCACCAAGAGGGTGCGCATCCCCATCTGCGCGGCGGTCAGCAGGTTGCGGACCTGATCGTCCAGCATGATGCACCGGTCTGGCGGGACCTGGAGCGTTTGCAGCAAGACCTGGTAAGGGTAAGGAAAGGGCTTGGAGATGAAGTTCGCCTGATAGATATCCACGATGGTGTCGAAGTGGTGCCGCACGCCCAGAGCGCGGGTCACGCGATCGGCCCAATCTGCGGTGGCGTTGGTGAAAATCACCTTGCGCGCCGCCAACCGACCAAGCATCGCATCCAACACCGGATCGGGGGAGATGTAGGCTTCAACCGGCACATCGTGGACGTAAGTGAGGTAGCTTTCACGATCAACCTCCGGATGGTCATGCAACAAGCCGGCCAGGGTTGTGCCATAGGTGAGGAAGTACTGGTACTGTAAAGAGACGGCCTCTTCCGGGCTAATCTGCAGGGCACGCTCCAGCCATTGACAAATCCGCTTCCGCACTAGGGCAAAAATGCCGCTGGCAAAATGATACAGCGTATCATCCAAATCGAAAACTAAAACCCAATCGGTCATCCCTTGCCTCCCTTTGTCCCTGCCGGGCAGGCCAAAGCATAACACAAAGCTGGCAAAAAAACAACCGGGGCCAGTCTAAGCTGGCCCCGGCGACTCAAAGGGGACTCACTCAAGCTCGCCCTGGAGCGACATGGCGACCAGGCCGCTGATGATCTTGGGGTAAAAGTCGGTGGATTTTTGCGGCATCTTTTCGCCGGCGACGGTGCAGGCGCGCACCTGCTCCATACGGGTGCCGTTGAGCAGGAACATGAAGTTGGCGCGGCCCTCATCCACCGCCTGGTAGCCGGGATTGGGATCGCGCAGATAGTCCAGGTTCTCCTTGCGCGCCACGCTCTCTTTGGTCAGCCCCATGACGTGCTCGATGACGATTTCATGCAGCACGGCCACATCCAGGGCGCGCCAGGCCGGGTCGCGCTCGGGCACCAGGCGCTCCATAGTCTCCAGGGTCTTGAGGGTGAGGAGATAGTAACGCCCATCGTAGAAACCGAAGCGCGGGTGCTCCGGCTGCGCCTGCGCCAGGCCGGCCTCCATCGCCGTCCGGTTGGGTTGAGCTTCGACGATAAAGTAAGGCTCCAGCGCCTTGAGCAAAGCCGCGCTATCCATCCGCGTGTAGGAGTGAATCAGCCGGTGCGTCGGCAGAATCACCAGGCCCGGATCGCTCATGCTGACAAAAGTGGCCATGACGTAGTTGAAGGCGGCGTTGGCCGGCGCGTCGGGATAGCGGGCGCGCATCTCATCGCGGTAATTGAGCGCGGTTTCGTAGCGGTGATGGCCATCGGCGATGATGAGGTTGCGCTTGGGAGCCATCTCCTCCACGACGCTGGAGATGATGAGCGGGTCGCGCACCACCCAGAAGCGCTGCTCGACCGCCGGCTCGATGACCCGTTCGCGCGCCACGATCGGCACGTGCTTCAGCAGGTAGCCTTCCAGCAGCGCATTGATGCGCTGCTGTTCATCGGGATAGAGGATGAAGATGTGCTCCCACGAGGTCTGCGTGACACGGGTGAGGTTCAGCCGGTCCTGCTTGGGGCCGCTGAGGGTCCGCTCATGCGGCAGGATCACCCCCTCTTCAAAGCGCGTCAATTCCAGCGCGGCGGCGAAACCGCGCCGTACATAGGTCTGACCGTTGGGCGCCGTCGCCACTTGCTCCAGCACGTACAGGGCCGGCTGCGCTTCGCGGATGAGGATGTTTTCGGCCATCCAGGTCTGCGCATAGGCCAGCGCGCGGGTGTAGACGTTGTTATCCGGCAGGTCCGGTTCGCGCAAGCCGTAGATGATGCGGCAGAAGTTGTAGGGATGCTGCGCGTAATAAGCCGCCTGTTCCGCGTCGTGAATGCGGTCGTAGGGCTGCGTGATCACGTCCGAAAGGTCGGGAATCCGCTCCAGGTTGTAGCGAATGCCACGGAAGGGATTGATGGTTGCCATAGAACCTCCTTAAGCCAGATGCTCGATCGCCAGATCGGCCACTTCGCCCCCCACGCGGGCCAGGGCTTCGAGGGTCGAGGCGCCCAGGTGCGGCGTGGCCACCACATTGGGCAGGGCGATCAGTTTAAGCAGGGCCTCGGATTTAGGCGGTTCCTCGGTGAAGACATCAAGCGCGGCTCCGGCGATCTGCTTGTTGACCAGCGCCTCGTACAGAGCGGCCTCGTCCACCACGCCGCCGCGCGCCGCGTTGATGAGACAGGCGGTCGGCTTCATCAGGGCGAGCTGCGCGGTGCCGATCATGTTTTTCGTCTCCGGCGTCACCGGCACGTGTAGCGAAAGGTAATCGGCCTGCTTGAGGATGTCCTCGATGGAGGCGGCGCGCACGCCTTCCATGGTGATCGCGACATAAGGATCGTAAGCCAGCACCTCCATCCCCAAGGCCAGGGCCTTCTGCGCCAGCAGCTGGCCGATGCGTCCAAAACCGATGAGGCCCAGGGTTTTGCCGGCGATTTCGCTGCCTTCCAGGGCCTTTTTCTCCCAGCGCCCGGCCTTCATCGTGGCATCGGCCACGGTGATGTGCCGCGCCAGGGCGAACATCAGGCCCAGCACCAGTTCAGCCACGGCTGCCGAATTGGCACGCGGGGTATTCAACACCTTGATGCCCTTCTGCCGGGCATACTCGGCGTCAATGTTATCCAACCCCACGCCGCCGCGGATGATGACCTTAAGCCGGGTCGCTTTGTCAAGGAGCGGTTGCCGCACCTTGGTGCGACTGCGCACGACCATAGCATCGTACTCGCCGATCACCTGGTCCAGCTCTTTGGGCGTGATTGTGTCGCGCACGTCCACCTCAATCCCCGCCGCGCGCATCCGGGCGACGGCTTCGGGGTCCATGGGGTCGCAAACCAACAGTTTAGCCATGTTGCTCCTCCTCGACTCAAGCCAGGCCCAGGATGTCTTCGATCTCGCCCAACACCCAGCGGATGTCGTCCACGGTGAGATCGCCCATATGGGCAATGCGGAAGGTCTTCTCCTTGAGGTCGCCGTAGCCATTGGATATGGTAGCGCCCCGCTTCCCCAGCTCCTTGTTGAGATCCGCCACACTGATGCCGCGGCTGTTCTTCGCTGTGGTCACCGTCACCGAAAGGAATTCCTCATCGGCAAACAGGCCCCAGTACTTGCGCACCCAGTCCTGCGTGATGCGCGCCATTTCCTGATGCCGCGCCCAGCGGTTTTCCAGCCCCTCGGCGAAAATGTCGTCGAGCTGCTTGTTGAGGGCATAGATCAGGCTGATGGCTGGTGTGGCCGGCGTCTGATTCTTCTTGTAGTACTTGAGCATGTCGAGGAAGTCGAAGTAGTAGCCGCGATTGGGCACTGCGCCGGCGCGGGAGAACATGCGCTCGCTGACAGCGGCGAAGGCCAATCCCGGGGGTAGCGCGAAACACTTCTGCGAGCTGGAGAGGACCACATCCGCGCCCCAGGCGTCAAATTCGATCTTAATGCCGCCCATCCCCGAAACGGCATCTACCAGCACCATCGTCTCCGGGAACTTTTCGCGCACCATCTGCGCGATTTCGGCCGCCGGGTTCTGCACGCCCGTCGAAGTTTCGTTGAGCGTTACCGTGACCGCGTCGTAATCTCCCTTGCTCAGTGCCGCTTCCACCATGGCAGGAGTGAAGCCTTTGCCCCATTCCACATCTATGCGGTCGGTGGGGACGCCGTTGGCGACGGCGATTTCGTACCAGCGCTGAGAGAAAGCGCCGCACACGGTCACCAACGCGCGCTTGCCCGGACGCACCGCCTGGCGAATGGAGCCTTCCATCACGCCGGTGCCGGAGCTGGCGAAGATGAAGACGGGCTGTTCGGTGTAGAGCAACTGCTGTAGCTTGGGAGTGACAGCGCCTTGCAGGTCACTGTACTCTTTGGCGCGATGCCCAATCATCGGCGCGGTCTGCGCTTGCAGAATCTCATCGCGCACATGCGTTGGGCCGGGGATAAAAAGTTTCTTGTACATCGCATGCCTCCTGTGTGAACTGTGATAGTACTGGGTTACCCTTAAAACCATGGCCGATCGCGCGGGGCCGCCTGCCATCGGCCTGAGTTGTCATACAACACCTGATACTATTTTACGGAAGGTCCAGGCCTGTGTCAAAGTTCAAATGTCCCAATTTGAGGCGCTTAAAAGCATAACAATCCACGAATGGGTCCACGAATAGACACGAATGGACACGAATCCGGACTGCGCTGGTATAAGGCTCCCCGCCTTCGATCCAGGCTCAGCGGTGACTCACTCCAGGCCGGGCACGCCGAGCAGGGTCCCTGTGCTCAGGTAGCGGAGCAGCAACACCCCGGCCATCAATATCAGGGCGAACAGCAGGCCCCAGGCCAGGGCGGGCCAGGCTTCACGCCAGGAGGAAAAGCGGTTATCATAGCCCAGGGCCATCACCACAATCATCGTGCCGAGCAGCGTGAGCTGAAGAAGCACCGCCAGGGCACTGTAAAAGGCCAGGGGATAGAGCAACCCGTCGGCGCGGGTGTAAATCAAAGCCGCCTGGGCCAGGATTATCAGCAGCAGATAGCCCAGGTCACGCCAGTCTACCGCTGGTTCAGGCCCGCCATCCCGCCACAGGGTGAGGTTGAAAGCCGGCACCAGGATCAGGCTCATGCCCAGGCCGACCAGGCTACCGGTCAACAGCCGCAACCACGGTTGCGGCGGATAGAGCAGCGGCCGATGGCCGGGCAGCAGGGTGAAATAGGAATTCAGGCCGTCGAAGCCCCACACGGCCACAAACAGGAACAGCAAGGCCAGGATGCCCCAGCGCGGAAAACCCTGCCGCCGTCGGCGCTTCCAGAGCCCCCACTGCACCAGCAGGCCGGTCAGCGCGGCGGTGAAGGTGCCGGTGCAACGCTGACAAAGCACCGTCTGATGCTCGTGAATGAAAAAAGAGTGCGAAGGCAGGCGGTGACAGACCACCGCGCCAATTACCCCTAACTTTTCCAGCAAAGCGGGCGGGGTGAGCGCGACAAAAGCCAGAAGCACTGCCCCGCTACCCAGCAGGGCCAGGATCGCCGTCCGGTGCAAACCGTTTTTTTCTGATGATATTTCCGCCATTCTATCTCCTCGATCCATTTTCCATCCAACGCTAACCTCCAGGGAATTCCCCTTCGACTCAGACCGCCCTTTGACTTACACCATCCAGAGCGCCAGGGTCAAAAAGCCCACGCTGAGCAAAATCACCCACAGCCACAGGCGTGCCAGCCAGCGCAGCCATTGCGGATAACTCACCGCCGTCAGGCCCAGCGCGATCAGCAGCACGGGGTTGGTAGGATAAGCCAGGTTAGAAAACCCATCGCCGAAGCAATAGGCCAGCACCACTACCTGCCGCGAGATACCCAGCAAGTCCGCCAAGGGCACCAGCAGCGGCATGAGCAAAAAGGCCTTGGCTGAACCGGAAGCGATGAACAGCTCCATGCCCAACACCAGCAGGTAAATCAGCAGCGTCGCCTCCCACGGGCCACGGTCGGCCAGCTTTGCCACGGCCTGATAGAGCAGCGTGTCCAGAATGCCCCCCTGGACGACGATGTACTTCACGCTCGCCGCCATCAAAATCAGCAGGATGGCCGGGGCCATGCCCATCAGGCCCTCACGCGCCGCCGTCCCGATGTGCGGCCAATCAGCCCCGCTGAGCCGCGCAGCGCCCAAAGCGCCGACGAAGAAGGCAATCCCCACCAGGGGCAGGGCATACGCGCCCACCTCAGGCACCCAGGGGCCAACAACCAGGATGAGGAAAATGAGCAGGAGCCAGGCGCCCAACCAGCGCAAGGCGCGCCTCCAGGCCGGACCCCCCTGAGCCAGCGTGGCCCAATCTACGGCTTGCCCCTGCGCGCGCCGGCCCTCATCCTGGTGAAAAACTGGCGAAGCTGCGGGGTGCTTTTCGATGTGCCGGGCATAGCGCACCAGGAACAGGGCCAGCAGCGCGTACATCGCCACAAAAATGACCAGGCGCAGCCCAAAAGCCGAAAACAAGGGCAGCCCCGCTAACTTTTGCGCAATGCCCACGGTAAAGGGATTGGTCACTGCGGCAGAGAAGCCCATGTTGGTCGCCAGGATGCTCATCCCCAGCCCGACCAGCACATCCCAGCCCAGGGCGTAGGCCAGGGCTACCATCAGGGGGACGAGGGGCAGCACTTCTTCAAAGATGCCGAAGAATCCGCCCAGCAGCATGAAGGCCAGGCTGATGAGAAGCAGCAGACGAATTTTGTGCCGGGCAAAGCGCAGGACTAACTGCGCCATCAGACGTTTGAGCAGCCCCACCCGCTCCAACAGGGCAAAGGCCACGCCCACCAGGAGCAGAAACAGCACAATGGTGATAAGGGTCAGCCCATCCGGGCCGCCCAGCACTTCAAGCGGAGCGGTGAGCCAGCGCCAGGCAGGATAATCCGGGCGCGGCTGATAGGAGAAGCTTCCCGGAACCACCGTGACGCGCCCCTCCTGCTCGATCCGCTGATAACTGCCGGCGGGCAACCAACGGGTCAACGCCCCGGCGAACAGCATCAGGCCGAACAAAATCCCCAAGGCCTGCAGGAAGGCCCGCCGATTCAGACGAGTCAGCGCAAAATCATCCATCCTATCTCGCCTCCATGGGAAACCGCGCCGCGTTTGACGCGCAAGGGTTATGGTGTAAAATTGACTTTGGACCGGTACCAGTCCAGAAATCTTAAAATCTGCTCAGGAGGATGCCATGGCGTACAAGATCTTAACCGACAAGTGTGAAGGTGCTGCTGCCTGCGTTTCTGTCTGCCCCACCGATTCCATCCATCCCGACCCGGCCAACCCTGGCAAGTACGCAATCAATCCGGATACCTGCATTGATTGCGGCGCCTGCATGGCCGAGTGCCCGAACGAAGCGATCGAGCCGGGCTAAAGCGCTCAGCGCGCAGACCAGTCACATCAAGAGAGGCCGACCTCAAATCGGCCTCTCGTTTTTTTCGCCCTGGCCTTTATTCCACGTAAATCGGACTGGAGAAAATCCATCCCACCCGATGGCCCCACGCCCTGCGGTACACCTCCACGCGGTACACGCCCGGTTGCACGGTCGTATAGTCCAACTCCGTGACCCGTGCGGCGCGATACACCGGCTTACCGTTGTGCAGGAGGAGCACCTCCCCGCTGGCCGGCAAGGTCACCTGAACCTGGACGGCCCCCTGCCGCCGCAAGGTCTCTCCGACGGTAGCCTGATTGGCCCCGCTGCGGATAATGAAGCGGAAGCCCCGCGTTGGACGAGGCAGGTCGTATCCTACCCAGGTGCGCCCGGACCGCAGAGCTTCGTACACCAGGGCCTTATCGGTCGCAAATTCGCCGACCAGGGGCTCGCGCGTGAGGATGTGCGTATTCACGCAGCGGAAGAGATAATCGTAGGGGAAAACCGTCCGCTTCAGGCCGCCCAGGCGATATACCGCGCCGTGGGCATCGGCCCCGCCGACGGCCGAAAGGCGCATCCCTTTAGCCAGCAACTCATCCCAGAGCTTGAGGGTAGCGCGATAGGGGCCACGGATCCCGGTATGGGGGAAAAAGGTGTACCACAAAGCGGCTGGCCATCCCCACAGCAGGCCCTTGAATTCCGACATGTAGTTCCAGATTTCCAGGCCCGTCATGCCTTCCAAAGGCCAATCAGCCCAGGGGATCGCCTCCAGCCCTGGCAGTAAGCGGCTGGCTTTTTCGACCGGGTGCGCCAGATAGCCAAATCCGCCGCGCGCCCGCAGCGTATTCAAGAGCGTCTGCGCACTGGTGAAGGTATAAGGGGCCAATTCCTGATCCGCGCCGTAGGCCAGCAAATGGCTCGCCTGAGGCTGCCGCCGTACATTGTGCAGCTCTTCCCCTACCAGGACCAGCACCGTGCCATAATAATTCTCCGGCCCTTTGACCCAGACATTATGATCGGTAACAATGATAAAGTTAAGCCTGGCCTGGGCGGCCGCGGTGGCTATTTCCGCATGCGTTGCCGTACCGTCGGAATAGACGGAATGTGCATGAAGATTCCCGACGTATTCACGATAGTTCTCATCCATAGCCCTTATGGTAACGTGAAGCATCATTTTGTCAAATAAAGTAACTACCTGCCAGGGAGCCCCTAGGCAAGCGCTATCAAAGACGCGGCGAAGGCATGCCCCTGTACCGCCTGTATGCGCAGGCTAAAGCCTACGCTACATCATCTGCAAACGATTCAGGGCAGGTAATTACCAAATAAAACTATGGTCTGGCAAAACTTCATGGCCAATGGGAAGCAGGCATGGGGTTGGATGCAGGCATAGGAGGCCTGCCCAGAACCTGGGCAAAAAAAGCGAACCGTCAGTTGACATCCGCCTCTTTCTATGCCATCATGGAACAGGGAAGAATACACTCCGGCAAAGGGCAAACACCACCCAAACGCAGATTATTAGCCAGCGTAAGAGAAACGCAGCATAATTGAGGTACAGGATTCTGGGAGGACGCTTATGAAATGGCAAGATTACATTGTTGTTGATCCCCATATTTGTCACGGGAAAGCCTGTGTCAAGGGTACGCGTATCCCAGTCTCGGTTATACTCGATAATTTAGCTGCCGGCCTCTCTCTCGACGAGATTATGCGGAGTTACCCGTCTTTGAGTCGAGAAGCGATACAGGCTGCTATTTCATACGCTGCCGAATTGGCCCGCGAGCGCGTGATACCCATCCCAGCATAAACATGGTGGCATTCAAGATTGATGAGAGATAGGCTTCTCTGTCCGTCCCCTCCCTCGCCGGGCAGCCTGGATAGGCCACTCTACGCACAAAATGCGGGACAGGCTTCCCGCCTGTCCTCTCCCTCACCGGCCAGTCGGACATGACCAGACCATCCATCAGACCAGCAAGCGCTTCAATCCCCCTGGCGCAAAATACACAAGTTTCAGGAAACCTGTATAATGAAAATACCCCTCAGGCCAGGGCCCGAGGGGCGGTCAGGCGCACGGGACGGCTTCATCCCCGTGTGGACAGGCTTTTACATGGATTCACCGGCGCACAAAAGGGGGAAGCTATGGCTAACAGCAATGCCGAACTGGCCATGATTTTTGAAAACATGGCTCACATGCTGGAAATTTTACAACAGAACCCTTACCGCATTCAGGCTTACCGGACAGCCGCTGCCACTTTACGCGAGCTGCCCGAACCCATCGAAGAGCTGTATCAGCGTGGCGAATTATCCTCTCTGCCTGGCTTTGGCGAAGCCTTGCGCGCCAAAATAGCCGAATATCTGATGACCGGCCGCATCAGCGCCTACGAAAAACTCAAAGACCAGGTCCCGGTGGGGCTGGTCGAGATTATGCAAATTCCGGGCATCGGACCGCATCGGGCGCGACAGCTGTGGGAGGAGCGGCTCATCACTTCGCTGGATGAGCTGGAAGTCGCGGCGCGATTTGGCGAGCTGCGTCATCTGAAGGGCTTCGGCCCGCGTCTGGAAGCGCGGATTTTGGAACAGGTGATAGCCCTACAACACCGACGCACGGAGCGCGTGCCCCTTTCCGTGGCTCAGCCCCTGGCCCAGGACCTGCTGACAGCCCTGCAGCGCTTCCCGGCCGTGCTCCGCGCCGCCATGACCGGCAGCCTGCGCCGCGGACGTGAAACCGTGGGCAAGCTGGATTTACTGGTCGCTACCGAACAGCCGGCACAGGTGTTGGCGGACTTCCGCACCCTGCCCTTCATCGCGGAAGTGGCCTTCAACACCGTGGACACCCTCAAAGCCTACACGCACGATGGGCCGGGGGTAGTGCTGCGCTGCGTGCCTCCGGAACGTTGGGGCTCCGCCCTGCAATACTACACGGGCAGTCAGGCTCACAACGTCCGCCTGCGGCTCCTGGCCGAACAGCAGGGCCTGGCTTTCGGTCCCGAAGGCCTGCGCTGTCCCAACGGCATCACGTCCTGTGTGGAAGAGGAGGATGTCTACACCGGCCTGGGCCTGCCCTGGATTCCCCCCGAACTCCGCGAGGGCAATGGGGAGATCGCCGCCGCTTTGGCCGGCCGCCTGCCACGCCTGATTACGCGGGCCGACCTGCGCGGCGATTTCCAATGTCACACCGTGCTTTCGGACGGCGACGCGGACCTGGAGACCATGGCACGTGCGGCAGAAGCCCAGGGCCTGAGCTACCTGGTCGTTTCGGATCACGCGCCGGCGCTGACGCAGCGCTACGGTTCACCCGAAGCGGCCGTCAACGCCCTGCGCGCACGGGTGGACGCGGTCAACCGGCAGCTGACTTCCTTGCAGGTCCTGGCCGGCGTGGAGCTGGAAATCCAGCCCGATGGCAGCCTGGATTGGCCGGAGCATGTGCTGGAACAGTTGGACTTTGTCATCGCCGCCCAACACGCCGAACTGGGCAGCTCCCGCGAGGAAATGACGCAACGCCTGCTGAAAGCCGTGCAAAATCCGGGGGTAGACCTCATCGCGCACCCGACCGGCCGGATTTTTGGCGGTCGTGAGGGACTGGATTACGCCATTGAAGCGCTCTTCCAGAGCGCAGCGCGCTCTGGGGTCGCCCTGGAGATCTCGGCCAAACCTACCCGCCTGGATTTGAACGACCTGTACGCCCGCCGGGCGGCGGCGCTGGGCATCCCCCTGGCCATCAGCTCGGACGCGCACGATCCCGATGGCTTCGCGGCCCTGCAGTACGGCGTCACGATCGCCCGGCGCGCCTGGCTCGAAGCGCACCATCTGCTCAATACCCGCAGCGTGGAAGAGCTCCAGGCCTGGCGCCGCAGCCGACGCACGCCCCGTTAAGCCCCGCCGCTAAATCAGGCGCAGCCCGAAGCTGCGCCTTTTTTGTGGCTGCGGGCCGAAAAATCCGATTCAAACGTCCCTACCCCTGAGGTTCGGACATGAGTTCGGACATGGTAAAGGGGACCTCCAAAACCGATATAATGTTAGTAACACAAACATCTATGGG
>Ga0068707_1000239_pt1 | contig 32792 bp, 32 predicted proteins | sample YNPNPMetaG_FD_66600 | JGI IMG/M metagenome (GOLD analysis project Ga0068707, IMG submission 66600) | Anoxygenic and chlorotrophic microbial mat microbial communities from Yellowstone National Park, USA - YNP NP MetaG | ecosystem: Environmental > Aquatic > Thermal springs > Hot (42-90C) >... | reverse complement strand
CCGAACCCCACGCAGAGAGGCCGGTCCGTGAACTTCCGCACCCGTCGAATAAAGGCCCCCACCCCCTCCCCCATCTTGGCCCCCGTCACCCCCTTGACCGATACCAGATAGATGAAATCCTCCGAGAGACGCCCGATCAGGCGGATCCGCCCCTCCTCGCAGGTGGGGGAAACCAGGTAGACGATCGGGATCCCGCGCTCCCGCGCCGGCCCCCTCAGGGGACCGGATTCCTCGGGAGGGAGGTCTGGCACGATGAGGCCCCGCAGTCCCACCCCCGACGCCCGCCGGAAAAATCGCTCCGGCCCGTACTGAAGGACCGGATTCAGGTAGGTCATGAACAGAAGGGGGACCTCGCGGAACGAGCCGGCGATCCGGAAGGCATCCTCCAGCGTGGTCCCCCGATCCAGCGCCTTCTGCGAGACGGCCTGGATCACCGGGCCGTCCGCCAGCGGGTCGCTGAAGGGGATCCCCAGCTCGACCCGGTCCGCCCCCCCCGCCGCACAGGCCTTCAGCAGGTCCCGGCAGCCCCTCCGCGAGGGATACCCGGCCGTCACGAACGGGATGAGAAGCTTACGGGCGCTCATGTTCCCGCACGATCCCGATGTCCTTGTCCCCCCGCCCCGAGATGTTCACCACCAGGATCTCCCCCCGCCTCATCCGCCGCGCCAGCTTCTCGGCGTACGCCACGGCGTGGGCGCTCTCGAGGGCCGGCATGATCCCCTCTTCCTCGGTGAGCCGGTGGAAGGCCGCCAGCGCCTCCCGGTCCGTGACCGCGACGTAGGACACCCGACCCCGGTCCTTCAGCAGCGCATGCTCCGGCCCCACCCCCGGGTAGTCCAGGCCCGCCGAAACCGAGTGCGTCGGCAGGATCTGCCCCCAGGCGTCCTGCAGCACGTAGCTCATCGAGCCGTGGAGCACCCCCGGCCGGCCCCGGCAGAGCGTGGCGGAGTGGCGCGTCCCCCCCAGCCCCAGTCCCCCCGCCTCGACCCCGAAGAGGCGCACCCGCGGCTCGCGGAGAAAGTCGTGGAAGATCCCCATCGCGTTGGAGCCCCCCCCCACGCAGGCCACCACGGCGTCGGGGAGGCGCGGCCGCAGCTGGGCGCGGACCTCCCGGCCGATGACCGCCTGGAAGTCCCGCACCATCCGCGGGTACGGATGAGGCCCCACGACCGAGCCGATGACGTAGTGGGTGGTGTCGACGTTCGTGACCCAGTCGCGGATGGCCTCGTTGATCGCGTCCTTGAGCGTCCGTGTCCCGCTCCGGACGGGGACGACCCGGGCCCCCAGGAGCTCCATCCGATAGACGTTGAGGGCCTGCCGGCGGCAGTCCTCCTCGCCCATGTAGACGACGCACTCCAGGCCGAAGAGGGCGCAGACGGTGGCGGTGGCCACCCCGTGCTGCCCCGCCCCGGTCTCGGCGATGATGCGCCGCTTTCCCAGCCGGCGCGCCAGGAGGACCTGGCCCAGGCAGTTGTTGAGCTTGTGCGATCCCGTGTGGTTGAGGTCCTCCCGCTTGAGATGGATCTCCGGCCGCCCGATCCGCCGGCTCCAGCGCTCCGCCAGGAACAGCGGCGTGGGGCGCCCTCCGTAGCGGCGGGTGTAGTGGCGGAACTCCCTCCAGAAGGCCGGATCGCGGCGGGCCTCCCGGTAGGCCCGCTCCAGCTCCTCGAGGTTCGCCACGAGCGTGTCGGGGACGAACCGGCCCCCGTAGGGGCCGAAGCGGCCGCGCCGGTCGGGATAGGGCCAAGAAGGCATCAGAAATCAGAAATCAGATGTCAGATGTCAGCTATCAGTGGTCCGTCATCAGAAGTCAGGGAAAGGCAGCGCGGGCGGCCTGGATGAAGGCGCGGACCTTCGCGCGGTCCTTGACCCCCGGCGCCTTCTCCATCCAGGAACAGCCGTCCACCCCGAAGGGACGCACCCGGGCCACGAGCTCCGCCACGGCCTCCGGGTCGAGATTCCCCGCAAGGAATATCCGGCCCCGCTCCTTGGCCCGGAGGGCCCACCCCGGGTCCACCCGCCCCCCCGATCCCTTGGGGACGTCCAGGAGAAAGGCGAAGACCTCGTAGTCCTTCATCCGCCCCAGCGTTCCCTCGTCATGGTTCTCGAAGGACTTGAACACGGGGACGCCCAGCCGCCGGGCATACTCCGGGGATTCGTCCCCGTGGAGCTGGGCCAGGCCCAGGCCGGCGTCGCGCAGGATCCCGAGCACCTCTCCGAGCGGCTGGTCCCGGAAGACCCCCACGGGCTCCACGCCGGGGGGGAGGCCCCGGACGATCCGGCGGGCCGCGGCCGGTTCGAGGCGGCGCGGGCTGCCGGGAGCGAAGATGAGGCCGATGTAGTCGGCCCCCTCCTCGGCGGCGGCGGCGGCGTCCGCGGGGTTTGTCACCCCGCAGATCTTGACCTTGAGCACGGGGGGTGATTCTACGCCGCGGGGGGAGGGGGCGCAAGGACGCTCAGGCCCGGGTCGCGGCGACGAACTCGTCGAGCTTGCGACGGGCCGCGCCGGAGTCGATCGCCTCGGCCGCCCGGCGGAGGCCCTCGCGGGGGGAATCCGCCAGGCCGGCCGCCACGAGGGCCACCGAGGCGTTGAGGAGCACCGCGTCCCGGTGGGGGCCCGGGGCGCCGGAGAGGAGGCGGAGGGCGATCTCGGCGTTCTCCGCGGGGGTCCCGCCGGCGAGGTCCTCCAGCCTCGGGGCCCGGATCCCCAGGCCCGCCGGATCGAGGGTCGTCTCCTGGACGGCCCCGTCCCGGAGCTCCACCACGAGGTTCGGCCCGGTGGGGGAGAGCTCGTCGATCCCCCCGTGGCCGTGGAAGAGGAAGGCGCGGCGGCCGCCGAGGGTGCGGAGGACCTCGGCGAGGGGGCGGCAGAGGTTCGGGGAGAACAGGCCGATCGTCTGGACGTCCGCCCCGGCGGGGTTGCAGAGGGGGCCGAGGATGTTGAAGACGGTGCGGAACCCCAGCTCCCGGCGCACGGGGGCGGCGTGCCTCATGGCGGGGTGGAAGTCGGGGGCGTGGAGGTAGGCCAGCCCCACCTCGCGGATCATCCGCGCGAGCTTCTCCGGGGGATTCTGGAGGCGGGCCCCGAGGGCCTCCAGCAGGTCGGCGCTCCCGCAGCGGGAGGTGGCGGCGCGGTTCCCGTGCTTGGCGACGCGGGCGCCGCAGGCGGCGGCCACGAGGGCGGCCATCGTGGAGAAGTTGAAGGTCCCCCGGCCGTCCCCCCCGGTCCCGCAGGTGTCGAGGATCGGCCCGGGGCCCGCGTCCAGGCGCACCGCCCGGCGGCGCATGGCGCGGGCGCACCCGGCGATCTCCCCGGGCGTCTCGCCCTTCACCCGCAGGGCGGTCACGAAGGCGGCGATCTGGGCCGGGGTGGCCTCCCCGTCCATGATGGCCCCCATCGCGGCGTCGGCCTCGTCGGCCGTGAGCGTATCGCCGGAGGCGACGCGCCCCAGCAGGGTCCGGAACATGGGAGGGGATTGTAGGAAGGCCGGGCCGGGATTGCAACGAAAGGGGTTCACTTTTTGCTTGCAACGGGCGCTTCGGCGGTTATCAATAACGCCCTCCATGACGCCTTCCTTCCGGCCTCCGGACGAGTACGAGGCGGAAAGTTTCCTCCGGAGCCCCCGGACCCGGCGGCTCCTGAAGAAGATCGGTCCCCTGGAGGAGGAGGCGGCGGCGCTGCAGGACTTCGAGCGCCACCCGCTGTACCGACGGGCCGTCCGGTTCGCCGTCTACGTCCAGCGCGTGGCGCGGCTCTACCGCACCCCCCGCCGGAAGCGGGATCCCAAGCCGGTGGACGACCTGGTGCTCAACGCCTACGTGGCCGGGGCGATGCTGGCGGCGGGGCTGGGGCGGTTGGACGACACGGAGATCGGCTTTTCCATCGCCTACCTCAAGCGCGCCCTGCGGGCCACCCACCAGGCGCTCCAGGCCCTCCACGTCATCCGCCGGAAGCCCTTCTTCCCCGAGAAGGCCGCCGACCACGTGACCCGCCGCCTGGTGGCCCTGCGGGAGGAGATCGTGGAGGAGGTCATGGCGCTCCGCCGGTCGTGGCGGGAGAAGTTCGGCCGGCCCTAGGGGACCGCCCCCGGCCCCGATTTCCTTTGAGTCTCCCGGCCCTTTGTGGTGAACTTTGCGGCGCCATGGGTCCGATCCTCTCGGCGCTCGGCGGCGCGGCGGCGGCGGCCGGGCGGGCGATCCACTTCCTCTGGTCGGCCCCCTCGATCGTGGGGGCGGCCTTCCTCATCGCCTGGGGGGCGGAGGCCGCCCAGTTCATGGTCTCCCAGGGGCTGGCCCTGGCGATCCTGGCGTGGCTCCAGACCCTCCCCGAGTTCGCCGTGGAGGCGGACATCGCCTGGAATGCCGCGCGGGGCACCGCCGGGTACAGCGACCACCTGGTCACGGCCAACTTCACGGGATCCATCCGCCTGCTGATGGGCTTCGGCATGCCCATGGTCTACTTCCTCTACGCCCTGACCCGGAAGAGGGGAAAGGCCCGGCCCTGGATCGCCCTGGACCCGTTCCACTCGGTGGAGGTGATCTCCCTCTTGCCCCCCGTGCTGTACTTCTTCTTCATCGTCCACCGCGGGCGGCTGGACCTCCTGGACTCGATCATCCTGCTGGCCTTCTACGCGGTCTACCTCTTCATCCTGCTGAAGATGCCGCCGGAGGAGGAGGAGGCCGTGGAGGATCTTCCCCTCGTGGCGCGGGCGATCCTGCGGCGGGGCCGGGCGGGGCGGGGGATCGGCGTGGCGGCCGTCTTCCTCGCCGGCGGGCTGGTCCTCTGGGGGTGCGTCCACCCCTTCGTGGAAAGCATGCAGGCGCTGGCGGCGGCGGTGGGCATCAGCGGCTACTTCTTCATCCAGTGGGTCGCCCCCTTCCTCTCCGAGTTCCCCGAGAAGGTCAGCGCCTTCAACTGGGCCCGCTTCGAGAACAAGGCCAAGCTGGGCCTGATGAACTTCGCCTCCTCGAACATCAACCAGATGACCGTCCTGGTGGCGATGATCCCCCTCGTCTACTGCGCCTCCGCCGGCGAGGTCCGGCCCATCCTCTTCGACGAGGAGCAGAAATCCGAGGTCCTCCTGACGGCGGCCCAGGCGGCCCTCTGCATGGTGCTCCTCTTCAACATGAGGTTCGAGTGGTGGGATGCCGCGGGGATGTTCGTCCTCTTCTTCGCCCAGTTCCTCAGCCCCGCCTGGGCGGGGCCCTTCGGCCGCGCCCTGGGGATCTCCTGCACCAGCCACGACGTCCGCCGGGGCCTGGTGTTCGTCTACCTGGGCTGGGTCGCCCTGGAGATCCTCCTGGCGATGCTCGGGATCCGGACCTGGACCTTCCCCCTGCGCCTGGGGAGGCGTCCCCCGCGCCGGCGGCCCCCTCCCCTTGACACCCGGCGGGAGAGGGGTCCATAATCCCCGCCTCATGGCCCGCAAGAAGCCCCGCCCCGCGGGGGGGGACGGCGACGGGAAGCCCCTGGTCATCGTCGAGTCGCCCGCCAAGGCCCGGACCATCAACAAGATCCTGGGAGACGGCTACGTGGTGAAGGCCTGCATGGGCCACGTGCGGGACCTTCCCCCCAGGGCCTTCGGGATCGACGTGGAGCACGGGTTCGAGCCCACCTACCAGACCGTCCGGGGAAAGGCCAAGATCCTCTCGGAGCTCCGCGCCGCCACGAAGGCCGCCCCCGCCGTCTACCTGGCCCCCGACCCCGACCGGGAGGGCGAGGCCATCGCCTGGCACCTCGTCTGCGCCCTCCGGATCCCCGGCGAGAAGGTCCGTCGGGTCGCCTTCAACGAGATCACCCGGCGCGGCGTTCTGGAGGCCTTCCGCCACCCCCGGGAGATCTCGATGAACCGGGTGAACGCCCAGCAGGCGCGGCGGCTGCTGGACCGCATCGTGGGATACAAGCTCTCCCCCCTCCTGTGGAAGAAGGTCGGCCGCCGCCTCTCCGCCGGCCGCGTCCAGTCGGTCGCCGTCCGCCTCATCGTCGAGCGGGAACGCGAGATCCGGGCGTTCAAGTCCGAGGAGTACTGGACGATCACGGCGCGCCTGGAGAAGGACGGCCGCCCCTTCCGGGCCCGCCTGGAGGAGCTCGACGGCCGCGCCGTCGGCCCCGCCGGGCAGTCCACGCCGGAGAAGCCCCTGGTCCCCATCCCCAACGAGGCGGCCGCCCGCGCCCTGGTCGAGGAACTCCGCCGGGAGCCCTTCGTGGTGGCCGAGGTCCGCCAGCGGGAACGCACGGAGCCGCCGCGGCCGCCCTTCACGACAAGCCTCCTGCAGCAGCAGGCCTCCATCCGCCTGCACTTCTCCGCCCCCCGCACCATGCGCGTGGCCCAGCAGCTCTACGAGGGCGTGGAGATCCCCGGCGAGGGCTCCGTGGGCCTGATCACCTACATGCGCACCGACTCCTTCCGCGTGGCCGACGAGGCCCTCGCGGAGGCGCGCGACTACATCGGCCGCCGCTTCGGCCCCGCCTACGTCCCCGAGAAGCCGATCCTCCGCGGCCGGCGCAAGGGGATGCAGGAGGCCCACGAGGCGATCCGGCCCACCTCGGTCCAGCGCACCCCCGAGGACCTCCGGCCCCACCTGACGGAGGAGCAGTTCCGCCTCTACCGCCTCATCTGGAGGAGGTTCGTCGCCTCCCAGATGGCCCCCGCCCGCTACCTCCTGACCGAGGCGGACCTCCGGGCCGGGCGGGCCCTCTTCCGGGCCCGCGGGCGCGAGACGAAGTTCGATGGCTTCACCGCCCTCCTGGGCCACGAGCTGCGCGAGGACGAGCAGATCCTGCCCCCCCTGGCCCCGGGCGACCGGCCGGATCTGCGCGACCTAGTCCCCGAGCAGCATTTCACGGAACCGCCCCCGCGCTACACGGAGGCCTCCCTGGTCAAGACCCTGGAGCGCTACGGGATCGGCCGTCCCAGCACCTACGCCCCCATCCTCTCCACCATCCAGGAACGGGGCTACGTCCGCCTGGAGGAGCGCAAGTTCCATCCCACCGAGCTGGGGACCCTGGTCAACGACAAGCTGGTGAAACATTTCGACGACATCCTGAACACCGGCTTCACCTCCAAGATGGAGAAGAGCCTGGACAAGATCGAGGACGGCCGCGCCGCCTGGGTGGACGTCCTGAAGAAGTTCTACGACGCCTTCATCCTGGACCTGGAGCGGGCCCGGGAACAGATGGAGAGCGAGAAGGGGCAGGAGGCCCCCGGGGTCGCCTGCGAGAAATGCGGCAAGCCCATGGTCGTCCGCTGGAACCGCTACGGCCGGTTCCTGGGCTGCTCCGGATTCCCCGAGTGCCGTTCCACCAAGCCCCTCCCTTCCGAGGAGGCCCGGGGGGAGACGTGCGCCCTCTGCGGCGCCCCCATGGTGGTCAAGTCCGGACGGAGGGGGCGGTTCTTCTCCTGCAGCCGCTACCCCGACTGCCGCGGCACCAAGTCCATGCCCCGCGGCAACAGGCGGCTGGAGATTCCCAAGGATTTCAGGGAAGACTGCGACAAGTGCGGGAAACCCCTCGTCGTCCGCTACGGCCGTCGCGGGGCCTTCATCGCCTGCAGCGGATACCCGGACTGCAAGAACACCCGGCGCCTCCCCCGCGAGTGGTACAAGGACGTGCAGCCCGCCGACGGCGAGGGCCCACCCCCCCCCGAGGATGCCCCCCCACCGGCGGAAGGGCCGGAGGCCGAGGTCTGAAGGCCTGTCCGCCGGCGCCCTCCCGGCGGGGGGAAGGGGAGGTCCGTCCATGATCCGCGCGGTCTTCGTCACGGGAACCGACACCGGCGTGGGCAAGACCGTCGTCGCCGCCGGCCTGGCCGCCGCCCTCGCGCGGGAGGGAACCGACGTCGGCGTCATGAAACCCGTCGCCACCGGCGGCCGTCGCCGGCAGGGGGGACGCCTCGTCTCCGCCGATGCCGAATTCCTCCGGAAGGCCTGCGGGGCCCGCGATCCCTTGGAGCGGATCAATCCCGTCTGCCTGGAGGCCCCCCTTGCCCCCAGCGTGGCCTCCCGCCTCTGCGGCCGTCCCGTGGACCTCCGCCGCGTGCAGGCGGCCTTCCGGGCCCTCGCCTCCGCCCACGATCGACTGGTCGTCGAAGGGATCGGCGGGTTGATGACCCCCCTGAGGAAACGCTTCACGACGGCCCATCTGGCCCGGCGGCTCCGCCTTCCCCTGATCGTCGTCACGCGGCCCACCTTGGGGACGATCAACCATACCGCCCTCACCGTCCTGGCCGCCCGCACCTTCGGCCTGGCCGTCCTGGGGCTCGTGGTCAACCACCATGCCCGCTTCCGGATCGGGCCCGCGGAGCGCACCAACCCGGCCGCCCTGGCGGCCGAGACGGGCCTCCCGATCCTGGGGGAAGTCCCCTTCCTGGGCCGCGATCCGGGGAAGTCCCTGGGGCATCCCGTCTTCGCGGCGATCGCAGGGCGCGTCGGATTGATTCCACCCGGAAGGGCCTCCCGGCCGATGTAAGATAGGGAGGTGACGACCATGACCGTGCTCGCCCTGGCGGCCCTCCTGGGGGGATTCGCCCCTCCCCAGGACCGGGATGCCCCGCTGCCCCCCGGGGGCGCCCCGTGCCCCGAGCGGCAGGAGGAGGCCCGGGAGGGAAATCCCCCCTCCCCGGAGGCCCCCGAGACGGAGGAGAACTGCGCCCCGTTCATGGAGTTCCTCTGGTGGAACAGCCGGCTGGAGGTCGGGATCCTGCTGACCCGCTTCGACAAGGACCTCGACATCGAGACCGACCCCGGCGGCCTGGCCCGGTACCTCCTGCACCTGACCGACTTCTGGAGCGTGAGCGTCTCCTACCGCCACTACGGCTTTGACAACTCGGACCTCCCCGGTGTCCAGGGGGAATATCTCCGCGTTCGGGAACTCCTGGCAGGGGGAGACGTGCGGTATTCCCTCACTCCCGAGATCGGCGCCGAGGCGGGCCTGGCCGCCGGGGCGGTGTGGTGGGAGAGCCTCCACGCGGAGCGCGACGACGACACCGGCTGGATCCTCTCCGGCCAGGCCGCCCTGACGGTGCGCCTCCACTCCATGGTGCGCCTCAAGATCGGCGGGGTCGCGGACCTGGTCCGAACCGACTTCCACCGCGACTCGGCGAAGACCGCCGCGAACCTCTCAGGCCTCTTGGCCTTCGAGATCGGGATGTGAGGGAGCCTTCCCCTCCACGGCCAGGGTGATCTCTCCCCGCGGGGGATCCTTCCGGAACCGCTCCAGGGCCTCCCCGACCGTGGTCCTGCGGATCTCCTCGTGCAGCTTGGTCATCTCGCGGCACACGGCGATCCGCCGGTCCCCCAGCTCCGCCCGCAGGTCCTCGAGGGTCTCGATCAGGCGGTGGGGGGATTCGTAGAGGATGAGGGTAACCTCGAGGTCCCGTAGGGCCCGCAGGGCCCTCCGGCGCTTGCCGGACTTTCGGGGGAGGAACCCGGCGAAGTGGAAGGCGTCCGCCGGGAAGCCGCAGACGGAGGCGGCAGCCGCCGCCGCCGAGGGCCCCGGGACGGGGGCGACCCGGATCCCCTCGCGGAGCGCCGCATCCACCAGGCGCCCCCCCGGATCGCTCACCCCCGGGGTGCCTCCTTCCGTCACCAGCGCCAGGGTCCGGCCCTCCTTCAGACGCCGGAGGATCTCCTCCAGCCGCCGTGGCGGGCTGTGCTGGAAGTAGGCGATCACCGGGCGGCGGATCCCGCAGCGCGCCAGGAGCTTGAGGGTGGTGCGGGTGTCCTCGCTGACGATCGCGTCGGCCTCCCGCAGGACCCGGAGGGCCCGGGGCGAGAGATCCTCCAGGTTCCCGATCGGGGTGGCCACCACGTAGAGCACGGGGGGATTCTAGAATTTTCCCCCCGCGGGGGTAAGCCCCATCTCTGCCCCGTGCTACAATGCCCGGACGTGGACGGCATTCTCCTGGTGGACAAGCCGCAGGGAAAGACCTCGCACGACGTGGTCCTGGAGGTCCGCCGCGCCCGGGGCGAGCCCCGGGTGGGCCACGCCGGGACGCTGGACCCGGCGGCCACGGGGCTTCTGGTGCTGGCCCTCGGGAGGGGCCTCAAGCTCCTCGAATTCATGGCATACGACAAGACCTACGAGTTCGAGGTCCGCCTCGGACAGCTCACGGACACGGACGACGCGGAGGGGGCTCTCCTCCGCGAGGTGCCGGTCCCTTCGCGGGAGGAGCTCGAGTCGGCCGCGGCGCGGATGGTGGGGGAGATCCTCCAGCGGCCGCCGCGCTATTCCGCGGTCAAGGTCGGGGGCCGGAGGATGTACGCGCGCGCGCGGGCGGGGGAGATGGTGGAGGCGCCCCCCCGCCCGGTCGTCGTCCATTCCCTGGAGCTCCTCGGCTGGGATCCCCCGCGCGCCCGCTTCCGGCTGCGGGGCTCCAAGGGTGTCTACGTCCGGTCGGTCGCGCGCGACCTGGGGGGCCATGTCGTGGCGCTCCGCCGGATCGCCTGCGGGCCCTTCCGGGTGGAGCAGGCCGGGCCGGAGCTCCTCCCCATCGACCGGGCGGTGGTCCATCTTCCGGAGGTGCGGCTGGAGGGGGAATCGGAGGTTCGGCGGTTCCGGAACGGGGGGGCCGTGGAGGCCGCCCTCCCCGCCTTTGAGCCGGGCCCGGCCCGCGTCTACGGCGAGGGGCGTTTCCTGGGGATCGGGGAGGTCCGGGAGGGGGTCCTGCGGCCCCGCAAGGTGGTCGGCTGATCTCTCGGCTCCAGCCGCCGGACCCGCACTCCCTTCCGCCTCAGGAAGTTCAGGGCCTTCCGCAGGTTCTTCCGGGGACCGCTCAGCTCCAGCTCCAGCCAGGCATCCTGCCGCGTGAGCCTCCCCCGCAGGAGGTTGGGGATCACGCCGCAGTCGTGGGTGAGGAGATGGACGATCGGTTCCCCGCGGATCCTCCTGGGGCAGCTTATCCGGATCCGGAGCGGGGCGGTCTTCATGTTCAAGAAGCTTCCTACCACGGGCGGACCCCCGCGTCAAGGATCATTCCCGCCGGGATCGGGGCCCCAGAGGGAGGGGAGGGACCTTGCATTTCCCCCGTCGCTTGGCGTACTGTGGGCACCGGAGCGATTCATGGCGGAGGGCGGCCGGACCCGAGGGACGACCCGGGGGAGCCCCGGGAAGGGCGCCCCGGTGCCGCCCGTCCCCGTCGTCCCCGGCAGCGACTTCGGCCCCTACTACGTTCAGGCCCGGATCGGCTCGGGCGGCTACGGGGAGGTCTTCCTCGCCGTCCACCGCGTCCTCCGGCGCCGCGCGGCCCTCAAGATCATCCATCCCCGCTTGGCGGGGAACCGGGACGCCGTCGAGAGCTTCCTCCGCGAGGCCCGCATCATCGCCCGCTTCGACCATCCCAACGTCGTGAGCGTCTACGACGCCGGCCGCGGGCCGGGGGGACATCTCTTCATGGCCATGAAATATGTCCCCGGGGGGAGCCTCCACGAACTGATCGAGCGGGAACGCCCCGTCCCCGAAGCCCGTGCCGTGCGGCTCATGAGGGACTGCTGCGCGGGGCTCGCCGCCCTCCACGGCCTGGGGATCGTCCACCGCGACCTCAAGCCGGGCAACATCCTTCTGGAGGAGGACGGCCGGGCCTGCCTGACCGACTTCGGCCTGGCGGGCTTCCACCGGGAGCGGATCCGCGGCGTCGACGACGAGAACGCCGTCGGCGGAACCGTCCCCTACCTGGCCCCGGAGCAGCTCACGGGCCGGGAGATCGCCACCCCGCGCACCGACCTCTACGCCCTCGGGATCACCTTCACGGCTCTGCTGACGGGGACCGTCCCCCTCCAGGATCTGGGCGAGGAGGAGGCGATCCGCCGGACCGTGGAAGGGCGGCTCCCCGATCCCAAGGCGCTCCGCCCCGACCTGCCCGAGGACCTGCGGGAGCTCCTGCGGGAGATGACGGACCGTGACCCGGCCCGCCGACCCGCGGACGCGGCGGCCGTCCTGGCCCGACTGGAGGAGCGCCTGGCGAGGATGGAGGGCCGCCGGGCCTACCTTCCCGCCGCCGGGCGATCGGACCCCGCCCAGGTCGCCGAGGAGGCGGAGCGTCTGCGGGCCGATCCCCTGGTCCGCTCGATCCTGGAGGCCTACCCCGGACCGGCCCTCGTGCTGGACTCCCGGCGGCAGATCGTCGCCGCCAATACCGAGGCCGCCTCCCTGCCCGGCTCCCCGGGACTCCCAGAGATGCTGGGGAGGCGGCCGGGCGAGGCCCTGCAGTGCCAGGACGCCCGGAGGGGGCCCGACGGCTGCGGGTCCGGCCCGGCCTGCGTCTTCTGCAGCCTGGGGCGGGCGCTCTCGGAGGTCCGCCAGGGCGGGCCCCTCCCGGCCCGGGGGGAATTCTGTCTCCGCCGCCCCGGCATGCGCGGGGGGGCCGTCGAGTACGCCTTCCGCCTGGCCGCCCTGCCGCGTTCGGACGGGGACGGGCATCCTCTCCTTCTCTTCACCCTGCGGGACATCAGCGCCGAGAAGCGTCGGGACGTCTTCGAGCGCCATCTCGTCGAGAGCCTGCTGGACGCGGCCGAGACCCTCGGCGTCGCCGGGGGGCGGCCTCCCGAGGCGGGCCGGGCCCTGGCCGAGGAGGCCCTCTTCCACCAGCACCTTTTGGCCGCCGAGGCGGGAGAGCTGGAGCCCCTGTGGGAGGACGTGGACCTCCGCCGCCTCCTGAGGGAGTCCGGCGCGCGGCTCCTGCGCCTCCGCGCCGCCGCCGGGCGAAAGATCGTCGTCCGGGACCGGAAGGGGCTTCGCGTGCGCACGGACCGGATCCTCCTGGAGCGGGCGGTGCGGAATCTGGGGAAGAACGCCTTGGAGGCCTGCCCCCCCGGGGGGACCGTGGCCCTGGAGGGCCTGCCCGCCCGCGGCGGCGTGGAGATCCGCGTCCGCAACCCCGGGGTGATGGCCCCGGCGGTGCGGGAGCAGGTCTTCCGGAGGTCCTTCTCCACCCGGGCGGCCGGGGGCCGCGGCGTGGGGCTGCACGCGGCCCGGCTCTTCGTGGAGGACTACCTGGGTGGCCGCATCGGATTCTCCAGCGGGGAGTCCCAAGGGACCACCTTCTGGATCCGCCTTCCCCTCCGGCCCCCCGCCCTCCGGACGGACGCCCCCGGCGGAAAGGCGCCCCGCCCATGAGCCGCCCCGCGCCCGTCCCGGTCCTGGAGATCCCCGCGGCCCTCACGATCTGCGACGCGCGGGGGACCGTCCTGGCGATGAACCGCGCCGCGGCGCGGCTGTACCGCGGCCGGGGCGGGGACTACCAGCCGATCCCGATCCCCACGCGGGTGCGCCGGCCCCAGTAGTAGTAGCCGAAATGCCAGCAGGGATACCACCGGGGGTAGTACCACCACCAGCCGGGCCAGCAGCAGTAGTAATGGTAGTAATAGGGGACGGGCTCGACAACCGCCACCGGCTCCGGTTCCTTCCGCTCCGAGGCCAGGGCCTTCTGGATCACGGCGTCGCCCACCCCCGCCTTCTTGAGCGCCACCACGTCGTCGGTGGAGAGCTTGACGGCCCCGCGCCGGTCCAGGAGTTCCCCGAGGACCCCCTCGGAGATCCCTGCGGCCGCCAGCCGCTCCAGGTCCGCCCGGGTCAGGGGCGGCCCCTCGGGGACGGGTCCCGCCGGGACGCGCCGGGCGTAGATGCAGCCGGAGAGGCACAGGGCCAGGACCGGGAGGAACTTCCTCATCGAGTTCAGTATAGGCCCCGCTTTCTTTCGAAGTCAATACCGCCCGGCGTTTTGACAAGACGGCCGGGATCGGGCAACATGGGGCCCCGGATGGGCGAATGGATCCGCACCGAGCGCCTGACCCGCCGGTACGTGATGGGCGAGACGGTGCTCACGGCGGTGGATTCCGTCACCCTCTCGATCGGGGAGGGGGAGCGGGTGGCGATCACGGGCCGCTCGGGGAGCGGCAAGTCCACCCTGTTGCATCTCCTGGGGGGGCTGGACCGTCCCACCTCGGGGGAGGTCTTCGTGGGCGGGAGGCGCCTCGGGGAGCTCCCGGAGGACGAGCTGGCCCTCTATCGGAGGGGCGGCGTGGGGTTCGTCTTCCAGTCCTTCCATCTCGTGCCCACCCTGACGGCGCTCCAGAACGTCGAGTTGCCCCTGATGTGGGCGGGGGCGGCCCGGGCGGACCGCCGCCGGCGCGCGGAGGCGGTCCTGGAGCGGGTGGGGCTGGGGGCGCGGCGCCGCCACCGGCCGTCGGAGCTCTCCGGGGGGGAGCGCCAGCGGGTGGCCATCGCCCGGGCCCTCGCCAACGACCCGCCCCTCCTGCTGGCGGACGAGCCCACGGGGAACCTGGACTCGCGGACGGCGGGGGAGATCCTGTCCCTTCTGGCGGGCCTCGGGAAGACGCTGGTCCTGGTGACCCACGACCGGGGGCTGGTGCGTCCCTTCGTGCTCCGGATGGTCGACCTGGCCGACGGCCGGGTGGTTTCCGATGAACGTCTCTGACGCGGCCGCCCTGGCGCTGGCGAACCTCGGGCGCCGCAAGGGGCGCACGGCGCTCACCGTGGCGGGAGTGGTCGTCGGCGTCGCCTCCCTCGTCCTGATGGTTTCGCTCGGGCTGGGGCTCCGCCGCCAGGTCCTGCGCCTCTTCCAGACCGACGACGCCCTGCGGACCCTCTCCGTCACGCGCGTCAAGGCGGACGCCCCGGGGGGGCGATCGGTCCGCTTCAATCCCTTCAACCTGGGCGGCCAGCTGATGCCCATCACGGAGGACGATCTGCAGAGGATGCGGGAGATCCCCGGCGTGGCCCTGGCCCTGCCGGACCTCAACATGCTGGCGCGGGTGCGCGTCGAGACGGAGGGGGGGCCGCAGGTGGTGGAGTTCTTCCCCGTCGCCGGCGTGGCGCCCGAGGAGGAGGCCCGGTACCGCGACCTCCTGGTGGCGGGGAGGCTCTGGGGGTCCCCCTCCGAGCGGGCCTGCCTGCTCCCCACGGTGTTCCTGGAGTTTCGCCTGAAGGCCCGGCCGCAGGAGGTGGTGGGCCGCCGGGTCGTCTTCGGGGCGATGGCGGAGGAAGGGGAGGGGGAAGAGGCGGCGGAGGAGCGGACCTTCACGGTGGCGGGGGTCTTCGACTCGGAGCGCGTGGGCATTCGGGGCCGGCAGATCTTCCTGCCTCTGGAGCGGGCGCACGCGCTGAGGCGGGCCCTCAAGGGGGGATTCAGCTTCTTCCCCTACAAGGAGGGGACCTACGCCTCGGCCGAGGTGCGGGTGTCCCATCCCCGGGAGGTCGCCCCGGTCCGGGCGCGCCTGAAGAACTCGGGGTATCACGTGCTGGCGGCGTCGGACGTCATCGAATCGATCAACCTCGTCTTCCTGGTCGTGGAGGGGTTCATGGCCGCCATCGGGGCGGTCGGGCTGATCGTGTCCCTCTTCGGGATCGCCAACACGATGGCCATGGCCGTCCTGGAGCGCACCCGCGAGATCGGGATTTTCATGGCGGTGGGGGCGCGGCGCCGCGACGTGGCCCGGCTCTTCCTCCTGGAGGCGGCCGCGCTCGGGGCGGTGGGGGGGCTGCTGGGGCTGGCCGGGGGATTCCTGGCGGGCCGCCTGCTGGAGGCGGCGGCCCGGGGGATGTTCGAGATCCCCGAGTGGGTCCGTCTCTTCCACGTTTCCCCTTGGCTGGCTGTCGGCTCGGTGGTATTTTCGATCGCCGTCAGCGTCCTGGCCGGCTGGGTCCCCGCGCGGCGGGCCGCGCGGATGGACCCCGTGGAGGCCCTGAGGTACGAATGAGAGCGAGGACGGCGCTTCTGGCGGCGGCCGCGGGGATCCTGGGGGCGCAGGCGGCCCCCCCCGCCCCGGAGGGCTGGGAGCTGGAGCGGCGGGTCCGCCTGACCCTCACGGACGTCCTGGATCGCCGGCGGGAGATCCACCGCCGGGAGATCCTCCGCCTGCGGGGGCCGGACCTGGCGGTCGAGGACCTCACCTTCGGCGAGCGTCTGATCGTCCGCCCCGGCCTTCGGCGGGTCTGGAAGGCCGATCCCCTGGCGGGGACGTACTCGGAGCTCTCCTTCGAGGAGGTGGACGCGCACCGTCGCCGGGCGCTGGAGGAGCTCCGGGCCGTCCGCGCCCGCGTCCCCGGCACGGCGGAGGAGAAGGAGCTGGGGGTCCTCCTGGAGTCCTTGGGTGGCGGGGAGGGCGGGGCGAAGGTCGAGGTCCGCTCCGACGGGGCCCGCCGCGAGGTGCTCTGCGGCGGTCGGCGGATCGCGTCGGTGGAGGTGGACGCCCGGATCCCGGCGGAGGGCTGGGTCGGGGCCCTCGCGGTCGTCGGGGCCTTTCCGCCCGCGGTGGCGGAGGCGCTCCGGGGGCTCGGCGGCCTCCCGGTGAAGGGGTCGCTCCGATACGTTCTCTTTCTCGACCGCGTGCACGAGGTCTTCGAGACCACGGCGTCGCGGGCCTGCGGGATCCCGGAGGCGGCCTTCGGGCTTCCCCCGGGACTCCGGCGGGTCCCGCTGGAGGGGCTCGAGCCCCCTCCGGAGCGCCGTCCCTCGCCCCCGGCCGCGTTCCGGAACGACTTTCGGGAGGACGATCTGGACGGGAAGACCCTCCCCCTGCGGGAGAAGCTGAGGAAGCCGTGACGCCCCGGCAGCTCGAGGTCCTTCGCTGCATCGAGGAGTACACCGACCGGAAGGGTTTCTCTCCCACCCTCCAGGAGATCGCGGACCGCCTCCGGGTCTCGAAGGTCACGGTCCTGGGTCACTTGCGGCAGCTGGAGAAGGGCCGGCACATCCGCCGGGGCTACTACCGCCGCCGGGGGATCCAGCTGCTGACGCGGACCCGGAGGATTCCCGTGGTGGGGCGGATCGCCGCGGGGAGGCCCATCGACGCGATTGCCCACCCGGGCGACCTGGACCTGCTGGCGGTGCTGAAGGAGAACCGGGAGTATTTCGCCCTGGAGGTGCGGGGGGATTCCATGACGGGGGACGGGATCCTGGATGGGGACTACGTGATCGCGGAGCGCCGTCCCGTGGCCGAGGACGGCGAGACGGTGGTGGCCCTCTTGGAGGACGGCACGGCCACGCTGAAGCGCTTCTACCGGGAGGGGAATCGGGTGCGTCTCCAGCCGGCCAATCCCTCGGTGGAGCCGCTGGTGGTGGATCGGGTCCGGATCCAAGGGGTCGTCGTGGGGATTTTCCGGAAGCTCTGAGATGGTCCGCCGGCGCCTGGTCATTCACGGGCGGGTCCAGGGGGTCTTCTACCGGGCCTCCTGCCGGGCGGAGGCGGAGGCGCGGGGCCTGGACGGCTGGGTGCGGAACCTGCCGGACGGGACGGTGGAAGCGCTCCTGCAGGGGCCGGAGGAGCGGGTGCAGGACATGATCCGCTGGTGCTACCAAGGTCCCCCCGGGGCCCGTGTCACGAGGATCGAGGTGTCCGAGGAGGCGCCCGCGGGGGATCTTCGGGGGTTCCGGATCCGCTGAGGGGGGATCCTTGTCCGCATCGGGGGATCGGGTCCTGGGGGCGGAGGTCCCCGCGGGCCGTCGCCCGGGATCGGCGGACTCGGTGGGATTGCGTTTTTGGACGGGATCCGCGGGGAACTGAATTAACGGGATGTCCCGTGCGGGGGCGGCGGGACGCTCGAGGCGCACCGGAACCCCAGGGTGGGAAGCCGCCGCTGGACCGGGAACTCCCGCCGCTCGAACAGCGTGCACCCCTCGATCGGACTCTCCCAGTGGCCCCCTCGCACCACCCGGTGCCCCGGCCCCAGGCGGCCCTCCGTGGCGGTCCACTCCGCCCTCAGCCCCGCCAGGTCCCGCACGCCGAACCGGCTCACGTCCCGCGAATTGGGGAAACGGTCCCCCTGGCAGGCCGCTCGCGAGGGATCCGGCTCCGATCCCCACGGGAAGATCCCCCCGCCTCCGGCGATCTCCCACTCGTCCTCCGTGGGAAGCCGCTTGCCGCGGCTCAGACAGAACGCCAGGGCCTCCAGGTAGGAATACCCCGAGGCCCGCCCCCCCGCCTCGCCTCGGTCGATCCAAAACCCGGGCGTCGACACCACCCGGCGGCCCAGACGAGGATCCCCCACGAGATAACTCCCCTGGGGGATGTGCGCCATGTCCCCCCACGCCTCCGGCTCGGCCCCCGGAGACGAGGCGCCCCAGAAAATGATCCCTCCCAGGACGGCCGCCAGCGCCACCGCCCCCCAGGGCCTCCGCCGCCCCGGAACCCAGCCCTCCAGCCGCCGCGCCAGCTCCCCTGCGGAAGGCCGGCGGGCAGGATCCCGCGACAGGCACCGCCGGACCAGCGCCTCCAGGGCCGGGTCGAACCCCGGCAGCCCCGGCGGGGGATCGTTCAGGACCTGGGCCGAAAGCTCCAGGAACGTTCCCGCCTCGAAGGGAAGCCGTCCCGCCAGGAGCTCATAGAGGATCGTCCCCAGCGCGTACACGTCCGCCGCCGGACCCACCTCGCGAATCCTCCCCTGGAGCTGCTCGGGGGCCATGTAGGCCGGGGTGCCCAGGAGATCCCCCGTCTCCGTCATCCGCACGTCCCCGCCCGCGCGGGCGGTCCCGAAATCGGTGAGGACCGGCTCCCCCCCGCGAAAGAGAATGTTGGCCGGCTTGAGATCGCGGTGGACCACCCCGCGGGCATGGGCATGCGCGACGGCCCGGGCCACGCGGGCCACCAGGCGGCACGCCTCCGGCGGGGGGAGCGGGCCCCGCGGGGGCGGGCCCTCCAGGAGCTCCATGACGTAAAAAGGAACCCCCTCGTGCTCGCCGGCCGCGAAGACCTTCACGATGTTGGGGTGCCGCAGGACCGCGGCCGTGCGTGCCTCGCGCAGGAACCGCTCGCGGGTGACCGGCCCCGCCTCCGGATGCCGCAGGGCCTTGAGCGCCACCTCCCGGCCGAGTTCCAGGTCCTCCGCCCGGTAGACGACTCCGTACGATCCCCGCGCCAGTTCTTCAAGGATGCGGTAACGCCCCTCCCAGGGAAGCCCCTCCACGGCGGGAGGGTCCTCCGCCCCGGGTGCGTGTGGATGTGCATTCATGCGTCGTCTCTATGGCGGTTCCGCGATCTTCGGGAGATGAAGAGGGGCCACCGGGCGGCCCCTACCCCCGGAGGCGCGCCACCACCCACGCCGCCAGATGCGGCAGGATGAAAATGGCGCACTCCAGAACGACCTTGAAGAACCGCCGGAGCGTCTTCTTCACGGTCCCCCCCGCACGAACGGGCATCGCCGTCCAGGGAGCGATGCCGGGCCCGGCCCGACACCGCTCCCACGGGGAGAGGTGCCGCCCTGGTGGCCTTGTGACGGCGTCCCGGAGGACACCGCCTTCAAAAACGCAAAGATCGGCCCCGCGCGGGTCAGGGACCCGCCGGCTCCCCGCGGGCCAGGGATTCCGCGATGCCCCTCAGCGAAAGCGCCCGCTCCATCCGGATCATGTGCTGGGCCTGGTCCTCCGTCACCGGCCCCTGGTGCTTCTTGACCACCGTCTCCACCACCATCCGCCGAACGGAGACCATCTCATCGTCCAGGTACAGCCTTCCGTTCCTCACGGTCCACATCGCTCGCCTCCTCCGCCCCGGTGGTGTCGGAAGGGGGACGGGACTCGACGCGGCTGATTCCGCATCGACCGCACCCTTCCGGGGGCGCACCCTCCGGCGGAGGCGGCGATGCGGAAACTGGGAATCGCGCTGGTGGCGGCCGCGCTGGGGACCGGTCCGGCCGGGGAGCCGGAGATCTGGGTCTTCTTCTCCCCGGACGCGCCCGACGCCTCCGCGATCTTCCGGGCGCTGGAGGGCCGGCCCGGGGTGAGACCCGTCCTCCTCGTCGAGCGCTATTTCGGGACGGCGGAGCCGCGGGAGGCCTTCCTTTCCACGGTCGCCGCCGCCGGCCGCGAGATCCGGGTGGTCGACGAGGAGGGGCGGCTCGAGGCGGAGCGGCTGGGGATCTCCGAGCTCCCCGCCGTGGCGGTGAAAGTCGGCGGGCGCGTGCATCTGGCTGCCGGGAGCCGCCTCGACGTCGGGGAGGTCCTGCGATGCGCGGGATACTGACGATCCTGCTCCTGGCGCCGGGCGGCCCGGGCCGGTTCTTCCGGGAGCCCGAGGTGGATTACTGGGGGACCCGGCGGCCCCCGGCGGCGGCCCCCGCCCCGGCGGAAGAGGACCTCTGGGCGGACTCGAACGCCCCGGCCCCCGTCCTGCGCCTCCTGCGGGAACCCAGCCGAGGAAACGCGGAGGCTTATCTGGCCTGGCAGGCGGCCCGGCTCCAGGGACTTCGCCGCGCGATCGCGGCGATCGAGGAGGCCCGGCGCCCCGAGACCCCGGCTCCTGCCGAGATCCTGTACTTCGCGCGTCCCGGGTGCCGGTACTGCGCCCTGCAGGACCGCGAGCTGGGAGACCTTCCGGTCGTGCGCGTCCCTGCGGGATCCCCCCTCTGGGAGGCGTACGGCGTCACGGTCACGCCTACGCTGGTGGTTCGGGGCCGCGTTCTCCGTGGCCTCACCCCCCGTGCGGCCCTACTCCGGGAGCTGTCCCGTGGTTAGCGCAGCGGCGGCCCTCCTCCTGGCGGCCTCCCAGGACCTGATCGAACGGGACTACGCCCTCCGGCGCCGCCTTCCCCCCGCCGTAAGCCTCTGCGAGATCAGGCCCCAGCGCGCCTCCCTCGAGGTCTCCGGCTCGGCGGGCGGGATCGACTTCGGCTGCTCGAATTTCGACCCCAAGGCCAGCTTCCGTGCCCTCTTCGACCGGAACGTGAGGGAGGAATTCCTGGGCGGGCTCCTCTCCTCCCTCCAGTCCGAGCTGGCCGGTTCGGCCCTCGTGCTGGCCTGCTACGCCTCGCCCACGGTGTGCGATGCGATCAAGCACTACCGGATCACGGCCAACGCGATGCTGGGGATGGAGCTGGACGCCTGCCGCGCCCTGGAGGGAGTCCTGGAGGATCCGCTGCGGCGCACGAGGGCCCGCGCGATCAAGGAATGCCTGGACGAGCAGGCGGCCCGCGGGGTCCCGCTCGATGCGGCACGGCGGGAGTGCCAGGGGGCCTCCCGCGTGCGGGGGCTGGAGGGGAGGCCGGTGGCCGAGATCGACCTTTTGAGGGACCTGGGGCTCTCCGAGGGGCTCATTCCCTCTCTGAAACTGGGGCCGGCGGGGATCCGGGTGGAGGCCCGGGGGACGGAGGTGGCCGAGGCGTTCGAGGCCCGACGGCGGAAGGCCCTGGAGGCGTGGCAGGCGGGCTTGAAGGACCCGGCCCGGGCCCCCCTGGAGGACCTGGGCCCGGTGTCGCGGACGGAGCTGGAGCGGATCGCCCTGATGGAACCGGCGCGGCAGGAGGCGGCGGTGCGCAGCGTGGCCTCGGCGAAGGCGCTGGCGGACCTGGTGCGGGAGGCCCACGCGGTGGAGCGGGCGCTGGAGGCCCGCGAGTTCGTCGCCGGCGCGGAGGTGCGGGCCGAGCTGGAACGTCGGCGGGCGATGCTGCGAGGGGAGATCGCGCGGCTGATGGAGCGGTTCGAGGCGGAGCGGAGGCTGGACGCCGCGGTGGCGGAGGTCCAGGCGGCCGCCTCGGCCGAGGTGGCCCGGAAGGCGGCCGAGCGGCTGGCCGCCCGGAGACTGGAAGAGGCGGCCGAGGAGGCCCGAGAGCGGTTCCGCCCCTGGGGCTGCGAGGTCCGGAGCGAAGGGAAGGAGGGAAGGAAGCCATGATGCGGAATGGGGGCACCGAAGGGGAGCCGGCCGAGGAGGGCGGGGGGCCTCCAGAGGAGAAAGGGCTCCGGTCCACCGAGGTCCGGCTCCTGGAGGAACTGCTCCGGGAGGGCGGGAAGGGGGAGGAATCTTCGTGAGGGGCGCGTTCGCCCTGGGGCTTGCGGGGCTCCTCTCCTGCGCCCGTCCCGGCCCCGACGGGGGTGAGTCTCCGCCCCTCTTCTGGCGCCTCGTGGAAGTCGCCTCGCCGGGGGGGATGGAGCTGGTGCTGGAGGCAGGTCCGCCGGGGGAGGCGGACGCCGCGGCGGACGTGGAGGTGCGGCTTTCGCGGGAGCGGGCGGGGGTGGGAGAGGTGGTGGAGGCGGAGATCCGGCTTCGCGGAGGCGTCGGGCGGCGCTGGGTGGAGGTCCATCCCGGGCGGCCGGGGGTGCGCCTCCTCGGGGAGCGGGCCTGGATCGTGGAGGGGGAAGGGCCGGTCACGGCCCGGTTCACCTGCGACACGCCGGGACCGGGAGGGATCGTGGTCCTGGTGCGGGACTGAGCGGGCTGTAGCGGTTGAACGAGCCGTTCGCCCAGGGGCGTCCCTCCCGTCGAGGAGGCCTGTCGATTCCCTTGATTCGCCGGATCGGCCAGCCTTTCCCTCCTGCCCGGTATCTTTTTGGATATAATATTTTTTGATCCTCGAGCCTTCGGTTCCTTGAATCGGGAAGGGGAAGGCCGGCATGGACATGCAGAAATGCATGGACTCGGAGACGGCGGACCTTCGCGGAAGGCTGGAACAGATCGAGGCCGAGATCAGGAAGATCGGCCTGGATCGGGAGGAGGCCCTGAGACAGGTTCAATCGAGCCAAGAGATCATCGATGCGACCCCCGGGGATAAGGAGGTTCGGTCCCGGAAGCTTGCCGAAATCAATGCTCAGATCGAGGAGCTGGAGAAGCGACTTTCCGAACTGCGCCAGAGTCGCAGGGAGATCGAGGATGCACTGGCCCAGCTTGAGGAGAGGCATCTCGATGCGCAGCGCGGCCTCAAGGCCGCCGGGGAAAGGATCCGGCGGCTCGAGCATGACCTGGGGGAGAAGGTTCGCGCCAAGGAAGATTTGAGGGATCAGATCCTGCGGGTGCGGAGCCGCGTGCTGGCGGAGGCCCTGCGGGAGACGGAGGGCCTTCTTCAGAGGTACTTGTCCGGTCGCGAGCGCCTCGCCGAGGCCCGGAGGCAGCTGGAGCGTCTGGAAAAGGCACGCCGGGAGGATCCGCAGGTGAGGGACCTTTGGGAGACCGTCGAGGAAGGGGAGAAGATCCTCCGCTCCACCGGTGTCCGCAGCCTCCAGGAGGCGGTGCGCCCCCGGGTCGAGGAGGCCCGGAGGGAAATCGAGGCCCGTTTCCCCGGGGCCCTTTCCGTCCCTTCCGGTTGCGCCCCGGACACCGAGATCTTGGAAATTTACTGTGCGGAGGTCGGGAAAGAGACGTGGATCTTCCTCCCGATATCCAGATCCACATGGGAGGCCCTGAGGCATGAATCCCACCAACCCCTCCAGGAGGAAGCTCTGAGGGCCACGTGGGGACTCTCGAACGTCCTCAGGGAGATACCTGTCCGTTTCACCTCCTGGCGGGATTACATGGTGCTGGTGGCCGATGCGGAGGTTGAAATTCTGGACGGCCAGGACGGGGAAATCCCCCTTTCGGATGCCTCTTCCCTGACGTTCCTTCTCACCCGGGCACCCCGTGATCTCGAGGAGGCCTTGTGCCGTGAAAATTCATGAGGCGGCCGCGCAGTTGCATCTTCATCCCTGCGAGCTCGTCGTGGAGCTGGTGCGCCTCGGGGCCGGGCCGTTCGACGGGGAGATCTTCCCCGAGACGAACCAGGGGTACGTGGACACGATCCGGCAGATGAAGACCCCCCGGTTGATGAGCCACAAAGACGTTCCGTCCCCCCTGCCCCCTCCGGAGCCACGCCTCTCCGGCGATGCCCTGGCGATTCTTCGAGCCCTTCGGCACAAGAGACACTGGGGGGCCAACATCGCCACGAAGGAACAGATCATCCGGCACTATTGCAAGGGGCTCAAGGGCTACGACCGGCCGCTGAAGGAGCTTGCCCAGGCCGAACTGCTGAACTGTCGCGGTCCCATCACCCAAGGGCCCTATTCGTTGAGGATCCAGGCCAAGGCTCAAATCGAGCGGCTGGCGGGGCCGGAGGAAGTGGCCGGCTGATCCTCCGTCCGGTTATCCTTTGTGGGACGGATTCGTCGGAGGGGCACCGACCATGAGGACCTTTTGCTCCGCCGCCGGGGCCTTCCTGGTCGCCTGGCTGGGATCCCAGACGGCGGAAAACCTCGTCTTCAACGGGGACTTCGAGGCCGCCGGCCCTGGCCCGGACGGGCCGCCCCCCGGCTGGGCCATGTGGGGGGCCGCCCGCTACAAGGATCCCGCCAACTTCACCCGCGACACGACCAACCCCCACGGCGGGCGCGCCTGCTTCCGCATCCGCCACCCCGCCGGAACCGGGGGCTACGCCGTCTCCTCTCCCGAACATCCCCTCCGGACGGAACGGGGTGCGATGTTCGAAGTCCGCTTCTGGGCCCGCGCCGAGCCCCCGGGGGAGTCCTCCTTCGGATTCGACGGATACGAAAGCCTGCGCCCCTTCGTGGAGGCCCCCTCGCCGGGATTCCGGGCCCTGGCGGTGGGACCCGACTGGAGGGAATTCCGCTTCGAGATCCACGAGGGCTGGGACTTTTTCGCCGACCGCACCCGGTTCCTGCTGCTGGTGTTCAAGGTGGCTTCCGGCGATCGCGAGGAGCGGACCCTCTGGATCGACGACGTCGAGGTCCGGCGGCGGCCCAGTCCCCGGCAGGGGCGGCTGACGGACCTCCGGAGCCTGGAGGCCCGTCTGGACCATGCCCTGAACCCCGGGGGCCGCCTCGAGGTCGTCGTGGATGCCTCCCGGCGCGTGCGCCCGGCCTGCCGGAAGGCGGGAGGCGTGTCCTTCCACCGCGTGGCCGGCTGGACCCGTGGGCCCTACAGCCGGGAGGGGGAATACACCCTTCACCCCGAACTGGAAGAGGCGATCCGGGATCTCCGGCTTCCCATGACGCGCTTTTACGGCGTGGGGGACGAGCCGTTCGGCCTCGAAGGGGCCCTGGATCGGGTGGCCATGCTGATGGACCGGCTGGGGATCCCCCAGGAGCAGGTGGTCCTGGAACTCGAGACCCAGGGAGCCACCAGCCGGATCCCCCCGGCGGACTGGGCCCGCGGGGTCCGGCACTCCCTGGGACGCGGCTACCGGTTCCGCCACTGGGAGGTGTCCAACGAGCCCTATCTCGGCCGCCCGGGACAGGTCTTCCGGACCCCGGACGAGTATGCGGAGCACTTCCTGGCGGTTTCGGCGGCCGTCCGCGGGGTCCAGCCGGGGGCGCGGATCGGCCTGCCCGTCAACCCGGGGAACCCTTCCTGGTGCTCCTACCTTCTCCAGAAGGCGTCGGGACACTACGACTTCGTCGTGGGGCACCATTACTGCTTCGCGAATCCCTACCGGACGGCGCCGGAGGACGTGGTCCTGACGGCGAACTACGGGATCCTGACGGACCTCCTGCGGCTGAACGCCCTGGTGCGCGCCTCGGGCGCCTCCCGGGAGGCCGTCCAGCGGGACACCGAGTGGGGGATGCACGGAGGGGGACCCGCCGGGGAGAGGCCGGACGACGCATTCCGCAACGGCAACATCGTGGGGGCGCTGCACCGGGTGGTGCGGCTGATCTATTACGCGAGGGAGGGGATCCTGGAAGGGGCCAGTGCGTGGGAGATGTTCACGAGGCTCCGCTCCCCGGGGTTCGGCCTGCTCTCGCCCGAGGCGCCGGGGAAGCGCTCGATGCTCTACTGGCTCCACTGGCTCTTCAACCGTCACGTGGGAGAGCACGTCCTGGGTCTGGAGGGGACGTCGCCGTGGCACACGGGGCGGTTCGGGGGCGAGGAGATCGGGGGCCCCGCCGTGCCGGTGCTGGCGACGGGGACCGGTGAGGAGGTGTTCGTGGTGGCCGCCAACGGTTCCCGGGAGGCCGTTCCCGCCTCCTTCCGGTTCCGGGGATGCGTCCCGGAGCGGGTCGAGGGGTGGCTTTTCACCCACGGGGATCTCGATGCCCACCCTTTCGTGGACCGCCGGGAGGAGGTGGTGCGGCCCCTGTCCACGGACCTCGCGCCGGGGGCCCCGGTGTCGTTCACGCTTCCCCCGCGCTCCGCGGCGTTCCTCGGCCTGCGGGGCCGGTAGGAGTCCTCACTCCAGCAGCCCGAGCGCCCCGGGGCCCACCAGCAGCAGCGTCTCCCCGTCCACCAGCCGGACGCGGCGGGGGTCCCGCCGCCGGAGCTCCTCGGCCCTGTCCCGATCGCGATACTGGACCACGAACCCTTCCCGGCCCCGCGCCACGGAGGCGAACTTCCACCGGGCCGCCCGGATCCGCACGCGGAAGGTCTCCAGGAGGTCCGCCACGGGCCGGGGATACCGCCCGCAACGGTCCACGAGCTCCCGCTCCGCCGCCGCCAGCTCCTCCTCCGTGCGGGCGGCGGCCAGCCTCCGGTAGATCTCCATCCGCACCCGCACGTCCGGGACGTACTCCTCCGGCAGGCGCGCCTCCCGACCCAGGTCCACGTGCGCCTGGGGGGGCTCCGGGACCGGCTCCCGCCGGAGCCGCTTCACCGCCCCCTCCAGCATCCGGCAGTAGAGCTCGTACCCCACCGCTGCGATGTGGCCGTGCTGCTCCCGCCCCAGGAGGTTCCCCACCCCGCGGATCTCCAGGTCCCGCAGGGCGATCTTGAATCCCGCCCCCAGCTCGCTGAACTCCTCCACCGCCTTGAGCCGCCGCGCCGCCGCGGGAAGGACGGGGCGGCCCTCGGGGAGCAGCAGCAGGCAGCGCGCCTGCACCCGGTAGCGCCCCACCCGCCCCCGCAGCTGGTGCAGGTCCGCCAGCCCGAACAGGTCGGCTTGGTGGATCAGGATCGTGTTGACGTTGGGGATGTCCAGCCCGCTTTCGATGATCGTGGTGCAGACCAGGACGTCGATCTGCCGGTCCAGGAACCGGATCATCGTCTCCTCGAGCACCGCCTCGTCCATCTGCCCGTGGGCCACCGCGAAGGAGGCCTCGGGAACCAGCATCTCCAGCCGCCGCGCCACCGCGTCGATGGTCTGGACCCGGTTGTGGACGAAGTAGACCTGCCCGCCCCGCCCCAGCTCCTCCAGGATGGCCTCCCGGATGCGGCGCTCGTCGTAGGGAACGATCTCCGTGCGGATGGCCAGCCGGTCCCGGGGGGGCGTGGCGAGCGTCGAGATGTCCCGGATCCCCAGGAGGGCCATGTGGAGGGTCCGGGGGATGGGGGTGGCCGTCAGGGTCAGGACGTCCACGGTGGCGCGGAGGCGCTTGAGGAACTCCTTGTGCTCCACGCCGAAGCGCTGCTCCTCGTCGATCACCGCCAGCCCCAGGTCCTTGAAGCGCACATCCGGCTGGAGCAGGCGGTGCGTCCCGATCACGATGTCCACCGCCCCCGCCGCCAGGTCCCGCAGAACGGCCCGCTGCTCGGCGCGGGAGCGGAAGCGGGAGAGGACCTCGATCCGCACCGGGTAGTCCGCCATCCGCTCCCGGAAGGTCTGGTAGTGCTGCTGGGCCAGGACCGTGGTGGGGACCAGGACCGCCACCTGGCGGCCGTTCACCACGGCCCGGAAGGCCGCCCGCATGGCCAGCTCCGTCTTGCCGTAGCCCACGTCCCCGCAGACCATCCGGTCCATGGGGCGGGGGGAGTGCATGTCCCGGGCGATCTCCGCCGCCACCGCCGCCTGGTCTTCCGTCTCCTCGTAGGGGAAGGCCGCCTCGAACTCCCGCTGCCAGTCGGGGTCCGGGGGGTAGGCGATCCCCGGCTCCGCCTCCCGGAGGGCCTGGATCTGGAGAAGCTCCCGGGCGAGCTTCTCCACCGCCTCCTGGGCGCGCCGCTTGTCGGAGGCCCATTTCGTCCCCCCCAGGACGGAGAGGGCCGGCGGGGTCTCGGTCCCCCCCACGTACTTCTGCACCAGCCCGATGTCGGTGACGGGGACGAAGAGACGGGCCCCCCCGGCATACTCGATCACCAGGAACTCCCGTCCCTTCCGGCGCTCCAGGCCCGCGAACCGTCCCAGGCCGTGGGTGGCGTGGACGACGATGTCTCCTTCCTCGATCTCCAGGAAGGCCTCCGCCGGGGGGACCCCCGGGGAACGCGGCCCCCTCCGGAGCCGGTACCGGTTGAACAGCTCGTGGTGGGGGATGAAGACGGCATCGAGGTCCTCGAAGAGGAATCCTTGGCTCAGACGCCCCCGGCGGACCTCCAGCGGCGTCCGGATCAGCTCGCGGAGACGGCGCTCCTCTCCCGCGTTGGCGCAGAAGACCACCGTGCGGCCCCGGCGGACGGCCTCCAGCTCCCGCTCCAGGTCGCCCAGGCGGCCGCTGAAGCGCTGGATCGAGGAGATCCGCAGGTTCTCCGCCCCCGGCTCCGGGAGGGACGCGAGGGTGAGGACCGGCCGGCGGGCCAGCAGGGGATAGACCTCCCCCCAGCGGGGGTTCTTCAGGTCCATCTCGGCCGGCTCGTGGAGGACCACCACCGCCCGCCCCGGGAGGTAGTCGAAGAGGCTGGCCGGGCCGCGCTGCCGCGGGGGGAGCAGGACCAGCTCGAGACGGTCCGCGGGCCCCGTGGAGATCTGCGTGGCCGGGTCGAAGCAGCGGAGGGAGGCAATCCGGCGGCCGTCGAACTCGAGGCGCAGGGGGAGGTCCGCCGTGGGGGGGAAGAGATCGAGGATCCCGCCGCGGAGGGCGTATTCTCCGGGACGTTCCACGGCGGCGGTGCGCTCCCAGCCGGCGTGGGCCAGCCGGTCGGCCAGCTCGCCCGTATCCGCCGGGTCCCCGGGGGCGATCCGGAGCCGCGCGGCCTCCACGGCCGCCGGAGAGGGGAGGGGCTCCAGGGCCTTCCCCAGGTCGGAGACCAGGAGGTCGATTCCCCCCGAGCGGAACCGCTCCGCCTCGCGGAGGCCCTCCAGGAGCAGGGCCCGGGCCCCGAAGCAGTCGAGATCCTCGACGGCCAGCTCGGCCCGAAGGGGGGTGGTGACCAGGAGCAGGACGGGACGGGGAAGACCGGCCGTGATGAGGGCGTACGAGGACCCCCACGCGCCGCCGACCCGGAGGGAGCGTCCCCCGGCCAGCGCCGCGTTGATCCGTTCCAGAGCCTCCGGCAGGGCCACGGACCCGAGGCCGTAGGCCTCAGGCCGGCGGCCTGCCGGGGCCGCCGCTCGCGGCGGCGTCCTCGCCCCGCCCGGCCGGCGGAATCAGCCCGAGCTCCTGGAGGGCCCGCCGCGCGGCGCTCTGCTCGGCCTCCTTCTTGCTCGAACCCCAGGCGGGGCCGTATTCCTTCCCGTCGAGCTCCACGACCACCTGGAACATCTTCCGATGGTCCGGCCCGGCCTCGCGGGTGACGCGGTAGGCGGGGACCGTGGCCAGCCGCCGCTGCGCGTGGTCCTGGAGGAGGGACTTGTAGTTCTGCTCGTGCTCGTTCTTGAGGATCTCGTCCACCTTGTCGCGGAGGTGCTCCAGGACGAAGGCCCGGGAGGCCTCCATGCCCCCGTCCAGGTAGAGGGCGGCCACGACGGCCTCGAAGGCGTTGCAGAGGATGGAGCGGGGGAGGGCCTTCTTCTCCGAAAGCCCCTTCCCCAGGATGAGGATCCGGTCCAGGCCGAGTTCCCGGGCCTTCTCGGCGAGGGTCTTGGCCGAGACGATGATGGACTTCATCGTGGAGAGTTCGCCCTCCTGGAGGTCCGGAAAGTGGTGGTAGAGGTATTCGCTGACGACCTGCCCAAGGACGGCGTCGCCCAGGAACTCGAGGCGTTCGTTGCAGGGGAGGTCCCGATCGCGGGCGGAGGAATGGGTCAGGGCCTGCAGGGCGACCTTCCGATCCCGGAACGAATGGCGCAGGCACCCTTCCAGGCGCCGGAGGGCCTCCTCGGGTTCGAGAGCGCTCGGATCCATGTCACCCCCGCACGGGAACAGGTCCGGGAGGGGGGGAAGGGGGTTTGCCGGTGATTTCGCGGACGTCGGCGATCCGCGGGATCAGGGGCAAACGGCCCATCCTCTGTCGGACGGTTTGATTTCTACCACGGGCATCGGGGAAAATCAAAGCGGATTTGGGCCGCCCGACCGCGGAACAGGGCCGTATTTTTCGGTGGTCCTCCCGGGATCGGGGTTATCCTGTTCCCGTGGTCGGGAGGGAATCGGGGGACCCCTCCGGGGAGGGAGGACCGGTGCGCAAGATCGGGACGCGACGGGCGGCGGCACTCCTGGCGCTGGCGGCCGCGGGGGCGGGACCCGGCGGCCCCGCGGAAGAGGGGCGTTTCCGGAACTTCATCACCCGCTCCGGCGGGAAGCTGATGGACGGCGAGCGGGAGTTCCGCTTCCTGGGCGCCAACATGCCGGGGTTGGTCCTCCCCTACGACTTCACGCTCCGCCTCCCGGAACGGATGCGCCTCCCCACCGCGTGGGAGCAGGAGGACGCCTTCAAGACCCTGGACCAGATGAACCTCCGCGCCGTCCGCCTCTGGAACCTTCCGATCCGCGGGCCCCGGGAGGAGGCCCGCCCGTGGCATTACGTCCTGGGTCCGGGCGAGTTCCAGGAGGAGGCCTTCGCGGCCCTCGACCGCGTGCTGGCGCTGGCGAACCGGTACGGCGTCCGCGTGATCGTGGACTTCACCGCCGGCTACGGCGACTACCTCGGGGGCGTGGGGACCTATGCGGCGCACCGGGAGAAGAGGCGCGCGGAGTTCTTCACCGACCCGCAGATCCGGGAGGACTTCAAGGCCACCCTCCGTTACGTCGTCGGGCGGCGCAACCGCGTCTCCGGAGTCCCCTATCGCGAGGACAAGGCCATTCTCGCCTGGCAGTTCGGCAACGAAATCCAGGAGGCGCCGGAGGCGTGGCTGGAGGAGATGGCCGCCTTCCTCAAGAGCCTGGATCCCAACCACCTCGTCATGGACCCGCGTCACCAGAAGGTGCCCGATCCTGGAAAGGTCGATCCGAACATCGACATCTACACGCGGCATTATTACGATTCCTTCGGCCGGGGGGACCCCGCGAGCTCCCTCCGGCGCGACCTTGAGGCCCTCGGGGGCCGGCGTCCCTTCATCGTGGGGGAGTACGGCCCCTACATCGGGAATCCGGCGGAGGCGGAGACCGTCCTGAGGAACCACCGGAGGTTCCTCGATGCCGTGCTCGACGGCGGCGCCTCCGGAGCGATGCTGTGGAGCCTGTATTTCCACCGCGAAGAGGGAGGCTTCTACTGGCACCAGATCTTCACCTACCCGAGCGTCTGGTCGTTCCATTGGCCCGGTTTCGCGAGTGCCGACGCGCAGAAGGAGCGGGAGATCCTCTCCGATCTCCGCGCCGCGGCCTTCCGGATCCAGGGGCGGCCCCTCGAGCCGGTCCCGGTCCCCGAACCGCCCGAGATGATCTTCCCGGGAGACGCGGCGCTCCTGTCGTGGCGCGGCTCGGCGGGGGCGTCGGGATACGACCTCGAGCGGGCCCCCGCGAAGGATGGTCCTTGGAGGAGGATCGCCGCGGACGTTTCGGACGCCGACGTCGCCTACCGCCCGCTGTTCAACGATGCGTCCGTGCGGGCGGGCGAGACGTGGTTCTACCGGGCGGTGGCCCGGAATGGCTCGGGCGCCTCGAAACCTTCCAACGTGGTGGGGCCCGTCCGGATCCGCACCGCCTGGCAGGTGGACGAATTCATGGATTTCTCGGGGGTCCAGGCTCGATCCGAAGGCCTCTCGCTCACCAACGCCTTCAACGCGATGTACGCGGAGTACCTCTTCCGGGCCAAGGGCTCCGCCGGGGACTGGATCGTGTACCGGACGCCGGCGGAGATGACGGCATTCAGGGCCTGCTTCTGGTTCCCGGGGGAGCCCGTCGACCCGACGTTCCGGGTTTCCCCCGACGGGTCCCGGTATTCCGATCTGAGCCCGCGGCGCCGGCAGCAGGCCTTCCCCAGCCCGCCGGGCGGCGCGGCCCGGGGCGGGCGGCGGACCCTGGTGGAATTCGAGGGGACAGTGCCGCCGGGGAACGTCTTCCTGAAGATCCTCTGGAACGGACCCGCGGAGGTCGACCGGGTGGAGATCGCCCACCCGGGCGGGCCGGAGAAGGGAGGCGGGGGACGATGAGCCGGTTCGGGGATGTGCCCTCCGGCGCCGGCCTTCCCGGCCGGGGGCGTGCGGGCGTATCAATTTCATGAGTCGACGTTCGGGGCGCCAGGCGAATCCATGAGGAAGCCCCCGGAGCGGCCGCGGTCGGCGGCTCGAATCCTCGCGGTGGTTTCGTCCCTCCTGGCGACGTCCTCTTTCCTCGGGGCGGAGGAGGAAGGCGTCGATCTCAGAAGGTTGAGGATCATCGCCGTCCCGCAGGCGCCGGGGGGCGACCTGGAGGGCCTCGCCAGGAACCTGGCCCAGGTCCTCAAGGAGACGTACGGGCTGGACCTGCGGGTGATCCCCTGCGCGGCGCCGCCGGCGGAGCCCGCCATCCTCCTGGGCCCGGAGCTCGCCCTCGCCGGCGGCCTGATCGGTCCGAAGGAGCTGGGCGACGTCAGGCCCGACGGGGTCGTGCTCCGCGGCGCCGGCCACCGCATCGCCGTGGCGGGGCCGCGGGTATCGGGGACCCGCCATGGCGTGGCCCTCCTTCTGCGTCATCTGGGGGTGCGGCTGTTCGGCGGGTCGACGTTCCGGGCGTTCTCCCCCCTGCCGGGACCGGTCGTGCCCCCGTTCACCCGCTCGGCCCGGCCTTTCTTCGAGATGCGCCAGCTGGGGATCGAGGACCACGTCATCGGCGCCACCCGGTACATCACCGGGGACGTCCGCACCGCCGCGAACCCCGAGCTTTTCGCCCGCGACCGCAGGCCCGACTATACCCCCTACCGGGACCGGGTCGGCGAGGACTGGCCCGGCAGCGAGCACACCGCGGGCTACCTCGTGCCCCGCGACCTCTACTACGCGGAGCATCCCGAGTATTACGCCCTAGTCGGCGGAAAGCGCCTCCCGCCCGGTCCGTATGCGCACATGGCCCTGTGCCTGACTCATCCCGACGTGTGGAGAATATCCGCCCGGAGGGCGGCGGAATGGATGGACCTCCAGAAGGAGCGGCGCC
>Ga0068707_1000237_pt1 | contig 32826 bp, 24 predicted proteins | sample YNPNPMetaG_FD_66600 | JGI IMG/M metagenome (GOLD analysis project Ga0068707, IMG submission 66600) | Anoxygenic and chlorotrophic microbial mat microbial communities from Yellowstone National Park, USA - YNP NP MetaG | ecosystem: Environmental > Aquatic > Thermal springs > Hot (42-90C) >... | reverse complement strand
TCCCAGAAGGGGGCGTTCGGAGAAGAGGATCCCCGGGGTCACGGCAGGGAACCTCCTCCGGCCCCCTTGGACCGATGCCGGAAAAAGAGACTGAGGATCATCCCCAGCGATACCATCACGAGGCCGGCGTAGACGACGCCGAGACCCGGATCCCGGACCGCGAGGATTCCCGAGGAAGGCCCCCGGGCGTCGTACCGGTACTGGTAGAGCCGGAAACCCCCGTGGGAGAGGGGATGGTTGACCAGGATGTCCCCGGTCCGCACCGGCAGGCCGGCTTCCAGGATCGAAACCCGGCTCCGGTAGGCCTTGGCTTCGTCGCTCTTCCTCTCGAAGGCCAGGACGTACCCGCCGCCGGGGTCCAGGGGGATCGAGTCTCCGGGCTCCAGGAGGACCTGCGCCGTTCTTCCGTCCTCGCGGATCTCGACCTCTGCGACGGGGCGGCGCCACTCTTCGGATCGGCTGCGGTAGCGGGGTTCCTCCACGGCGCTGGGCAGCAGGCGTTCCGCCGAGACACCGCGGGCCATCTCGGTCCCGCCCCCCTCGGAGAGCCGCCGGCGCCCCTGAAGGATTCCTCGGCGGTACTCGAGAATCTCGAGGGTTTCTGCCACGACGACGAACTCATGCTCGGCGGGGGAGCGGGCCGGAAGGTATTGATAGCGGAGTTCGGGACCCTCCGCCGCCCTCCCGTGCCCGCGGTCGAAGTCCGGGGCGTTGGCGGAAAGCCATCGTTCCTCGATGCGGCCCGTCTCCCGATCTCTCAGGGCGACCCGGAGCACGGGATTGCGGGGCTCCCCGGAGCGGGTCGAGGCACGGCGGGTGGCCAGGTCGAAGACGAAGTCGGGGTAGTATTCCCGCACCTCCAGGTCGTAGCGGCCCCCCTCGAGGGGATAGGAGGCGCCCGGGCGGACGGAGAAGCCCCCGGCCGGGGCATCCCCCGTCCCGCCACCACCGACCAGGATTCGATGCTCCTCGGGGCGCCCTTCGGACCACAGCGAGGCCCCCCCGGACCGGACGAACCGGACGGACAGGTCCCCGTCGAGGCGCAGCTCCTCGCGGTCCTTCACCCCGGCCAGGAGGACGGCCTCCGCCGGCTCGCGGCCCTCCAGGCGGAGCTGAAGGGCCGGGACTCCCATCCCGGGGGGGGCCTCGCGGAGTTCCCTCCGTATTTCGAAGTCGGGGAAGATCCGGAGGAGCCGATATCCCGGACCGGTGGACCCCGCCCGTCTCCAGCGTCCAGCCTCTCGGGTCCCGACGGAGGCCAGGACCTCGTGGCGTTCTCCCCTGGAGCGGTAGAGGTAGAGCCGGTATTCCTCGGGGTATCGCTCCATTTCCACCCGGTCCAGGCGGAGGGCGAACCCGAGGTCCGCCTCCTTCCCGGTGGGGCGCCCCAGGGAGTCCTGGACCTTCATGGAGCGGGAGGATTCGCCCTGCCGGAGTTCGATGAGCCCCTTGCGGCCCCAGAGGCTCCCGATCAGGCCGCCGGCCAGCAGCGTGGCCACCCCCGCATGGGCCAGGAAGGGACCCCATTCCGGGGGCCTCCAGGCGCGTCGGCGGAGGATGACCAGGATCATGCAAAGGGCCAGGGCCGCCAGCATTCCCCGGAAGGCGAAGGAGTGGAACAGATCGTCGAACCCGAACCACCGGAGGAGGCCGGAGAGGGTTTTCCCATAGCGTTCCTCCAGGGCCTCGGGGGGGAGCCCCTGGGGGACGAACGTGCCGGCCGCCGTGGCCAGCAGCAGGGCCGTCAGCAGGGACCCCGCGAAGGGAAGGCCGGTCAGGACCCGGTACAGGAGGGCGCGAAGGACCCAGGCCGCCGGGGCCAGGAGCGCGGCGGCCAGCCCGGCGGCCCAGACGGGGAGGTGCCCCAGGACCCAAAGCCCGACCACCAACGCCGCCACCCCGGCGGGAGCTTCCCAGGGCCGCCGTCGGTGGACCTCTTCCATGTACCCCCCTTCAGCAGATCCGGGGCAACGGCTCCCCCGCCGGCAGGTCGAGGATCCGCAGCCCGCCGACCGCCGACCGGAGCACGACCCGCCCTGCGGGCTTCTCCACGACCTCCCCGATGATCGCGCCCCGCGCGCCCAGGGGATTGGCCCGCATGGCCTGGAGAATCCGGTCCGCTTCCCCGGGGGCAGCGACGGCCACCAGTTTGCCCTCGTTGGCGATGTGCAGGGGATCCAGCCCGAGGATTTCGCAGAGGCCCCGGACGTCTTCCCGGAGGGGGATCGCCTCCTCTTCGATCCGGATTCCCCAGGGGCGTCCGGCGGCGGCCTCGTTGAGGGTGGCGGCCAGGCCCCCCCGCGTGGGGTCCCGGAAGAAGCGGATCCCTCCCGGGGCCGAGGCCCGGAGGAGATCGGCGCACAGGCGGTGGATCGGGGCGCAGTCGCTGCGGATCTCCGATCGGAACTTCAGCCCCTCCCGCTGGGTCAGGACCGCCAGGCCGTGTTCGCCGAGCCCGCCGCTGAGGAGGACCTTGTCCCCCGGCCGGATGCGGTCGGCCCCCAGCTCCACACCCCGCGGCACCGCGCCGATCCCGGCCGTGTTGAGGAAGAGCCCGTCGGCCTTGCCGCGCTCGACCACCTTGGTGTCCCCGGTCACGACCTCCACGTCCGCCTCGGTGGCGGCCCCGCGCATCGAGTCGAGGATCCGCTCCAGGACGGCCCGTTCGAAACCTTCTTCGAGAATGAATCCGCACGAGAGGTAGCGGGGGACGGCCCCCATTACGGCCAGGTCGTTGATCGTGCCGAAGACGGCCAGCCTTCCGATGTCCCCGCCAGGGAAGAAAAGGGGGTGGACCACGTAGGAATCCGTGGTGAAGGCGAGGCGTTCCCCCGGCGCCTCCAGGACCGCCGCGTCCTCGAGGCGGGCGAGGATTCCGCTCCGGAAGCGGGGAAGGAAGACGTCCCGGAGGAGCTCGCGGGAGAGCCGGCCCCCCCCGCCGTGGGCCAAGAGGAGGCGCTCGTCATTCATCGGCGAAATGATCCTTGCCGTACTTGTAATACGCGGCGCAGGTCCCCTCGCTGGAAACCATGCAGGCCCCCGCGGGAGTGTCGGGGCGGCAGGCGCGTCCGAAGAGAGGGCATTCCGGCGGCACCACCAGCCCCTGAAGCACCTCCCCGCAGCGGCACCCGGGATGTTCCCGCGGCGGTTCCAAACCTTCCGCGGGGAGGACGGCCTCGGCATCGTGCTCTCGGAACTCCGGGCGGAGCCTCAGGCCGCTGAGGGGGATCCGGCCGAGGCCCCTCCAGTCGGCGTCGCACGGCTCGAAGACCCGCTCGAGAACCTCCCGGGCCCTCCGGTTGCCGCCGGGAGTCACCACCCGGGCGTACTGGTTCCGGACCTCGGCAGTCCGGGCCCGCACCTGTTCCAGCAGCAGGACGATCCCCTGGATCATGTCCAGCGGTTCGAAGCCGGCGATCACGCAGGGGATCCCCCGGTCGCGGGCCAGGGGACGGTAGGCGTCCGCGCCGATGACGGCGGAGACGTGTCCCGGAAGGAGGAAGCCGTGGAGCCCTCCGTTTCTGGCTTCCAGGAGCGCCTCGAGGGCGGGGGGAACGAGCTTGTGGCCGACGAGGACGAGGAAGTTCACGGTCCCGGACGCCCGGGCCTCCAGGACCGTGGAGGCCACCAGCGGCGCCGTCGTTTCGAAGCCCACGCCCAGGAAGAGGACCTTCTTCCCGGCCTCCCGGCGGGCGAACTCCAGGGCGTCGCGGGGCGAGTAGACCACGCGGACGTCCGCCCCGGCCGCCCGCTCCCGCTCCAGGCTGGAGCGCGATCCCGGGACGCGCATCAGGTCGCCGAAGGTCGCCACGAGGGTGTCCTGGCGACGGGCGAGGGCGATGGCCCGGTCCAGGTAGTCGTTGGGGGTCACGCAGACCGGGCAGCCGGGGCCGGAGAGGAGCCGGACGTTCGGGGGGAGCATCCCCCGCAGGCCGAAGCGGAAGGCGTTCATCGTGTGGGTGCCGCACACCTCCATGAGGGTCGTGAACGGCAGGCCCTCCGCGGCGCGGCGGAGGGCCTCCCGGGCGGCCCGAAGGCGCCCCGGATCCCGGAACTCCCCGAGGAAGCGCATTCACGGGCCCCCGGCGGCCCCCTCGAGCTCCCGGAAGAGATCCAGGGTCTTTCGCGCCTCCCCGGGATCGAGCCGCTCGATGGCGAACCCGGCGTGGACGATCACGTAGTCGCCCACGGCGGGTCCCTCCAGGAGGTCCAGGCTCACGGTTCTGCGGACGCCCTCCAGCTCGACGGTCCCCAGGTTCCCGCAGATCTCCACGAGCCTCATGGGCACGGCGAGGCACATCGGCACCTCCAATCGGCCACCACCGCCTGTCCCAGGGAGAGGCCCCCGTCGTTCGGCGGGACCTCGTGGTGGGTGAAGACCTCGAAGCCCGCGGCCTCCAGCGCCCCCGCCGTCTTCCGGAGGAGCAGGGTATTTTGGAAGACGCCCCCCGTCAGGACAATCTTCCGGAGGCCGCGCCGGCGGCGGAGGCGATCGGCCACGGCCGAGACCATCCGGGCCACCGTGTTGTGAAAGCGTCCGGCGACGGTGGCGGCCGGGAGTCCGTGGCGGACGTCCTCGGCCGCGGCCCGGACGGTCCCGGCAGGGTCCACGACGAGGTTTTCCCCCAGATCGAAGGGATAGGAATCCTCCTCCGATTCGTCCGCGGCCATCTCCAGTTCGATGGCGGCTTGGGCTTCGTAGGTGGTGCGGATCCGGATCCCCGCCAGGGCGGCCATGGCGTCGAACAGGCGCCCCATGCTGGAGGTCGGGGGCGCATGGAACCCCTTCCGGATCATGGAGCGCACCAGGTCCAGCGCCGCGGGGTCCACCTCCTCCAGGAAGGGGAGGTCGGGGAGGTCGCCGCCGAAGGCCGACACGAGGTGGGAGACGGCGGTGCGCCAGGGCTCCCGGACGGCGGCATCGCCCCCGGGGAGGGGGACCTCCTTCAGGTGGCCGGCCCGCTCGAAGACCCCGGGCCCCACCACGAGGAACTCCCCGCCCCAGAGGGCTCCGTCGAGGCCGTACCCCGTGCCGTCGAAGGCCGCCGCCAGCACGGGTTCCTCCAGGCCGTTCTCCGCCATGCAGGCCGCCGCGTGGGCGAGGTGGTGCTGGACGCCGACCTTCTCGACCTCCGGCGGTAGGGCCAGGGCGTATCGGGTGGAGAGGTAATCGGGGTGGAGGTCGTGCGCCACGGCCCGGGGACGGATGTCGAAAAACCGGGTGAAGTGTTCGATCCCCTGCTCGAACGCCTCGAGGGTCGGGAGATTCTCGAGGTCCCCGATGTGATGGCTGAGATAGGCAAGGTTCCCCTTGACCAGGCAGAAGGTGTTCTTCAGGAGCGCGCCCGTGGCCAGGACGGGGCGGGCGAACGCGAACGGGAGCCGGAGGGGGAGGGGGGCGAAGCCCCGGGAGCGCCGGATCATCATCGGTCGGCCCCGGAACACGCGGGCGACGGAGTCGTCGCAGCGGATGTGGATCTCCCGGTCGTGGGTCAGGAAGGCGTCGGCCAGTCCCCCCAGGCGCTCCCGCGCGTCCTCGTCCCGGAAGGCGATCGGCTCGTCGTGGATGTTGCCGCTGGTCATCACCAGGGGGGAGTCCGATTCCCGGAGGAGCAGGTGATGAAGCGGGGTGTAGGGGAGCATGATTCCGAGGTACTTCTGGCGGGGGGCCACGTCGCCGGCGACCGGGGCTCCCTCCCGCCGGCGCAGGAGGACGATGGGTCGGGCCGGTCCCTCGAGCAGTTCCGCCTCGGCCGGGTCCACGAGGGCCAGCCGTCGGGCTGCGTCGAGATCCCGGACCATCAGGGCGAACGGCTCGCCGCGGCGGTGCTTCCTTCGTCGGAGTTCCGCCACCGTGGCGGCGTTGGAGGCGTCACAGGCCAGGTGGTAACCCCCCAGTCCCTTCACGGCGACGATCCGGCCCTCCCGGAGGAGGAGGGCCGCCGCCCGGAGCGGGTCCTCGGCGGGGAGCGGCGCGCCTGTCCGGTCCCGGAGGACGAGGCGCGGCCCGCAGGCCGGGCAGGCATTGGGCTGGGCGTGGAAGCGGCGGTCGGAGGGATCGTCGTATTCGGCCCGGCAGGGGGGGCACATGGGGAAGGCGGCCATCGTGGTGCGGGAGCGGTCGTAGGGGACGTCGCGGCAGATGGTGAACCGGGGCCCGCAGTTCGTGCAGTTGGTGAAGGGATAGCGATGGCGGCGGTCGGAGGGGTCCAGGACCTCGCGGAGGCACGCCGCGCAGGTGGCCAGATCGGGGGACACGGGCACCGCGCGGGCGGCGCGGGCCTCGCTGGGGCGGATCTCGAAGGCCGCGCGGCCGAGGGGGGCCTCCCGGGAGACCTCGAGGCGGAAGAGGCGGGCCGCCGGGGGGAGCTCGGTCCGGAGGGCGGCCAGGAAACGCTCGGCCTCCGCCGCGGGGCCCTCCGCCTCGATCAGGACGCCCGAGGTGTCGTTGAGGACGAATCCTGCCAGGCCGTGCCGCATCGCCAGGGCATGGACGAAGGGGCGGAAGCCGACCCCCTGTACGATGCCGGAGGCCCGGATCACCAGGCGTACGCCTCCGTCGGCGGTCGGTGCCATCGGCCACAGTATAGGGGACCTCCACCGGGGGCGCTACTCCCCCGCGGATCCGCCGGGGGCCGGAGGGGGCGCCTCAGGGGCCCGACGCCCGGGCGGCATAGAACCGGCGGGCGTGCTCGTATTCCTCCGGGGCCCGGGCCCGCGGATCTTCCCAGGGGATATGGGGAGCGAAGGGGATCAGCGCCTCCGCCTCGAAGGGCGGCCGGCCCCACCCGTTGCCCGTCCAGGGGTTCTCGGGGCGGTCAGGGGAATCAGCAGCGCCGACGCCGACCGCATCCCGGGGAAGGAGGAATCCTTCATTTGGTTACGGCCCGGGGACGGGCATCGGCGGGGAGGTCGCCCAGGACGAACTGGATGCCGGCCAGCACGTGCCGCAGGAACATGGGGTTGAGATAGGTGGTCGGGGAATGTCCCAGCGAGCAGTAGAAGACCCGCCCGCGGCCGTACGGCTTGATCCAGCTGATCGGATAGTCTCCCTCCCTTCCCTTGACCACCTCCTTCAGCCAGGCGGCCTTTTCGGCGGGGTCCGGCGTCCGGGTCAGGTCCAGGCTCAGGAGGACCCGGAGCTTCTGACGCGAGTACGGGGGTCCCGGGACGTAGGATTCGTCGGAGATCTCGAGGCTCTTCCCGGCGAAGCAGGCATTGAGGGGATGGTCGGGCTCCTCCGGCCGGATCACCTGGGGGCCCCCGAAGTGGCCCCCGTGGAAGGCGCCCTCGATCTTCTTGAGCTCCTCCGGGGTGGGCCGCCGGACGCGCCGTTCCTTCAGCCGGGCCTCCAGCACGTCGGGAGGCGTGGGCCCGGGCCACGGTCCCTGCTGGGGCCCCGGGGCGGACGCGGCGGCGGCGATCGCGCCGGCCAGGGTGGCGGCGAGCCTCATCTTCATGCCCCGCGCTCCTTTCTCGCCTCCCGGCGCTAACGGAGGATGGCGAAGCGCCCCGTGGCCGGGTCGATCCGCGTCATGCTAGTACTCCCATCCCTTGCGCGGCTCGGCGTGCACCAGGGCGTCGGCCTCGGGATTGTTCACCACCTTGCAGTTGATCGGGTCGTATTCCAGCTCCCCCTCGAACTGCGCCGCCACGCTGCCCAGGGCCAGCATCTCCCAGTAGGGCCCGGTGTTCTCGAAGTTCCCGTACGCCGGGGGGCCGCCGCGGCAGGCCCTGTACCAGTCCTGCTCGTTGCCCGAGAGGCGCGGCAGTTTCTTAGGGTTCTGCAGGTCCAGGCCCGCGTAGGCGTCCGCCGGAAGGTAGGTCATTACGACGTTGTGCCCATTGGCCTTGACCATGCCCTTGGTGCCCACGAGGAGACCGCCGGCTCGGTCCCCCCAGTCCTTGAGCTTCCTCCCCAGGAGCTCCTCGATCCGGTCCCAGGCCGCCTTGCCGGGGCCGTTGACCCAGGTGTGCGTGAGGGGAGGCAGCCCTTCCCGCGCCGGGATCCTCCACCGGAGGATCTGCCACGTGGGGAAGGAGAGCTTGTTGATGCTGGAGACCTCCGCCGACACGAAAATGCGGGGCCTGCTTTCCGGCGGCATGGCCCACACGGCTCCCATCTTGAGGCCCATGAAGGCCAGGTAATTGTGGTGGGAGCCCCATCCGCCGAGGGTGCCGTTGGTGAAATCCCGCCAGGGGTGGTACCGGAACCATTGCGTGTGGAATTCCCGGTAGCGGGCCGGGCCCAGCCACAGGTCCCACTTGAGGTAGGAGGGACAGGGTTCCTGCCCCTGGGGCGGGTCCTTGAGGTTCGGGCCGCCGTCCTCGTTGAAGCCGTAGGTCTCCCGGATCTCGCCCAGCACTCCCTCCTGGATCAGTTCCACGCCGCGGACGAGGGCGTTGCTGCCGGCGCCCTGGTTTCCCATCTGGGTGGCCACCTTGTGCTTGCGGGCCGTGTCGCGCATCAGGCGGGCCTCGTGGACGGTCCGCGTGAGCGGCTTCTCGCAGTAGACGTGTTTGCCGGCCTTCATGGCCGCCAGGGAGGCGGCGGCGTGCGTGTGGTCGGGGGTGGCCACGATGACGCCGTCGATCTCCTTGTTCATCTTCTCGAGCATGATGCGGAAGTCGTGGAACAGGGGCACGCGGGGGAGTTCCGAGCGGGCGTACGCCGCCTTGCTGTCGTCCACGTCGCACAGGGCCACCAGGTTCTGGGCCTTGGGGACGGTGTCCACGAACCATTTTCCCCGCCCTCCGGCGCCGACGAGGGCGAGGTTGAGCTTCTGGTTGGCCTGGTAGCTCCCGGCGGAGCGGCCGGCGGCCAGCAGGGTCAGCCCTGCGGTGCGGTTCAGGAAGGCGCGGCGGTCCATCCCGGTCTTCATGGTCGGATCCTCCCTCAACGGTCCGGAACGGGGTTCGGGCGGGCCTCGGCGGGGAGATCCCCCAGAGCGAACTGGAGGCCGTCCAGGTAGAACCGCAGGATCGTCGGGTTCCAGAAGAGCTCGGTGCGATGGCCGAGCGCGGTGTAAAAGACGCGCCCCTTTCCGTGGGTGCGGACCCAGGCCAGGGCGAAGTCTCCGTCCTTGCGGTTGATCCACTTGACCTGCATGTTGGTGTTCGCCACGTCCAGCGAGAGGAGCACCCGCTGGTTCTTCCGGGAGTAGGGCTCCTTGAACTGGAAGATCTCGTCGGCGAGGCGGAAATTCTTCCCCCCGAAGGCGGCCACGAGGGGATGGTCCGGCTCGTCCAGCTTGATCCCCACCTCCTCGTTCCAGGGGTGGCCGTCGAAGGTCCCGCCCAGCAGCTCCCGGAATTCCTTCCAGTGCCCGTTCCCGCCGATCGCGTAGTGGAAGGCGAAGAGCCCGCCGCCGTCGGAGACGAAGTCGAGGAAGCTCTTCCGCAGCGCGGCCTCCGCCGCCGCCTTGTCCCCGAGATCCTTGAGCCGCTCCATCGCCTCGTCCGAGGGCGTGATCCAGGGGCCCGAGGCGTTGCAGAGGGCGATCGCGTCGAAGGCCTTGAGGCGGTCGGGGCGGAAGTGCGCCAGGTCGTCGCTGACGAGGGCCTCGAAGGCGCCGGTCTTCTCGCCGATCGTCCTGAGGGCGCACGCCGCGTAGGGGATGTTGTATCCCTTGTGGGGATCCTTCGGCATGAGGTGGGGAGGGGTGATCCAGACCAGCACGCGGCGGCTCTTCCGGGGCGGCACGGTCGGCCGGGCGGGGGCCGCCTCGCGGATCTGCCGGGCCCGGTGCTCCGGGACGTCCTGCGGGGCGGCCGCCGCGACGAGCGCCGCCAGGAGGGCGACCCGGGGACGGCGGATCGGCGCCATCGGAACCTCCTTCCGTTCAGAGGGACCAGCCCGCGCGGTATTCGCTCGTCAGGGCCGCGTCGGCCGCGGGGTTGTTCAGGATCTTCCCGATCGCGGGATCGTATTCCAGCGGGCCCTCGAAGAGGGTGGCCACGTTCCCGAGCAACAGGAATTCCACGAGCGGCCCCGCGTAGTCGAAGTTGGACCAGGCCGGTTCGCCCCCCCGGCAGGCCCGGAGCCACTCCTTTTCATGGCCGGGGGAGCGCGGAAGGGACGGCGGCGGGCCCGGGAAGTCCCGGAATCGTTCCTCTGGGAGGAGCGTGAACGTCGCGTTGTGGCCGGTGGCGTGGATCATCCCTTTCGATCCCACGAGGAGGAGCCCCGCCCAGTCCTTCCATTTCTTCTCCCCCTTGTCTCCCCAGTCCAGGCCCCTCTTCATGAGGCTCTCGACGTGGTCGCGGGAGCCGGGGCCGTTGCCGTTGTGCCAATGGAACGTGACCGGCGGCATCTCGCCCCGGGCGGGGACCTCGAACCGGATGAATTCCCATCGGGGGAAGGACAGCCGGTTGATCGCCGGCACCTTGGCCGTGACGCGGAGGAGGGGCGGTTTTCCGGCCGGAGGGTTGTGCCAGAGGGTGTGGATGTCCAGCCCCATGAAGGGGATGTTCGCCGTGTGCGGCCCCCAGTTGCCGAGGTTCCCCGTGGCGAAGTCGCGCCACTGGTGCCACTTGAACCATTCGCGGTGGAACGGCCGGTCGGCGGCGGGCCCCAGCCAAAGATCCCACTGGAGGTATTCCGGGACCGGCTCGCTGCCCGAGGGCGGCGAGGTCCTCCCCGGGCCGCCCCCGTTCCACACGTGGTACTCGCGGACCTCGCCGAGGACGCCCGCGCGGAGGTAGTCCACCGCACGGCGGAAGGCCTCCGTGGAGGTGCCCTGGTTGCCCATCTGGGTGGCGACCTTCTGCCTCCGGGCGGTTTCCCGGGCCACGCGGGCCTCGTGGACGGTGCGGGTGAGGGGCTTCTCGCAGTAGACGTGCTTGCCGTGCTTCATCGCGGTGACGGAGACGATCGCATGGGTGTGGTCGGGGACGGCGACGATCACGGCGTCGATCTGCCGGTCCATCTCGTCGAGCATCTTCCGGAAGTCGTGGTATTTTTTCGCCTCGGGGAATTTCGCGCAGGCATCGGCCGATCTCTTGTCGTTGACGTCACAGAGGGCCACATAGTTATGTCCGAGCTTGGGGATGTAGCCGATGAACCAGCTTCCGCGGCCGCTGACGCCGACCTGGGCGATGTTGAGTTTTTTGTTGGCCTGATAGGACGAGGCGGACCGGCTGGCGGCAAGGAAAGTCAGGCCGGTCGTGCCTTGCAGAAAGCCGCGGCGGCTGAGGTTGTTTTTCATGGTTTTCCGCCCCCTTTTTCGCTCTAAAGCGTATATGATATATGATATATGTCCAAGGCTTGTTAAAGTTTCAAAAATTGCCATGAAAATCCACCGCCAGTCGTTGAGCGAACAGATCCGCGACGAACTCCTGGCCCGCATCGGAGACGGCAAGATTTCACCGGGCGCCCGCGTCGTCGAATCCGCCGTCGCCCGGGAATTCGGAGTGAGCTCCATCCCCGTCCGCGAGGCCATCCGCGAACTCGTGGCCATGGGCATGCTCGAGTACGGCCACCATAAGGGATGCCGCGTCCGCGAGGTCGGCCTCGACGAGACCATCCAGGCCCTTCAGGTCCGTTCCGCCCTGGAAGCGCTGGCCGTGCGCCTGGCCGGCATCGCCGCCCTGCGGCCCCGCTTGGCCGCGATGCGCGCCGCCGTGGAGCAGATCGTCGCCTCCGCCCGCGCCCGCGATTTCGTCTCCTTCCAGAAGGCCAATACCGTCTTCCACCGCCAGATCGTGGAGGCCTCCGCGAACGGCATCCTCCTGCGGATGTGGAGGTCGCTGGCCTTCGAGGTCCGCACCCGCGCCATCATGGAATACCTCTCCTCGGCCGATCCGGTCGCCATCGCCCGGGAGCACGGGGCGGTGGCCGACGCCCTCGAGGCCGGTGACCTCGAACGGGCCGCCTCCCTCCTGGCGGATCATTCCGTCCACCTCGTCGAGCACCTCCGGCGGGAAAAGGAATCTCAGGGCCCGGGAAGGTAGCGCACCCCATCCTCCGGAAGCCCGTAGCAGGCCAGCTCCGCCCTCGTCATCCGGCGCAGCCTCCCCGCCTGCCGATCCATGTACCGTCGGAGCTCCCGCAGCCTCGCCTCCGAGTCCTGGAGGAGCGGATGGTAGGCGGGGGCATCGGGGATGAGGCGGCTCAACTGGAGGGCCGCCTTGTCGCAGACCCGCTCTGCCGCCTCCTCTTTTCGGTCCGCCGGAAGGGCGGCCGTGCCCCCGAGGGCGATTCCGGGGCGGTATTGGCCGTCTCTCCCGCGCCTGGTCACGGTGTCGCCTGCGACCGCGAGGACCGCTCCCGTTGCCTGGGCTTCCTGGAGCGCGGCGTGGAGAAGGCGGGTGCAATAGGGATGGGAGAACCATGCCCGGCGGTCCTCATCATCGACGTCCCCCTCGAGGATCGCCTCGCGGGCCGCGGTGGACCAGGGATGGCCCTGGCGGGCGAGGGCGGCAAGCGCGGCGTCGCAGGCTGGCGTGGCCGCGCGGCCCAGGGCATCGACGATTCGGGTGGCCTCGGACCCATTCGGGCTCTCGGCGCCGGCCTGGACGTCGCGGGCGAGCGCGTCGATCGGCCCGCTCTCGCCCAGCCGGAACAGACAAAACGCCAGGCGGCGGCGCGTCCCGGGGTCTTTCGCGATGCGATAGCGAAGGAGGAGGGCGGGGACAATCCGCCGGTCGCCCAGCTCCCCCAGCCAGGTCAGGTACTCTTCCTCGATCCTTTCCGCTCGATTGCCCGTGAACCGGAGGTCCTGCTTCGAGGTCCATTCCAGGTGCCGGTCCATCATGGCCAGAATCGCCTCGGCCGCAGTGGGGTCCTTGATGGAGGCAAGCTCCGGCCGGAGCGCCCGATGAAGAGGATCGTCCGCGGGGAGCCATCGCCCCCCGTCGAGGCTCGGGACGCGGTCAAGGCGGGCGAGGTTCTCCGCCGCTTCGCTCTTCGACTGGATCGTTGCCTTGGGGTCCTGGAGCAGATTCATCATCCGTTCGGGGAAGGGGAGCTTCCCGAGGTCCTCCCAGTACCGGCGGAGGATGCGACTCTGCTCCCGAATCTCGTCCGTATCCTGGGGATTCAGGCTCAGCCGGAACCGGGTTCGCAGGATGCCCCCCAGGATGCGGAGCGCGGCGCCCCGGACCGAAAGGATCCACCGGTTATGGTCCCATTCGCGCCAGACGAGGACCGAGCGCGTCAGCCGGGGGTCCTCCTCGACGCATCTCAAGAGGGCGGGGACGGCCGCCTCGCCGCAGGCGACGAGGTGGCGCGCCACAGGCTGGTCATCAAGGTCTGCGTATCCGGGGTTCTCCTTCCCCGAATCGACCTGTTCGAGCGCGGCGATCAGGAAGCGGATCCGCTCCTCCATGGGCCGTACATCCAGGTCTTCCGGTAGGGGGGGAGGGAGGCTTCCCGAAGGTCCCCGACTTCTTTCGGCGCTGCACCTCGGCCAGGAGTTCTTTCCCGGCGTGGTAGTACACGCTTTCGAACAGGACCAGCCGCTCGAGGGCCTCCAGCGCGTCGGCATCCTCCCCCACGATGTAGGCGTTCACGGCCTGGTCGAAAAGCGACCAGCCGTAGGCATTCCTGAACCTCTTGATCGGATCGGCGCCCATCGGCCGGGGGAGGACGCCTGCGGCTTCGGTGTCCAGCCCTATCTTGTGGAGCCATGCCGCCAGGACGAGGCGGTGGACGTAGTAGCTGGTGAAGGGGCCCTCGTCGGACAGCGCGGGTTTGGAGATCTCCCTCCCGGCGGTCTCCTCCAGGAAAGAGGCGGTCTTCAGGTGCTCAGGGGCGCGGACCCATTGGAGGTTGTTGAGGATCAGGCGCTCGGGGCGGCCGCCGTCGGTGATGAGCCAGCCGGACGCCTCGACGGACCTGGTTCCCCCGTAACAGGTCCTCAGCGTGACCGTCCCCCGGACCCGCCGGGACCCCGCGGCGACGGGGTCGAAGAGCCCCTCGCTGAAGAGCGCGTCGAGAAGGGCCGTCTCTTCTTGGGACAGCCCCGGTTCCTGGAAGGACAACAGCAGGATGAGGATGGGCATCCTTCACTTCATGAGAACGGGCGGGAAAGGGAGAGGTTCGATGGGAGGAAAGGGGGGGATCGCCGTCGTCCTTCCCGTCTATTCCCCCCTGGCGCCTTGGGGAGAGGGGGGATCGGGAGGTTTCCGGGGCGCCGCCGCGGAGGGGGACAGGCATTCTCCAGGATTCCTGGTGGCGTTCACTCCCGGCGTCGCTATTATTAGGGGGTTGCCGGGAGGGACTCTCCATGGGCTTTCCGGTCGTCAGAATCGGCGGTTTCCTCGGCGCCCTCGCGATGGCCCTCGCGACGGACGCCTCGCCGGTCCCCCAGGGCTCCGAGGGGTACCGCCTCGACGCGAAGTCCGCGGTCTACGAGGCCGGTCCCGACCCCGCCCTCGACCTCTCCGACGAGGTCACCCTCGAGGCCTGGGTGAAGGCCGACCGGATGCCCCGCGGCGGGGGGCGGATCCTCGACAAGTCCACCCCGGGCACCTCCAACGGTTACATGCTCGATACCTACCCCGGCAATTCCCTTCGGCTGACCGTCCTCAACGGCGCGGTCGGCTTCGACGCGAAGCTGCCCGGGGACCGGTGGACGCACGTGGCGGGGGTCTACAGCGCCTCCCAGAAGATCCAAAAGCTCTACGTGGACGGTCGCGAGGTGGCGTCCTGCCGGGAAGGGGCCTTCCCGCCCCTGGCGAAGACCGCGCACCCTCTCCGGGTGGGAGCGGACCCGGAGGAGGGAAACCGCTTCCTGGGCCGTATCCGGCGGGCGGCCGTGTATCGCCGGGCCCTGACGGCGGAGGAGATCGCCCGGCGCGCCGCCGGAGGCCCCGCGCCGGAAGGGGTGATCGGGGAGTGGGCGTTCGGGCCCCGCCCGGAGGGGACGATCCCCCCTGTTTCCGGGAGGCTCCCGCTCCGTCGGGCGGGCGTCTCCGGGGACACGGCCGGGCTGTCCGGCGAGGCCCCGCCCCCCGAGGGCCCCCTCACCCTCTGGTACCGGCAGCCCGCCCGGGTCTGGGACGAGGCCCTCCCGGTCGGGAACGGCCGCCTGGGGGCCATGGTCTTCGGCGGGGTCGCCCTCGAACGGCTCCAGCTCAACGAGGACACCCTCTGGGACGGCTACAAGCGCGATACGACCAACCCCGCCGCCCTCCAGGCCCTCCCCGAGGTTCGACGTCTCCTCTTCGAGGGGAAAAACAAGGAAGCGACCGACCTCGCCGGCCGCTCCATGATGGGCATCCCCAAGAGGATCAAGTCGTACCAGTCCCTGGGGGATCTCTTCCTCGAGGCCCCCGCGCTCGCCGACGTGGAGGACTACCGGCGCGATCTGGACCTCGACGCCGGGGTGGCCTCCGTACGGTTCCGGGCCGAGGGGACGCTTCACACGCGGGAGGTCTTCAGTTCCGCGCCCGACAATGTGATCGTGGTCCGCTGGGCAGCCGACCGCCCCGGCCGGGTCGGCGGACGGCTCAGGATCTCCCGCAAGCAGGACGCGGCCGCTCTCGTCGATCCCGCCGAGCCCGGCCGGCTCATCCTGCGCGGCCGCATCAACTGCAAGGATGACCGGACGGGGGAGGACCGCGGGATGCGGTTCGAAGCGCAGGTCCTCGTCCTGCCGGAGGGCGGCCGGCTCTCCGCCGCCGACAACCAGGTCGTGCTGGAGGGGGCCGACGCGGTCGTCCTGCTCATTGCCGCCGCCACCGACTTCCGCGGGGACGACCCGGAAAAGCTCTGCCGCGGAACGCTCTCGGCCGCCTCGAAGAAGCCCTTCCGGGTCCTGCGCGAGGCCCACCTGGCCGATCACCGGGGGCTCTTCCGGCGCGTGGAATTGAACCTCCGGGGGGCCGGCGACGACCCCGAGGCCGGCCGGCTCCCCACCGACCAGCGCCTCCAGCGCGTCAAGCAGGGAGCCTCCGATGCCGGGCTGGTCGCGCTGTACTTCCAGTTCGGCCGCTACCTCCTGATGGGGTCCTCCCGGCCCGGGACGATGCCCGCCAACCTCCAGGGGATCTGGAACGAGCACATGAACGCGCCGTGGAACTCCGACTACCACACGAACATCAACGTCCAGATGAACTACTGGCCGGCGGAGCCGTGCAACCTGGCCGAATGCCATCTGCCCCTTTTCGACTGGATGGAGTCGATCGTTCCCTCCGGCGAGCGCACGGCGAAAGTGCACTACGGCTGCCGGGGATGGGTCGTGCACCACCTCTCCAATCCGTTCGGGTTCACCACGCCGGCCGACGGAGTCTGGGGGGTCTGGCCCATGGGCGCGGCCTGGCTGGCCCAGCACGCCTGGGAGCACTACGCCTTCGGGCAGGACAAGGACTGGCTGGCCCGGCAGGGCTACCCCCTGATCAAGGGAGCGGCGCGGTTCGTCCTCGACTTCCTCGTCGAGGCCCCGCCCGGGACCCCCGTGGCCGGGAAGCTCGTCCCCGTCCCCTCCCACTCGCCCGAGAACTCCTTCCGCAAGCCGGACGGCACCGTGTCCAAGTTCACCTACGCCGCCACCATGGACCTCCAGATCTGCCACGACGTCCTCCGGAACGCTGCGGAGGCCGCCCGGGTACTTGGGACGGACGCGGACTTCCGCGCCGAGTGCGAGAAGACCCTCCAGCGCCTGGCCCCCCTCCAGATCAGCCCCAGGACCGGCCGGCTCCAGGAATGGGTGGAGGACTACGAGGAGCCCGACCCCCACCACCGCCATACGTCGCATCTCTTCGGCCTCCACCCCGGCCGTCAGATCACGGTGACGGGCACGCCCGAGCTGGCGGAGGCCGCGCGCAAGTCGCTCGAGCGCCGCGGCGACGGCGGGACAGGCTGGAGCATGGCCTGGAAGGTCAACTTCTGGGCCCGGCTCCACGACGGCGACCGCGCCTTCCGGCTCCTGAGCAACCTCCTGGCCCGGAATACGCTCCCGAACCTTTTCGATACCCACCCCCCCTTCCAGATCGACGGGAACTTCGGCGGCACGGCGGGGATCGCCGAGATGCTGCTGCAGAGCCACGCGGGGGAAATCCACCTCCTTCCGGCGCTCCCCTCGGCCTGGCCGGCCGGGAGCGTCAAGGGGCTCCGGGCCCGGGGGGGCTTCGAGGTGGACCTCGCCTGGAAGGAAGGAAAGCTCGCGGAGGCCGCGATCCGGTCCGCCAAGGGGGGGACCGCCAGGGTCCGGTACGGGGCACGGGTCGTCGAGGTCAGGGTGCCGGAAGGGAAGGGCGTGGCCCTCGGGGCGTCGCTCGAGGCGAGGTGAGGCCCGATCCCCCCGCCGCGAACGCGAAACAGGGCATCCCGCGCCGGCCTCGGATCATAGGTTTTCTCCGTCGGGTCCGCTGGCCGGCGACGGGATGTTCGAAAGCTCGTCCTCGACGGCCTCCCCGACATGAACCCGGCGCGGGTGCCTCGGGGGCGGAAGCCCCGGAAGGTCCTGGGGGCGGCGGGAAAGGAGGGGCTGCGGCGTCCCGCTACCGGTTCACGAGGTCGTACACCCGCACGAAATCGACCAGGAACTCGTCGGGAAGCGCCGCCTTCCGGATGTCCCCCGCCCAGTCGCCGATCTCGTCGCTGAGCTTGAGGTACAGCGGCACCCGGCAGACGCCGCCGGCGTTCGTCCGCCACGTCTCCTTCCCGTCGACGGTGAAGACGTACTCCTCGGGCGACCACCAAAGGCCGAAGGTGTGGAAGCCCTCCATGATCCCGGGGACCCGGGCGACGTGCCCCTGGCTCTTGTGGGCCTTCCCGTAGCCGTCCCAGTGGAGCGTATGCTGGACGCGGTCGTCCCGCCAGGGCTTCTCGAAGATGTCGATCTCGGTCCCGTCCCGCCCCTCGTCCCCGATCCTTCCCACGCAGTCGTTGTAGAGCCAGAAGGCCGTCCAGTGGCCCTCCTGCCTCTGGAGCCGGGCTCGGCAGACGTAGTAGCCGAAGGCGTGTTCGAACTTCCCCCGGGTCCGGACGCAGGCGTCGAGGAAGCGGTCACCGTCCTTCAGCGTGCCCAGGACGAGGTGGCCCTTCCCGTCCAGGGAGACGGCCTTGCGCGACCACCAGCCCCCTTTCCGGCGGTATTCGGGGACGTCCCACTTGGACTTGTCGAGCCTCGGGCCGTCGAACTCGTCGCTCCAGACGAGTTTCCAGGTCTTTCCGGCGGGGGCGGGGGGGAGGCCGTCCTGGGGGTAGAGCGGCCGGAGGGACGCGAGGAGCGGCACGGCCGCCAGCAGGGGAAGCATTCGTGGCAGGGCACACATGGGCTCCTCCCGGGGGCCGTCGCGGCTCCCGAAGATAGTACGCCCTTCCGGCGGGCGGGGAAGGGTCACTGCAGGTAGGTCTTGAGGAGGGGATTTCCCGGGGCTTCCTTGCGCACCCATTCCAGGGTCGCTTCCCGATCGAGGGCCGCGGCGGCGTCGAGCGCGCGGGTCATCTCCAGTTCGTCCCCTTCCCGCGCGGCCGCCCCCGCCAGGGCGAGCCAGGCGGAGCGCCGGTTCCGGTCGATCTCGACCGCCCGGCGCAGGGCCTTCCGGGCCCGGGCCCGGTCCTCTCCCGCCGCGAAATGGCTCCCGAGCTCCTCGTACAGCTCGGCTTCGTAGGGGCAGTGGCGGAGGCCCTCCAGGAGGGCCTGGTGGGCCTCCTCCCTTCTCCCCAGCGCGGCCAGCGCCCGGGCCCGCCAGGCGTGGGCCGCCCCGGAGCCGGGCCGGAGCTCCGCGGCGCGGGAAAAGGCCTCCAGCGCCGCCGCGTGCGCTCCGCGCGTCCAGTGGATCCGGCCCCTCCAGAAGTGGGCCTGGGGGAGTTCCGGATCGAGCTCCAGCGCCCGCTCGAGCAGCCGTCCGGCCTCCTCGTGCTCGCCCCGGCCGGCGCGGAGGGCGGCCTCCCCTGCCAGGGCGAGGGGGCATTCGCCCCAGGCCGCCGCCTCCCGGAAGTCGGCCAGGGCGCCCTCGTCCCCGCGCTGCCATCCGCGCTCCGCATAGAAGAGGGCGATCTCCGCCCGCAGGTCCTCGTCGTCGTGCTCCTGAGCGGCGGAGAGGAGGATCTGCAGGGCCTCGTCCGGCCTTCCCTGGTCCTGCAGGAGTCGGGCGCGGTCGATTGCCTCGGAGACGTCCATGGCGCTGATCTCCCGGCACGGGGCGCGGCCTCCGGGGGCGCCCCGCCGGGAGGAGATTATATCCGGAGAGGGGCGGCCCTTCTCAGGAACCGCGGCGGAGGGAGGCGAGGGGTTCCCCGGCGGTCGCGGGGTCGCGCGCCGGCATCTCCTTCACCACGCGGAGCAGCTCCCGGGGCGAGGAGAGCTTGGCGACCACGTCGCGGGCCCCGCAGCTGCTGGCCCGGTAGAAGAGGTCCCAGTCCGCGTAGGCGCTGAAGAGGATCGCGGGGACCCCGGGGCAGCGGCGCCGCATCCACCGCACCAGGGCGGTCCCGGGGGAATCGGGGAGCTTGTAGTCGATCACGGCGACCTCGAAGGCTCCCTCGAGCGCCGCGCGGGCGCCCTCGCGGGCGTCGGCCGCCGCCGTGACGGCATACCCGGCCTCCTCGAAGAGGTGGCGGCAGAGGAGGCGGATGTCGGGATCGTCTTCCACCAGCAGAAGCCTCGGCGTCTTGGCGGGGACGCCCTCTCTCGGGTCGGGGGCCATCCGGCACCTCCCTTCTACTACAGGGGCGACGGGGCCTCGGCCGGGCGGGGACGGAACGCCGCGTGGAAGGATCCCCCGCCTCGTCCGCTACTCCTATTCCCCCCGATTGTTCTACGCGCCGATTCCGCGTCTTGTAAGAATATTATACCTCGGAAAGGCCTGCGCGTTCGTGAAACGCATCGTCATTGTCGGGGGAGGCGTCACGGGCCTGTCCGCCGCCTTCTTTCTGCGCGCACGGGCCCGCGTCACGCTTTTGGAGGCCGGCCCCCGCCTGGGCGGCGTCGTGGCGACCGAGAGGGCGGACGGATTCCTCGTGGAAGGAGGCCCCGAGGGATTTCCCGCCGGGGCCGGGGAACTGCGGGCCCTGTGCCGCCGGCTCGGGTTGGAAATTGCCACCGCGCGGGGGAGCCGGAGGTACGTCTGGTGCGGGGGGCGGGCCCGCCGGCTCTCTTGGAGGGACGGCCTGCTGTCGTGGAAGGGCCGGTTCCGGGCGGCGTTGGACCTCGTCCTGCCGTCCGGTCCTTCCGCCGGGGATGAGTCGGTCGGCGCTTATCTCCGCCGGCGGATGGGCGACGAGGTGTTCGAGCGGGTTGCCGGGCCCGTCCTTTCGGGGATTTACCTGGCGTCTCCCGACGATCTGAGCCTGAGATCGGTTTTCCCGGGGCTGTTCCGCGGGGGCGGGAGGGCCTCCCGGAGCCTGCTCTTCGGATGGCGGCGGGTTGGGGAGCAGTTCGGACCGCGCCTCACCCTGAGGTTCGGGATGTACGCCCTGGTGGAGGGGCTCCGGTCCTCCTTGGGGGATGTGGAGATCCGCCTCCGGGCTCGGGTGGATGGGATCGAGCCGTCGTGGAAGGTTCATGTGTCGGGGGAGATCCTGGAGGCGGACGCGGTGATCCTGGCCCTTCCGGCGCCGCGGGCGGCCGAGGCGGTGCGGAGGTTCTCGCCGGCCCTGGCGGGGCTCCTCTCCGGCCTCCGGAGCGTTTCCTGCGCGACCGTGGCGCTGGGGTTCCCGAGGCGGCCCCCGGTCCCCGCCACCAGCCTCTTCTTCGCCCCTCCGGGGGGGAATCCCTTGGCCGCCTTGACGTTTCCCTCGGAGAAGTTCGAGGGACGGGCGCCGGAGGGCTGCTGGCTGGTCCGGGCCTTTCTCCGGGGGGCTCCCCCCGGGGCTGCTCGTCTCGTTCGGGAGGAATTGCGTAGGCTATTCGGGGTTCTCGAGGAACCGGTCCTGGAGCGGGCGTATCTCTGGCCGGAGGGGCGTCCCGTCCACGAGGTGGGGCACCGGGATCGCCTCCGGGAGATTGAGAGGCTCCTGCCGCCGGGGCTTCATCTGGCGGGAGCTTCCTATGGGGGAGTGTCGTTGGAGGAATGCCTTCGGGACGCCCGCCGCGCGGCGGACCGCGCCGCCGGAGCGGGGCCGGGGGACGGAGGAGAGACATGAGCTCGATGGGGCGGCGGGAATTCCTGGGGCGGTGCGCGGCGGGGATGGGGCTCCTCGGGCAGGAGCCGCCGCCCCCGCCGATCCCGTTCGACCTGCCTCTGGTGGGCCGCGTCCGGGCGCGGCCCGCGGCGGAGATCCCCGCCTCGCCGCTGTCGGTCGGGTTTGAAACCCTGGACCGGCAGCTCTTCGAACCGGGGAAGGCCTATCCCCGCCTGGCCGCCCTCGGGGCCAAGTGGGCCCGCTGCCAGACCGGCTGGGGGCGCACGGAGCGCCGGAAGGGGGAATACGACTTCGCCTGGCTGGACGACGTGGTGGACACGCTCCGGAAGGCGGGGATCCAGCCGTGGTTCAACCTGGGGTACGGGAACCGCCTCTACACCCCGGAGGCGCCGGACGACTTCGCCGTGGGCTGGGTGCCGCTCAACGACGAGGGGGCCCGGGCCGGCTGGGTCCGGTTCGTGGGGCGGATCGCGGAGCATTTCCGCGGCCGCGTGCGGCATTGGGAGATCTGGAACGAGCCGAACATCACGAACTTCTGGAAACCGCGGAAGCCCGCGGCCGAGGATTACGTGGAGCTGGTCCGGATCACCGCGCCGGAGATTCGCCGGCGCATCCCGGACGCCGTGCTCGTGGGCGGCGCCTTCGCAGGGATGCCGACGGACTACTTCCGCCGGTGCCTGGAGGCGGGGATGGCCGAATTCGTGGACCGCGTCTCCTATCATCCCTACCGCCCGGTCCCGGAGAAGGGCTACGAGGCGGAGGTTCGAGCCTGGCGCGCGCTGGCCGAGAAGCACAAGCCGGGGCTGCGGTTCTGGCAGGGCGAGAACGGATGCCCGTCGAGGAAGGGGGGGAGCGGCGCCCTGGCGAATCTCGAGTGGGACGAGCTCCGCCAGGCCAAGTGGGTGCTCCGGCGGATCCTCATGGACCTCGCGCTGGAGATCGAGCTGACGTCCTACTACCACACGGTGGATCTCGTGGGCTACCGGCTGGCGGCGGGAGGCCCGGGGAAGACGAACTTCAAGGGGTTGCTGCGGGGGGAGGATTACTCTCCCAAGCCGTCCTACTTCGCCTACCAGTGCCTGGCGGCCCTCTTCGACGCGGAGACGCGGCGCGTCGAGCCGGAGGTCCGGCTGGCGGCGGGCGCGGAGGTCCAGACCGCGTCCTTCGTGAGACGGGACCGGCCGATCCACGCCTGGTGGGTCCCGGCCGATCTCCTGCGCGGATTCGAGGCCGCGAAGGCGGAAGTGGCGGTTCCGGAGGAAGGGTTCGCCGAGCCCGTCCTGGTGGATCCGCTCTCGGCCGGCGTTCATGCCCTTCCCCGGGCGCGCCGCTCCGGCGGGCGGTGGATCTTCCCGGATCTCCCCTTGACGGACTGGCCGCTCCTGGTGCTGGACCGGTCGCTGGTGTGAGGAAAGGAGATTTTCCATGGCCCGATGGATCATGGCGGCCGCCGCGGTCGCGGCGGCGGTTTCCCAGGTCGAGCCCCCCGCCGTGCCGAAGAAGAAGATCGGATACACCGACACCCCGGTCCTCCCCGGGATGAAATGGCGCGTCCACGACCCGGATCGTCCCCAGGCCCCCGAGGTGGATCCGGGGACGGGCGTGCCCCCCGAGGTCCCGGGGCTTCCTCCCTCCGACGCCGTCGTCCTCTTCGACGGGAAGGACCTCTCCCGCTGGAGGACGGCGGACGGGAAGGAACCCGGCTGGATCCTCCGGGACGGCGTCCTGGAGGTCCCTCCCGCGGGGACCCCGGGCGGCGGGGATCTCCTGACGAAGGATTCCTTCGGCGACTGCCAGTTCCACGTCGAATGGGCGGCCCCCGATCCCCCCCGGGGCGATCTGATGAACCGGGGCAACAGCGGCGTCTACTTCTTCGGCCTCTACGAGGTTCAGATCTTCGACTCCTACCGGGGGGGGATCTATGCCGACGGCCAGGCGGCCGCGATCTACGGCCAGCACCCTCCGCTGGTCAACGCCTGCCGTCCTCCCGGCCGGTGGCAGGCCTTCGACATCCTCTTCACGGCCCCCCGGTTCGGGGAGGGGAAATTGGTTTCCCCCGCCTTCGTCACGGTGCTCCACAACGGCGTGTGCGTCCACCACCACCGGGAGATTCTGGGGCCCACCCAGCACCGGGCCCTGCCGAAATATGTCCCCCACGGTCCGGAGGGCCCCATCCGGCTCCAGGCCCACGGGAATCCCGTGCGGTTCCGCAACATCTGGGTCCGGCCGATCCGTGGGGCGGAGGGGCCCTGAGCCGGCCACGGGCCGCCGGATGGAGGCGTACGGTTATCGGGGGCGGGCCCGCAAGAGGAGCGGGATGGTCCATCTGCTTCTGCTTCTGGCGCCATTCGACGGGCCGGCCCCGGGGGACCGCCGGCCGGCCGTACACATCGCCTTCCCCCCGGAAGCCTACTACCACAACGGCGGGCGCGTCATCGACGTGACCAAGCCTCCCTGCAACGCCCGGGGAGACGGGGTGGCCGACGACACGAGGGCCCTCGTGGCCGCCTGCGACATCGTCGCGGAGGCGCTCCGGAAAAAGGGCCCCCACGCTCCCGACACCTCCTTCGTCATCTATCTCCCCCGGGGGACCTACCTCGTCAGCGACACGATCATCCACGGGGGCGAGCCGCTGGAGTACACCTTCGACGGCGGCCAGTCCCACAGCGACATCGTGAAGCTCCGGTTCGTGGGCCAGAGCCGCGACCGGACGGTCCTCCGCCTCCGGGACGCCTGCCCCGGGTTCGGCCCCCGCGCGGAGAAGCCGGTCCTTTCCTTCAGCAAGCGGAGGCAGGGGACCAACGTTCCCGCCGGCAACCAGTGCCGCAACCTCACCGTCGACGTGGGACGCGGGAACCCCGGCGCCATCGGCATCCTTTTCCTGGGAGCCAACCTCTGCTCGATGAGCGAGGTGACCATCCGGTCCGGCGACGGGCTCGGGGCGGTGGGGCTGGACCTGCCGGTGCACTCGGTCCAGGGATACCTCCGCGACCTGTGCGTGGAGGGGTTCGACGTCGGCATCCGGGTGGGATCCATGGCCGAGGAGAATCCCGTCTTCGAGCACGTGACGCTCCGCGGGCAGGGCCGGTGCGGGGTCCTGGTGGACCAAGGGGGGCCCTGCTTCCGGGACCTCCTCAGCCGGAACGCCGTCCCGGCGGTGGTGATCGTCCGCGGGGCGGCCCACGTGGTGCTGCTGGACAGCGTGCTGGAGCGGGGGTCGGAGCGGTTCCCCGCCGTGGAGGTCCGCGATCCGGGGGCCCAGCTCTTCGCCCGGAACGTCCGGACGGCCGGCTACGGGGCGGCGGTGGCCCGCAAGGGCGGGCCGGCCGTGCCTGCGGGATTCGTCGAGGAGTACGTCGCCGGCGGGGTCTTCACCCTCTTCGAGGGACAGGAGAAGCGGTCCCTGAACCTGGAGGTGGAGGATGCCCCGCTGGCGCCGTGGGATCCGGACCCGGCGCGCTGGGCCAACGTGGACCGGTTCCCCGGGGCGGGCGTCCCGCAGAGGGTCCAGGCGGCCCTCCGGTCGGGGGTGCCGACCGTCTGGTTCCCCGGGCCCGCCTACGACGTGGGGTCCGTGCGGGTCCCGGCGTCGGTCGTGCGGCTGGACCTCATGCACGCGAAGATGCAGGGCCGGTTCGTGATCGACGAGCCTTCGCCCCACCCCCTTTGGATTGAGCACAGCGAGTTCTATCCCGCCTTCGTCGTGGCGGCCCCGCGGACGGTCGTCCTGCGCCACACCAGCGGCATGGTTTCGGTGACCCACCGGGAGCCGCAGAAGGTCTACCTGGAGGCCGGGGTCAACCTGGGGCACGGCGAGGACTTCTGCGGGCCGAACGTGCGGCTGTGGGCCCGGAGCATCGACAACGAGTACAAGCACACGGCCAACTTCAAGATCCACGGCGGGCGGGCGTGGGTCCTGGGGTTCAAGACGGAGGGACCGCAGCCCTGCTTCGAGGTGAAGCAGGGGGGCGCCTGCGAGGCGCTCGGGGGATACCGCAACGAGACGATGCCCGACCAGGGCCTTCCGATGGTCGTCAACGACAACTCCCACGTGGCGCTGGCGGGCTGGTCGAGCATGGCCCAGGTGTACCCGCACGCCGTCTGGGAGACGCGGGGGGCCGAGACGCGGCGCCTGATGCGGGCGGATCTCCCGCCCCGGGCGGCCTACCGGGACGATTTTCACGTCCCGTTGTATGCGGGATACACGTGCAAGCCCCGCCCGGTCCGGCGGGGAGGAACCTGAAGGGGAAGGAGGGCGCATGGTTACGGTGCTGGCGGCGGCGATCCTCGTGGCAGAGGGCGGGCCCGGGCCCGAGGACGAGGCGGAGGCGCGGATCGAGAAGCACCGCAAGGGCGACGTCACGGTGCTCGTCGAGTCCGGCGGCCGTCCGGTGCGGGGGGCGCGGGTGCGCCTCGACCAGACCCGGCACGCCTTCCTCTTCGGCGGCAACATCTTCATGCTCCGGCCCGAGGACCCCTCCGAGGCCCAGCGGGGGTACCAGGAGCGGTACCGGGAGCTCCTGAACTACGCTACCCTGCCCTTCTACTGGGGATCCTACGAGCGGGAGCGGGGGAAACCGGACGAGGACCGGCTCCGGCGCATGGCGCGGTGGTGCCGCGAGAACGGCATCCACGTGAAGGGCCATCCGGTCGTCTGGCACAAGGTCTTCCCCAAGTGGGTGGGGGAGGAGGAGCCGATGGAGACGCTCCTGGAGCGCCGCATCGGCGAGACGGTGGGGCGGTTCGTGGGGCTGGTCGACTGGTGGGACGTGGTGAACGAGTCGCTGGTGGCGCCCAACCACAAGAATCCCTACGGGGCCTGGGTGAAGAAGGTGGGCCCCGCGGAGGCCGTGGAGAAGTGCCTCCGCTGGGCCGCGAAGGCGAATCCCAGGGGATATTTCCTGGTTAACGACTTCAAGGTGGATCCGGAGTACGAGAAGGAGCTCTCCTTCCTGCGCGAGCGGGGCGCGCCCTTCCATGCCGTCGGGATCCAGAGCCACATGCATTCCGGCGAGTGGACGATGGATCGGGTCTGGCAGGTCTGCGAGTCCTACGCGCGGATCGGTCTGCCGATTCATTTCACCGAGGTGACCGTGCTGAGCGGTCCCAAGGAGAAGCCGATGCGGGACTGGCATTCCCGCCGCCCCGACTGGCGGACGACCCCGGAGGAGGAGGCCCGGCAGGCGGACTACGTGGAACGGTTCTACACCCTTCTCTTCAGCCATCCCGCCGTGGAGGCCATCACCTGGTGGGACTTCTCCGACGCGGGGTCCTGGATGGGGGCCCCCGCGGGGTTCCTCCGCCGCGACATGTCCCCGAAGCCCGTCTACGAGCGCCTGAAGGCGAGGATCCGGGGGAGCTGGTGGACGAGGGGTGCCGAGGCGTCCACGGGGGAGGACGGCCGGGCCCGGCTGAGGGGCTTCCACGGGGCCTACCGGGCGACGGTCGTGCCTCCGGGCGGGGGGACGGGGAAGACGGTGGAGTTCGAGATCCGCCGGGGGGCGGAAAATCGGGTCCGTGTGGAGTTCTAGCCCATTTTTCCTGCTCCGGCGTCCTTGACCCCCCCTTTCGGCCTTGTAAGATAGGGAGGCCCGGGTCCGGGGGCCGGAGCGGGATCGGAAGGGGCGGCAGAAAACGTCTCTCCCCGCCCCGACCCGCCGGGGTTCTCCAGGATGTTTGGCGGCCGCCTCGGGGCGGTCGGTCCCTCCTGCGGAGGCGGGGATGCTGAAGCTCCTGTTGAAGGATGCCCAGGGGTATCGGGAGCGGGAGTTCGATCAGGAGCGCGTGACCATCGGCCGGGCGGCCGACAACACCATCGTCCTGGATCATCCCAAGGTTTCCCGCAACCATGCCCGCATCGAGAAGGGGCCCGAGGGGTACCGCATCAGCGACCTGGGATCCGGCAACGGGACGATCGTCAACGGCACCAAGGTCCTCTCCTGCATCCTGTTCCGGGGCGACGAGATCCGCATCGGGGATATCGAGATCCTCGTCCTGGCCGCCGGGGCGCCCGTTCCGCTTCCCCAGCTGACCACGGATCGCGTGGACCGGGGGGGGCCTGCCGCCGCGGCCCCGGCGCCGCCGCCGTCTCCTCCCCCGGTGCCGCCGGCGCCCCGGGCGCGCCGGACCACCGGTCACGTCCCGAGGGTCACGGTCGGGCATGTGGCGCGGGAGGCGGCCAGCGTCGTGCCTCACCTCCTGCAGAAGCTGATCGGCGTCCTCCTCCTGATCGGAGTGATCGGGGCGGCCATCTACGTGGCCTGGCAGATCCGCCTTCGCCGGTCGCTGGAAGAGGAGGCCCGCTTCGGGCAGGAAGGACGGGAGAGGGGGGCGGCCGCGGGCCGGTCCGAGACCCCCGGACGGGCCCGGTCGGAAGGCCGTGGGGAAGAAGTGGAAACCCTGGTTCGGGAGGAGCTTCGGAGGGGGCGGTACCGCCGGGCCGAGGAGATCCTTCGGGAACACTCCGCCGGCGGCGCCCTCGAGGAGGCCCGGGTCTCCTTCCTGGCTGCCCTGATCCGGGATGCGGTGGAGGCGGATTTCCGGCAGGTCGAGGAGGAGGGCCGGCGCCTGCAGGAACGGGGCCTCTACGGGGAGGCGATCCGCCATTACGCCGACTGCGCCGGACGCTTCGAAGGGACGGAACATCATCGCTATCTGTCGATGAAGCCGGCGATCCTGGAGAAGCTCGCCAGGGTGCAGGGGGGGGCCACGCCGGGGACTCCCGCCGCGTCCCCCGGGGGCGATCCTTCCGACGCCACGAAGGAGAGGTCCGCCTTCGAGGTCCTCAAGGACTTCGTGATCCTCAAGGTCCGGGAGGGGGCCTCCGTGGAATTCGCCGGGGGCTCCGATCCCGAGACGGGGAGCCTGGCGCGGGTGGCGCGGGCCGACGACCGGCAGGTGTGGATCGACACGGGACAGCTGGAACAGCCCCTCTCCTGGCGCCAGCTGGGGGAGGCGGGACTCTTCCAGATGGGCCGGTCCCTGGTGTCCTCCGCCCCCGTGCCCGTCCAGGTGGCCTATCTCCGGCTGGCCGTGCGGCTCGGGCGGGGACGCGATCCCGAGGTTCGGGCGCTTCTGGCGGCGCTGGGGGAGCGGAGCCCCGCCGCCGCCCGCGAGTTCGAAACCTCCTTGGGATCTCCCCCCGAGGCCCCTCCGAAACCTCCCTCCGGGACCCCTTCTCCGGAGGCCGTTCCTCAGCCGCCGGCCCCCAAGCCGCCTCCGGAAAATCCGCCTCCCCCCTCCGAGCCGCCCCCGCCCCCGCTCCCCCCGGCCGATCCCCCGGGCAAGGCCGCGGGATCGCCGGAACGGGGGACTCCCCCTCTCGAGCCGCCCCCGCCGCGGGCGGAAGCTCTCCCTTCTCCTCCTCCGCCGCGGCGCACGGACCGCCGCCAGATGCCCATGAATCTGGTTTTCGCGCCCCATGAGTCGCTGGGGGAGGGCGATGCCCGCCGGGGCAACGGGGCGGCCGGCCCCGTCCCCGGGAAGGGGACCCTCTTGGCGGCCTCCGGGAAGGTGTTCGTCTGCGCCTTCGCGGTCGGCGGGGAGTCCACGGCCCGGAGCCTGGTTCTGTCGGCGGGCGGCGAGGCTGCTGCCGGCATCCGGACCTTCACCAATCCGCCGGTCCTCGTCGCGCCCGAGGAGGGGGCGGAGGACGGCGCCTGCTTCCAGAAACCCAAGGTCGGGGCCGGCGTGGAGGACGTGGAGTACCGCTGTGGCAACACCTTGTTCACGGTTTTCGCCTGCGGAGGGTCCTCCTGCCTCAGCATCCTGGGGGTTCCCCCCGCGCACCGGGATTACAACGGGACCGTCCGGGTGGGGAGCCGGCCCAGCGGGGTGGCCCTGTCGTGCGGGGAGACGGGGGAGAAGTACGCCTTCGCCGCCTGTGCGGGGGACGGCACGATCGCGGCCGTGTTTCTGCACGAGGAGGGGCCGCTCCGTCGCGGGGACCGCATGGGCGAGACGGTCTATTTCGATGCCGCGACGGGGAAACAGATCGAAACCCGGCCGGCCTCCCAGCAGATCCTCGATTCCGACGGCCGCGGGGGAGGGCAGGCCGGTTTCTCGAAGATCCCCGGGGCCCCCGGGCCGGTCAGCCGGGCGGGGCAGGCTTTGGGGATCGAGGACGTGGCCCTTCTCCAGAGGGGTCCCTGGTCCGGCGGGGCGGTCGGCGAAGGAGGGGGAGCCAAGGAGGCCTATCTCTTCGTATCGAACACGAAGGCCGGCTCCGTGTCCCTCTTCAATGCCGCTCCGTTCCTCACGGGGAAGTCGAAGGACCTGATCCTGATGGGACGGATCGAGGACCTCCCCAATCCCCGAAAACTCCTGCTGGCGGGGGGCCGGCATCTGTGGGTGGGCAGCCATCCGGGGACGACGGTCTTCCGGATCGACCTGGACGGCCTGCCGGCCTGGACTCCGCGCCGGCCCGAGGCGGTGGGGGTGGGGAAGGACCCTGCCTTCATGGCGTGGCTCCCCACCCAGGGCGGCTTCCTGATGGTGGTCAACAGCGGCAGCGACTCGGTTTCCGTCGTCCAAGGACTCCGGGAGATCGGGCGCCTGGATGCGGCCAACTCGGCCCCGATGGCCGAGCCGTGGGGGATCTGGATCTCGGGATTCGGCGACCGGATGATCGTGACGAACCGCGCGGAATCCTACGCCACGTGGTGGAATTTCCGCCTGTATCCCGAGGCGGTGCGGGGACCGCAGGATCTGCTCCTGGGGTCGGGCAACGTGCGGACGGGCCCGGGGGTTTCGGCGATCGACGGGGATCTCCGTCCCTGAGCCGATCCCCGGAGGCTTCTTCGGGGCCGCATTCCGGGAGGAAGCGATGATCATCCTGTTGCTCGCGGGGGGGATCCTGGGCCGGTCGGCGCCTCCGGCCGATCGGGATCTGCCCGGGCCCGAGGGGAAGGTGCGGGTGCTTCTCTCCGTGGATGGGAGCGGGCATCTCTGCCATGCCGTGCGCCACGGGGAGCGGGCGAGACTGGAGCCGGCCCCGGCCGGTCCGGTCGTGGAGGGCGTGGATCTCGGGGCGGGCGTCGAGCTGGGGGCTCCCGCGGTCCGGGAGGTCTCCGAGACCTTTGTCCGTCGCGGTCCCAAGAGGACCGGGGTGAACCGGTGTCGCGTGTACGAGGTGCCTGTCCGGGCGGCGGGAGGCGTTTCCTGGACGTTCGAGGTGCGCGTGTTCGACGACGGCGCGGCCTTTCGGTATCGCGTCCCGGGGGCCGGGCCGCGCCGGGTCGGGGGGGAATCCACGGCCTGGCAGCTTCCCCCGGGCTGCACCCTCTGGTTCCAGACGAACACGGTCAATTACGAGGGGGTCTACCAATCCTGCCCCGCGGAGCAGGTCCCTCGGGAGCAGGAGGTTCGGAAGGCGCGGCGCCCCGTGCACCTGGGGCCGCCGGTGACGGTGGCGTACCCGGACGGGGGATACGGGCTGATCACCGAGGCCGGCCTCTTCGGCTACAGCGGCCTGACGCTGAGGCCGGCGGGGGGCGCCCGGTTCCAGGCCGCCTTCGAAGACGACCCGGGGGGATGGACCGTCGAGGGGACCGTCCAGTCGCCCTGGCGGGTGATCCTCCTGAGCGGGGACCTGAACGGCCTGGTCACCAGCGACGTCATCCCTGCCCTTGCCGATCCCCCCGACCCGGCGCTGTTCCCCGAGGGGCCGGAGGCCCCCTGGATCCGGCCGGGGAAGGCCCCCTGCACCTGGATGGTGTTCGGCAACGACGGGGCCCGGTGGGACCGGCAGCGCTGGTTCGTGGACACGGCGGCGGCCATGGGGTGCGAATACCTCCTGGTGGATGCGGGGTGGCGGACGGAGCGGTGGGGGTGGATGAAGGAAGGAGGCGACGTCTGGGCGCGGGCGGCGGAGCTGTGCCGGTACGCCGCCGAGCGGGGCGTGGGGATCGTCCTCTGGCACGCCTTCCCCGAGGGGCGCAACGACGGGCCCGGTCTGACCACCATCGAGGCCCGGGAGGAGTTTTTCCGCCGCTGCCGGGAGGCGGGGGTCCGCGGGGTCAAGATCGACTTCTTCGACTCGGAGAGCCGCGCCGTGGTGGAGGCCTGCGAGGACCTCCTGCGGCGGGCCGCCCGGCACCGGCTCATGGTGAACTTCCACGGGACGCACAAGCCCACCGGCGAGGACCGGACGTGGCCCAACGAGATCACGCGGGAGGGGATCCGGGAGCAGGAGTACGTCCTTTGGGGGTCCCTGCCCCTGGCCCATTACGGGGCGCTTCCCTTCACGCGGATGGCGGCCGGGCACGCCGACTTCCTGCCGGGCTTCGTCCAGGGACGGCACCTCAAGAACACGACGGGCGTGTTCCAGATGGCCTCCGTGGTCGTGTTCAGTTCCCCCTTCCTCTGCTGGCCGGACCATCCCCAGGCCTACCTGGACGGTCCGTGGCTGCCCTTCGTGCGCACCGTGCCGACCGTGTGGGACGAGACCCGGGTGCTGCCGGGGTCGGCGATCGGGGAAATGGTCGTGATGGCACGGCGGCGGGACCGGGCCTGGTACGTGGCCGCCCTCAACTGCCGGGCGGAGCCGCGGGCGGTGGAACTGGACCTCTCCTGGATCGATCGCGAGGGGATGGAGTGGACGGTCTGGCGCGACGCTCCCGGCGCTCCGGGGGCCGTCCGGGTCGAGTCCGGTCTGGGGGCCCCCGAGGGGGGGCGGGTTTCCGCCGAGCTGAAGGCGGGGGGAGGGTTGCTGGTCCGGGCGGCCCCCCCTGTGCGGTATTCGGGATGGAAGCCCTGAGGGGCTCGGGGGGCGTCCTTTTTTCCGATTGACGGGGACGGCCGGGGAGGGCCCTCCATCGGCGGGCCCCGAGGGCGTCCCTTCCCGAGCGCGTCCCGGGGGAGGCGGCGGCGGTCTGGCGGATCCCGGGATTCTCGGCCCCGACCATCGGTCGGGGGGCTTGACGCGAATTCTGATTTATAGCAAAATGGCTATCGGATGAGGTTCCCCCCCGGATGGGCGGAAACCCGGGCCAAGGCCCGGATCTTCAGGGCGATGGGCCACCCGACCCGGCTCGCCATCGTGGAATTCCTGGCCCGGGGTCCCCGGTGCGTCTGCGAGATGGTCGGTCGTTTCCCCGGCCGCCAGGCCACCATCTCCCGTCATCTCGCGGTCCTCGTGCGGACCGGGATCCTCCAGCGGCACCGGGAAGGGGTTCGGATGATCTACGCGCTGGCGCTCCCGTGCCTCCTCAGCGCGCTCCCCTGCGTCGTGAAGGCGCTCCGGAGCGGCCGATGCGGGACCCGATAGGGATTTTCTTCGGGCTCTAAATATAGCGGTAAGGCTATGAACGACCGGAAGAAGCTCGCGTGGCTTCTGGGGATCTTCCTGGCGGCCTATTTCCTGCCCCTGGGGAATCCCAAGGTCGTCAATTCGATCTACGAGGCGTTCCGGCTCCTGCAGTGGTACGCCGTCAACCACACCCTGGCCTGCGTGGTGCCGGCCATGTTCATCGCCGGGGCGATCTCGACGTTCCTCTCCCCGGCATCCGTCATGCGGTATCTGGGCCCCACGGCCAACCGGCCGCTGGCCTACGTCGTGGCCTCGGTCTCCGGCGTGATTTTGGCGGTCTGCTCCTGCAGCGTGCTGCCGATGTTCGCGGGCATCTATAAAGTGGGAGCCGGACTCGGCCCGGCGAGCGCCTTCCTCTATTCCGGGCCGGCGATCAACGTGATGGCGGTCTTCCTCTCCGCTCGGGTCCTGGGGATGGACTTGGGCGCGGCGCGGGCCGTGGGGTCGATCTCGTTCGCCTTCGTCATCGGTCTGATCATGG
>Ga0068707_1000236_pt1 | contig 32862 bp, 32 predicted proteins | sample YNPNPMetaG_FD_66600 | JGI IMG/M metagenome (GOLD analysis project Ga0068707, IMG submission 66600) | Anoxygenic and chlorotrophic microbial mat microbial communities from Yellowstone National Park, USA - YNP NP MetaG | ecosystem: Environmental > Aquatic > Thermal springs > Hot (42-90C) >... | reverse complement strand
GCTCATCAAGCATGTTCGGCGAAAGCGCAACGACTTTCTGGAAGGCACTGGCCACGTTGCGCCGTAGAGCCTCGATTTCCACGCTTTCGTCTTCTGACCAGTCCTTGATATCAGGCATCTCCTCAACCCTGAACTTGAGGTAAGGGTGAGTCTGCACGCTCTCCACTAACCGAATGCGCTTAAGTCCCTGCACGATTAGCCGCTGGTGCTCGGCAAGCCTGAGCATAGTGTGAATGGCGGCAGCCACCCCAACGGGATGTATATCGTTCGCGCCAGGGTTCTCTACGTTGGGATCTTTCAAGGCTGACACAGCGATGATGCGCGATTCGCCTACTACCGCATCGTCAACAAGCTTCATCGAGCTTTCGCGGGTGACAATAAGCGGCATCACCACCATGGGAAATAGCACCGTTTCCTTGAGCGGTAGCAGGCTCAAGATATCAGGAATTACCAACCGGTGGTCGGCTCCTATGTCTTCGTCAACTCTTATTACCTGCTGTCCGGAATCGGTCGGGTTCGGTTCCATCAATACCTCCGGGCGGCCGACTTACTCATCGACTCGGATCTTCTTGGGCACTGAGCGTTGAAGTTTGGGGATGATCACCTTCAGGAATCCGCCGGAGTACGTCGCGCTAAGGTTTTCCCTGTCAAGGTGCAATTCGGTGGGCAAAGCGATGACGCGCTCGAAGGGGCCGTAGTAGATCTCAAGCTGGTGGTATCTGATGCGATCGGGCTTGTCTTCATCTTCCTCCACACGAATGCCTCTGAGGGTAAGAAAGCGGTTGTCGCCGGAAAGGGTGAGCTCGATCTGGGTCGGTTGCAGTCCTGCGGCACACGCCTTGACCACCACGGCCTCCGCCGTCTCGTAAACATCCACGCGCGGCGTCCACACCTCTCCGGACATGCTGGACATTCGGAACATATGGAGCAAGACATCGTCTGACATCTTGCGCATCTCTCGTCCCAGATCCTCAAGCATTTCTTCGTAGGACTTGTTAAACATATCCACCACTACCTCATCACAACGGCCTCAGCTAAAAAGCCAGCCGACCCAGGACTCGACTTATCGTGAGTCTCGACGTTTTCAGTGCGAATTCAAACCGGCTTGCCACGCGCGGACGCGGAACACTCCACGGAGGCAATGCCGCGAGAGGTGTACAATCCCGCTGACTATTCTATCAGGGCTTGGACAGAAGTGACAAGATGCATTCCACTATCAGAGTCTGCCGTCGGCATTAGCGGCGTCAAAAAACGCCTGGGAAACATGCGTTGGCATCCTTGATCGAACATCGGTAGAAACTCGCACGGTGGTAGTCACGGCGCTTCAAGGCCCTTGCTAGGGCATTGTTATAGGCCTTCAGCATCTCGTTCTTAGCCCAGCCGTTTGCAAGGGAGAGCTTGTATTCCTGAGTATGATACCAAGTGTCCAAATCCGTCATGGTCGGATCAGCCAATGTAGGAAATTCCCTAAACGCAAGCGGATACTTAATCTCCGGGAGGAATGGTCTGATGACGTCCGCTCGATCACTGGCGATTGCATTCCAGAACGTAACTGCGGAGAATATCAACAGAAACAATGAGACAGCCACGAAAAGAACCCTGGACACCGCAGCAGGGTAACACGGCTCGCCAAGACGCACAAGCTGTAGTGCGAAGTCGCGGTCATCTGCAAGTAAGAGATCGTACTCTCGCTTTGCAACCGGGTCAGACAGCACGTTGTAGGCTTCCACGAGCTGCCTGGTTCTTTCGGCTGCTAGCTCATCATCAGGATTGATGTCCGGATGGCAAGTAAGTACGAGTCGTTTGAATGCTCGCTTTATTGTAGTGGGAGATGCATATCGGCCAACGCCTAGAACTTGGTAGTAAGTCCTCCTCACCCAAGCACCTCTCGCCGCACCACGCAGGTACTTGCATTATATCCCATTCTTTTTAAAGCGCAATCGCTTTTTTGTGCCGCACCGCACGTTACTCGCTTCGTCGAGCCTTACTGGGCAAAAAACCGGCAACTAGCACAGTCCTGCATAGCCTTAAGACACCACAGGCACTATGCACTACTGCAAGTAGGTATAGTGTGGCAATTTGTGCTGAAACCCCACTCGTGGCTTTCCCACTTATATTTCTCGCCAAATCGTCTATTCCGGATTCATTGTTGAAACGAAGGGTACTGACTGCTTCGGCAAGGACGCTAAGGCGGTCCCTATCGTCACATCCGTATACGTGAGCCGGCTCGAGTAACAACACAAATGACGATCGAGGGAAAATCGTCGCCGTGGGCTAGGTTACCGGAAGCCACAATGTGTTCACGAGCTTCTTTGGAGGATTTCGTTTAGAGGATGAATCAGGCCGGACACCCTGGCGCGAGCTGACGACGCATTAATCCGTATTTGTTGTCTTCAGATCCGAAGGCCATCGCTTTTCGCCGCAAGATATTGAGCGCTATCTACGCAGCGACACGCGCGACGGCGGCTTTACGCTCGGTTATCCCCGGTTTTTTTGCGCTGCTCCGGGCGAGATAGGCTGCGCAGCCGTCCAACAAATATATTATCGTATTGCGGGCAGCATCATTGAGTGTTCTGGCCGCTTGGTCTGGGTGGCGTTCATATAGAACGTTGATGGCGGCCAGATACGTGCCCAGTAGTTCGTGGGATGGAATTGCCAACTCAGCCAGTTTACGCACGAACACCGATATAGCTTTCGATTTGGCGGGTGTTTTGCCTTGAATTGCCATCTCCGCGAAACAGACGAAATCTCTTACCAGTTCAGCGCGAAGCATTTCGCGTTCGGAAGCGCTCATCGGCCGAGGCTCCGATAGGACGCGCTTGGATTCATAGTTGAGAAGCCTTTCGAGTAGAACTTGCGTGTCGGGTCGGGGTATCTCGACATAGTGCTTTTGCGATTCTTTTGTGCGAGGCTTTCCGCTGATTGGCATTTCATAAACCCTCCCCCGGCAAAATGCTTTACAATGCTTTCTGCCGTAAGGAATTATCGGGTTCGTTAGACAAATCTGTAGTAGGCAGAACGGCTAGCGGAGCGCTGGAGGCAGCTATGCGCAAATTACACTCCAAGATACTGCGGCTGGGATTAGCGCAGTTCAACGCTGTTGTAGGTGATATACGGGGCAACACTGACCGAATCATCAGGCGTGTTGGGGAGGCCCGGGACAAAGGCGTCGACATAGTTGTATTTCCAGAACTAGTTATTACAGGCTACCCACCAGAGGATTTGCTTCTAAAACCAACGTTCGTCGAAGACAACGTAGCGGCGCTTGACAAGATAGTGGCGGCGTCGGAGGGTATAACCGCCGTGGTTGGATTTGTCGACGTGGGAGAGGATCTCTACAACGCAGCGGCAGTGATTCACGACGGCAAAGTTGTTGGCAAGGCGCACAAGTTCTTTTTGCCCAACTACGGTGTCTTTGACGAGGATCGCTACTTCCAGTCTGGCACTTTGACGCAGGTTTACACGCTCGGCGAAGTAACATTCGGGGTCGAGATATGTGAGGATGCCTGGTATGCGGAAGGTCCACACGCGGCTCAGGCGCTGCTGGGCGGGGCGCAGCTCGTTGTGGACATAAACTCCTCACCTTTCTGCGTTGGGAAGTGGCAGTTCCGCGAGAAGATGCTCGCCGCGCGGGCCAGTGACAACAGTTGCGTAGTCGTCTATTTGAACGCGGTCGGCGGGCAAGACGAACTAGTCTTCGACGGACATTCGCTGGTAGTCGGGCCGTCAGGCGATGTTCTCTTTAGAGCAAAACCGTTCGAGGAACAATTGGCCGTGGTGGATGTAGATCTTTCGCCAGTCGACCACCGACGCCTCATCGATCCGCGCAGGCGAAAAGCCAAGGTAAAGAGCGCAGGCCGCATAACGATTCCGGTGATCTCGCTGGAACCAGTCAGACGCATCGAACATAACGGCGAAGTCACTCCGTCGTGTGAGGCACCCGGTGAGCTAGAAGAAATCTATTCGGCATTAGTGTTGGGCACCAGAGATTATGTCCGCAAGAATGGTTTTGAGGAGGTTGTTCTGGGGTTAAGCGGAGGGATCGACTCGGCACTAACCGCAGCCATTGCTCGCGATGCGCTCGGGCCCGAACGCGTCCGCGTGTTGATCATGCCATCCGAATATTCATCGCAGGCCACACAATCGGATGCGGAGGTGATTGCAGCTAATCTGGGCGTACGCCGGGATCGCATTTGGATAGGCGATATTCTTGAATCGTATCGTAAAGCTCTTGCAGACGTATTCACTGGAACAGAGCCAGGTGTAGCGGAGGAGAACGTGCAAGCGCGAATTAGAGGCAACCTTCTGATGGCGCTTTCCAACAAGTACGGCCTGCTCGTTCTAACGACAGGCAATAAAAGCGAGATGGCGTGTGGGTACTCGACTCTCTATGGCGACATGGCAGGCGGTTTCGCTGTGATTAAAGATGTACCGAAGACTCTTGTGTATAAGCTTGCGCATTACCGTAACACACTCGGCAAAATCATTCCAGACTCCGTGCTAGAAAGAGCTCCGTCTGCCGAGCTCCGACCTACCCAAACGGATCAGGACACGCTGCCTCCGTACGAAATTCTCGACCCGATCCTACAAGCCTACATTGAGGAGGACAGAAGTATAATGGAGATCGTAGCGCTCGGGTTTGACGAAGAGACAGTCCGACGCGTCATTCGAATGGTAGACCGCAACGAATACAAGCGGCGACAAGCGGCCCCAGGGGTGAAAATCACCCCTAAGGCTTTCGGCAAAGATCGACGATTACCGATCACCAATCGCTATAGCGAGTGACGGCTTGCTACCTATATTTCAAAGCCAAGCGTGACTATCTGTTTTGCGCCGACGTCAAGTATGGCGCTACTATTTTCGAACCAAACGTCGCCAATAGTCTCCTCGTTCAGGTTTAACAGCCGTGCGGATACTGCACCGTTCAGGCGAATTGCTGCATCCTTGATCGTTAGTCCCGTCGGATTGTAGAACCTGACAACGATCGTATCGTTGTCGTAAGCCTTCTTTATGGCCGATAGAACAAGATCAGGACTGCTAATCTCAAGGAAGCTATGGTTGGCCGGCAACTGTCCTGTGTTTGGACTCATTTGGGTAACAAGCAACGGCACATTGTGCTGTAGAGCCTGTTTCCAAACCCTTGCGTACTGCCAATCCCCATCGTGCAGATAGACTGCGTAGTCGAACTCGTATTTGCCGATACATTGTGCATCGGGAGTAAGCTCTGCCCCCGGCATGTCAGCGCCACCCGCTACCCCGCCGCTCAAGTGTCCAACGCACCGCAGCAGAGTAACCGCCACTGTGCGAGCATTGTCGTTGTAAACCTCGTATTCTGGCAAGCCCTTATTGATGACGCACACTCCGCGTGAGCCGTCGCTCACATCAACCCATCGCTGCTGCGGATAGAACGGGCTTGCCTTAATCCAGTCGTGAGGGAGGTTTATACGCCTACTAACCACATCAAACTGCCCGTCAGCGCTTGACGAATCGGTTGCAATTGCGCTTGGGAACAGTACACGGATGCGGTGGTCCTTTGCTTTGTTATCGATAACGGTGTGGATGTCTACGCGTGGAACTCCACGAGTTAGCGTAACGAAGGTGCTTATAGGACAATCGACAAGGGATTCCGACCTGGCGGTGCCGTCTATCGAGCACTCAGCCGGAACTCGCAAGCAGGTATCGAATCTCAGAGTGGCCGATATGGGACCATTGTCGATTACTGTTGTTTGTCCGCTGCAGCAGTTGAGGAGAGTCATCAAGTTGCGCATTGGCTCTACATGATAATACTCGTCACCAACGTCTCCGGTGTCCTCGAAGGTATTTCCTCCTAACAGGCATCCCTTGCCATCGCGCCGCTCGATTCTTAGCACGCCGTCAATCACGCTAACCCGCACAAATTCGTTCTCAATTGCAAACTCGCCCGGAAGCGACGCGGTTAGCGTGCCGTCGTATTTGGGAGTCTGCCCCACCCGCTCTATCCTGTAGACCTTGTATCCGCACGCCGGAACGTCTTCGGCAACCAGTTCGATTTCGAACCTTCTTACAAGCCTCAGCATAGGCAGCTCATCCGGTCGTAGCACTTGGTCGGGGATGACTGCGCTACTGAGCAGGTGATATGGAATCTCTTCTCCTCCATCGTCCACTAATCTAATCGCGGCTACGTCACGAGACTCGTCGTACACGGGTTTGATACGCGATATGTCGCTCACTGGGAAGTCTATCACGGCCCTCACTCTGTCGGTTCGTACGAAACCCAGAGTGTTAAAGATAACCAGAGAGTCAGACTCGGTGTTTATTTGCTTACAGATCGACTTTAGTGCACGCTCCGTCAGGTCGCCGGCAATCTGCTGCACCTGCTCGAACCTCGGCATCATTTCTTTGTGAACCTGATCGATACTGCATCCGCAGATGGAATCGTGCGGATGGTTCTGCAAAAGTAGCTTCCACGCATAGTTGAGGAACCCGTCCGGATATTCCCCCCCAAGACTCGTCGCAAAAGAGCACATAGGCTCAGCGTATTTTTCGAGCGCGGTTTGTGTAACCTCGTTTGCCTGCTTCAAATACATCCGACTCGATAGTGTTCCTGCCAATACGCTTCCGTTAATGTCTTCTCGGAGTTCACCCGCAATGGTGTCAAGCTTGAGGCCAAGCGTCGCTTGCCTCAACGCCTCAACATACGCAACAAGGGAAGAATGCACCAAGCGATCACCATCGAGTTTTTCATTCACACGGGCGATGATCCCCGATATATCGGACTGCGCTTCGAGATGATCGACTCCATTCATAAGCAGGAGTTGGTCAGTCGCGGCGACGGGCTTCATAACGTCACGTATGCGGGTGGTGTAGGCTACGGCTTCTTGCGTGTCCGCAGGGAAGCGCTGGGCATTGTTGTACCAGAAGGCCATTAGTGATGCCAAAACGGATGATCCGTCCGGCGATTGCCACTGGAATTCCATTTTTCGACCATCACGTATCGATAGCCCTCTGCCAAAGATCGCGTTGTCGATCCCGAATCCTCGTAGAATCTGAGGCATTTGCGATATGTTGCCGAACTGATCGGGAAGGTAGCCGACTTTGGCTACACATCCGAACTCTTGGGCGATGCGGTGGCCGATGAGTAAGCTCCTGACGCTTGATTCACCACTGACGAGGAATTCGTCGTTAAGTATATACCACGGACCAATGAGAATTCTGCCCTCACGAACGTAGCGCTCGATTAATTGGCGCTTCTCGGGCCTAATCTGCAGATAGTCCTCAAGAATTATGGTCTGGCCATCAAAATTGAAGTAGGCGAAATCGGGATCGCGATCGAATATGGCAAGAAGGTTGTCGATAAGAGCGACCAAGCGCATTCTGAAACGTTGAAAAGTTAGATACCATTCTCGGTCCCAGTGTGTGTGGGATACGACGTGCATTGTGTAACCTGACAAGAACGAACCTCCCTTACCCCGTCTTGTGGGGAACCTGCGCCATTATAGCACATGCTGGTAGTCACAAGACCGCTTTTGACCTTAACATCGAAGGGGTGGTAAGATCTTCCGCAAGACCCTACCTTGTCTTGACTAAAAGATGTGAGAGGATGCTCCTGTGACTCGTCTATGTGACCGCTGGAAATGCCTGCCGGTCGTGGCGGCACTCGCCTGGTTTGTTTGCCAGTTGGTCAGACCGGGCGTTGCTCCCAAGGGCAATCGGGTCCCGACCAAACCCCGTGCTTATCATATCGTAATTGACTTGCGCGATGGCTACGCGGTGAGACCTGAACTTGCATCCCCAGGCGAGAAGTTTGCTGATATGATCGTCCGGCTTAAACCTTACGCAGCCATCACGGGCACCTACTATGACGAAAACGGCCATCTACTTGGCGACTTGCTCTTGGATGGACGTCTTTTGTGTCGGGGGCCATCTAGACAGGGCATTGGCTTCACCAAAGACGGGCAAGTATTGTTTCTTGAGCGCAGGGGAAAGCGGCAAATCGATTGGAGAGGCTGCGTCTCTGGCATCTCGTGTGGTCCAAGACTGATTCGTGCTGGCAAGCTGGATCTAAACCCAAAACGCGATGGGTTTAGCGAGACCGCACTAATACGGAAAGCCCCCAGATGCGCTATTGGCGCCACGCGTGATGGCAAGCTCGTTATGTGCGCAGTGAGCGAGTGGGTGACCGTGAGACAATTGGCGAATTATATGCTTCAACTAGGTGCGTCGGATGCTGTTAACCTAGACGGTGGCGCAATGACAGCCTTCTACGCTCGTGGCAAAACGCTGGCAGACCCGGTATTGCCAATGAACAACGTGCTTACGGTCTTCCAGAAGCAGTAAACGAAAAGGGACGCAGCCACAACGCCGCGCCCCTTGTTCTCGTCTTGCTACTCGGATCTACCAGCGGTCGCTACGATCCCGAGCGAAATCACGGTCGTTCTTTTGGGCCTTGCGAATGTCTCTACAGGACTTGCATCGGACCGGTTCGCTGAAACCGCGTGTCTGGAAAAACTCCTGCTCGCCCGCGGTGAACGTAAACGATTGACCGCAGTCCTTGCAGGTTAGCTCCTTATCCTGGGCCACTAGCTTACCCCCCTTGAAACTTGATAGTATCGCTTCTGCATACAGAAATGGACCTTAATGAACGGGGAGTGCCTTGCACCCAAGGTGATGTTTCCTTCATGCCGATCCTATGAGTCCTGTTCGGCGCTTTAATCGACCATTGCCTCCGAACCTCAGAAGCACTACTCATTATACCTCAAATCCGGCGCGTTCAACAGGTTTCTATTTTTTCTTGATACAAAAAGCCTGTAGCCTGCGTCTAGTATTAATGGTGCTATACTAATTCAAGGAATAAGATGTGCTGGATGCCAACTTGTAGCCGGGGTCTCCGGCGGTAATATCGGGTTCTTAGGGATTTGAGTACCTTCGAAGAAGCTGTAGTTGCATTTCGTAACGGTGACATCAACAGAGCTGTTGATCTGTTTGAACAGGTAACCAGGCGCAATCCTGACCATTATGATGCGTTTGTGTACCTAGGTGCAGCCTATGCGCAGCAGGGGCGCTACAACGCGACAATTGGCGCTCTCAGACGGGCAGCCGACAGCAAGCCTGATTCACCACGCATTTACTACAACCTCGGGCAAGCATACGAAGCAGCCGGTGTTCCCAGGGAAGCGTGGTTCTCTTACAAAAAAGCACTCGAGCTGGACCCGTCCTACGGGCTTGCTAGGGGCGCGCTCATAGCGTTGTCACATCGTCTTCCATCTCTTTTGTCTGCGGGCATAGAGTTTACCACCTACTAGCTTGTGAGTGCACCTCGTAGTCACACTACCTTTATATTTTGCCCCTACTCGCAATTTCATCAGGACAATTGGCACGTTTAATGCAGAGATATAAGTGTAGACAAGACATCCTGTCGGTGTTGTGGGTCATACGACGCCTAGCGGGCAGGTAGCATTTGGGATGAAAGTTTCACACGTCGCGGCTCCCTGCTGAGACGTGTCGACAGAGCCCGCATATTCGGGCCACTCACTCCAAAGGGCGAGTAGTTGCCACAACACTGGTGCCGCCTCGGAAGGGAGACTGTCCTCAACTCCCTCCGAGGCACACACTCTTTCTGAGCGCCATGTTGCCCACGTAAAGGACGGCTCCGCTCTGGCTTGCGGAGCCGTTTCGGAAAGAAAGGAGAGAAAGGGATGTTCTGCTGTCGCAACGGTTCTACCCGGAGATCTCAAGACTTAAACATCTTGGCCAATGCCTCAGGGATTCTGGCACAAGTTGGGATGCTGCTTACAGAGAGCATCGCGAAGAAGAGGGACAGGTGCTAGAAACGAAGCCATTATTTCACTCAGCGAAGTCTGGTCTTCAGCCTCGAAGCGTAAGGTTACGATAGGCTCGGTGACGGAGAGACGGGCTAAAGCCCAGCCATTCGGGAACTCTACCAGCACGCCGTCGAGTCTGTTGACACGCTCTGGTGGGAACGCTTGCGCAATCGGCGAAAAAACGTCCACTCCGTCGGGTAGTCGTAGTCGGATCTCAGGCGTCGTTACGTATGACGGAACCGCCGCAGCAAGTGCCGAGAGAGGGCCGTGCGATGCCACTATTCCTATCATCGCAAGAGCAGAGTAGAGGCCATCGTCGCCACCTTCCAGCTCACGGTAGAACAAATGCCCGCTCATCTCTCCGCCCAATGCGGCGTTCTCGCGGATCACCCGCGTCTTGATGAACGTATGCCCAGACTTCTCGACCAGAGACATACCGCCCAGTTCCCTGACCGAGTCAGCGACGGCACGGCTGCACTTGATGTCAAGGATCACCTTGTCGCCTGGAACAATCCCGCCTAGGTGATGCCGTGCGATTATTGCAATGACTTTGTCTTGGGAGACGAATTCGCCCCGCTCATCTACAAAGGAAACACGGTCTCCGTCGCCATCAAAGGCAACCCCGAGATCGGCTTTGTTTTTGATCACCAGTTCCCGCAGCTTTCCGAGATTTGCTTCAATAGATGAGTTGGGACCTCGGCCGGGAAAGGCTCCGTTCGCGCTGCAGAAAAGTGGGACGTGCGGTACTCCAAGCCGCTTGAGCACACGTGGAGCGATTTCCGAATAACAGCCGTGCCCACAATCGAGAACCACGCTCGGCCTCGGTAGCTCTGTCGGAACTAGCGAAGCGGAGGAATCGACGATGAACGATTCGTATGCCTGGCCCACGTCAATCCGTCTACAATTGCCGGCGCCGTCCGTAAACTCGCGGGACTCCGTTAGCCTTCGCAAGTTCGCCATCTCCTCTTCCGTGATAGGAAGCTTGCCAAGTATGATCTTCAAGCCATTGTGTTCTGCCGGATTGTGGGACGCAGTCACCATAACGCCTGCGTCTATACGAAGATGTTTTCTTGCGAAGTAGAACACCGGCGTCGGTACTATGCCGATATCCATTACACTCGCACCCGACCGAGTTAGGCCTTCAATGACCGCCCTCTTGAGACAAGCAGTTGATAGACGCACGTCGCCACCAACGACCACGTTTCCGCCGCCGAGCTTCGATGCTACTGCACGGCCGATGTCGTGGCTCACGCGTTCATCGATCTCGTCCGGATAGATTCCCCGTATGTCGCAGGCCTTGAAGATACTCACGCAAACAGCTCCTTTATCTCCGAGTACCCAAGCAAGTTAGCACGCAGACTCATGGTAGAAACAGCGCCAGACGCCGCACCGATCGGACACAAGCAGGACCCACCCCGACCTGACCCGGATAGTTGTCGGAAAGGCTCAGCAGCCCGAGGCAAGGAAAAATGCATACAAAAAGTCGTTAGACGGTTCACAGTATTGTTCCTTCCAACTACGCCAGGCGAAGCAAGGCCAGTCCTAGCGCATCAGCAAGATTGCGCGTAGCCACCTTGCACCCACCCATCAACCTCAGCATTGCCGACCAGCTCGACGGGCTCAACAGCACCCGAAGCACCAACCTGCACCAGGACAGATACGGCACCTGCTCCACTATCGCCGGCACATCCGGGCCAGCGGAATCGGTGACGCACTTTACAGTGGCAAACGGGACGCCGCGTCCTCGGCAGGCGTCCGCAACGTGATACGCCTCCATATCAACGGCAAAGGCCTCCGTTTCTCGGTAGATGGCCAATTTTCGTTCAGATGAGCTGACAACTTGGTCAGTAGTGACAATGGGTCCTCTAAGAACCGCATAGCCGAACCTCGCATCTGGCGGAAACGAGCGAGTGATGACTTCGCTGGACGTCAACACGCGACGCTTTTCGGAAAGTAGGCACACCGACGTCCCCACCACCACATCGCCGACATCCAAATCCCGCGCAAGCGCCCCGCAGTAGCCGGCGTTTAGCACCATATCCGCTCCGGCGTCCATGGCTTGTTCAGCCGCTCGTCTGGCGTTGTTGCCCCCTACCCCGCTTACTGATACCATAATCGCTGACCTGCCCATGTACCAGGAGACGGCGCCGCGCCTGCCACAAACAATGGCATCTGCGCGCGGCAGCATATCGATCAAACCGCGAGCCTCGGAGTCCATCGCGAATATGATGGCTAATCTGGTCCGGTTGGCGAATGCATTCACACCGGCATTCCTCTTTTGGATTAGCTTGATTAACTGACTACAACGGGTAATACCCAGTCTGTGAGGTTTAGTTGATTGAACAATACCGAGCTGCTTGAGCAACTCCGCTTGGAGGCGCTGGAGATACACGCTGAATGCAGCGACTGCGGTAAATCACTTGTGTTTGGCGAGGGACCATCGGACGCGTCGATGATGCTCGTAGGTGAGGCTCCCGGTGGTGAGGAAGACCGACAGGGACGGCTATTCGTGGGTCCGGCGGGAAGAACGCTAGACGCCGAGCTTGCTCTTGCCGGGATTGCACGGGACTCGGTCTACATCACGAGTGTTGTAAAGCGCCGGCCGCTACGCGTCACTGCCGGACGCGTCGGAAATCGCCCTCCTACTCCCGCCGAGGTCGCTATATGGACACCCATACTGATGCGCCAAATTGCCATCGTCCGTCCACGATTGATACTATGCTTGGGAACAGTAGCCGCGAATGCACTGATTCATCCTGGCTTCGTGATGAAAAGGGAACGCGGCGCGTGGTTTATGGGACCTGGCGATAGCCGCGTTCTGGCGACTTATCACCCGGCTTACATCCGCCGCTTCGCTCGGCCGGGAAGAACTCAACTGGCAGAGTTTAGGCAGGACCTTGTAAGTTTCCTCCACGCGAGCGAAAAAAACTCTTGACATTACTAAAATCCGGTAGTATCACACTTCTCCCCGATTCTTACGGTGGAATCCCGTACGGGATTGGTTACACGGTAGTTGCACTAAAAGTCTGCGGTCCGAGGGAGAGGAACGATGGGCATGGTGCACGAACTATCGCTGACTTCGACGAGAGAGAGCAAGAAGACAACCGTTCGCATCAGGGGTGAACTAGATTTTGCCTCCCTATCGAAGCTGGTCGCGTTTTTTGAGGACTTCCCCGAGTCCTACCCCACTGAATGCCAACTGGACTGTTCTGAAGTAACCTTTATTGACAGCGAAGCCTGCAAATTCCTCATCAGGCTTCAAAGGGATTTGCAACGCAGGAACACAACCCTTATTCTCAAAAACTGTAGCCGGCCCGTGGCACGCGTGTTTGCGCTATTGGGCCTTGACTACTTGCTGTCTTCAGGACAGGCCGCTCCCAAACCCATAACGTCAACGAGGCGAAGGACTAGACGGGAACCAACTCGAACTCACTAATGTCAGTAACCACTGGCAAGCACTACTGTGTTCCTGCCAGCATCTTTTTTGAATCGCGGATATCACTCACCCTATGGATCAGGAGACATCCCTCGACCAAACCCTTAACACTGTGGCGGATTACATATCCGACGCAGGCGGTGACGTACAGCGCCATATTGTGATCCCAGCGCTGCTTGACTTGATCGGCCCCATAAGCGGTAAACACGTTCTCGACTTGTATTGCGGGGCGGGTTATCTGTCCCGAAGGCTAGCCTCCTACGGTGCGCTGGTAACGGCGATTGACAACTCCGCAAAGCTTATCGACATTGCCTGGGACATCGATAGTCGAGAGAAACACGGCATCAATTACTCTGTTTCTGACCCCATCGATATGGCTGGCATCGACGACAGCGCGTTCGATGATATTGTCTGCAATATGGGGTTGATGCTCACAAACGATCTAGCCGGTACGATCGCCGAACTGGCGAGGCTGGTGAAAATGGGCGGCCGGTTCATCTTCACAGTCTTGCACCCTTGTTTCTGCATGCCGGATGCCGTGTGGTGCAGGCGCGAAGACGGTGAGTACTCCTTTAAGGCAGTCGATAACTACTTCTCGGAGCGATGGTTCGTGTCGGATTTGGTCCCGGCGCTGCGAAGCAACGGCCGGCGCTACCGCCATCGGACACTTTCCACTTATGTCAACGCTCTTGGCGCTAGAGGCTTCAACGTAAGGAGGATCGTAGAGCCGAGACCATCCGAGAAGGCGCTAACTTTGAAGCCAGAACTTGCCCTCTTCAACCGTCTCCCAGCGGTAATCATAATTGAAGCCGTTTTTCCATATCTATAGAGACTGACAGCTATGGCGATATTCGTGGGTTTGGACGTTGGCACTCAAGGCGCTAGAGCAATTGCCTGTTCCGAAGACGGAAAAGTGATTGCGCGAGCTGAACGAAGGTTCGGGCTAGAGGTCTGCGTCCAAGGCTTGCCCACTGGGTGGTTCGAACAGCACCCAGAGGCTTGGTGGGCAGCGTCGCGGGAGGCTCTTTCACAGCTCACATCCGGTATCAGAACGAGCGATATAGCAGCCGTTGCGGTCGACTCGACTTCCGGCACGATCGTAGCAGTTGACGATAACGAGAACGCTGTTCGACCTGCCATTATGTACAGCGACATACGCTCGGGCGTCGAAGCTGACCGCTGTAACAGCGCAGGCAGCGATTTCATTTCTAAGTTGGGCTACAAGTTTAGCTCCTCGTTTGGACTGCCGAAGATGCTTTGGATCCGCGACCACGAACCAGACACTTGGAAGAAGATACGCAGACTTGTGCACGCCGCTGACTACATCGTCGCAAAGCTCGCCGGCACCTCAAAGCTAACCGACAGTTCCAACGCCCTAAAGTCAGGTTATGACCTAGTTGATGAGTGCTGGCCTTCCTTTATCACGGAGTCCCTCGGCATCGAACGAGAGAAGTTGCCAGACGTTGTTGAGCCAGGCGAGCCCATTGGGTTAGTAAGCGATGAGTGTGCTCGGGCTACCGGGCTCCCCGCAGGAACTCTTGTTGTAAGTGGAGTCTCCGATGGCACGGCAGGGTTCTTTGCTTCCGGGTGTAGCCGAGTAGGTGAATGGAACTCCACAATTGGCACCACACTTGTAATTCGCGGTGTCTCGCGGGAACTGGTGAAGGATACCCTTGGCCGCGTGTACTGCCACAAGCACCCTGACGGCTATTGGTTGCCGGGCGGCGCGAGCAGCGTGGGCGCCGAGTGCCTTTCAAGGGTTTTTCCGGATTGTGACTACGGCAATATGAATGCCGCCGTGCACAACATGCCACCCACCGGCATTTTCATTTATCCACTAGTGCGACGTGGTGAGAGATTTCCTTTCGTGGACGGATCAGCCGTAGGATTTGTCGTTGGGAACCCCGCCAACCAGGGTCAGCTATATATGGCATACTTGGAGGGGGTAGGCTACGTTGAGCGCTGGTGCGTGGAACTGATGTCTGAACTAGGCGCAGAAGTCGGCGACACTGTGTTCACCACCGGCGGCGGCGCACGGAGTCCCGAGTGGATACAGATACGAGCTGATATCCTAGGCAAACGGATCATCAGGCCGGCTGTCACTGACGCCGCTATCGGGACAGCCGTTGTGGCTGCGTCGAGGACGCTTTTTACCAATGTGGAAGAGGCTTCGGCAGCTATGATCAAGTCAGACATAGTCGTAGAACCTGGTCCGCGCCGTTCAGCATATCAAGATTGCTATTCGCGGTTCCGTGCGGAATGCGCTAGTAGAGGAATGGGTGTCCAGGCATGAGTAGGAAACGGGCTCGCGGTGCTTTGATAAGCTTGTTTTGCATCCTGCTATGGGTAGCCTACGCGACAATCGAACTCCGGCCCAAACGTCCGCTGCCAAAGACCGACGCTAGCTTAGCCCCGCTGGTTGCACAATACAAGACAACCTACGTAGTAACTCCGTTGAGCAGGCCTTTGTGCCCGGAAGGAGATGGATTGGCCAGGGGGGCAGATGCTTCGCAATAGGCTATTGTTAGCTGCCGTTTTCCTGGTTGTGAGCGGCATGCTGCTTTGCCCGAGATTGCCGAACGACGCAAAACTGGCCAGCAACATTCTTGAGGCCGCACTCACAGTGGATCGACACGGTGATACCAGTTCATCTCGTCGCCTACTTGAGGAAGCTGTGCTAAGCAACTATACACCGATCATCGAAGGGGAAGACGTAATTAGTGGCCGACTTACGTGGTCGCTGCGCCTGAAGCCAATGCAAAAGCGATTTCCCTGGAAGCAGATTTGGATTGACCGGCACACATCCGCTATAGTAGCTTATAAGGATTGGAGCAGCAGGAATATAGTCAAATCTAGTTGGAAGCTGAGTTCCAGTCGCCCCATGGCAGATGCTGGCAAAGATCTCCGCTTTCGCGCTATCGACAAATTGCCGTTCAGGACCAAGACGGCCGCCTTTCCAACACCACGATATCTTCCACCAGGTTATCGTGTCATGAGCTTGCTACAGGAGCAAGACACACAAGAGCGCATCTTGATTGTTTCCGACGGCCTCTTTTGTGCCTTAATCTGCTTCGGCCTGCCAGGCTCCCGGACGGTGAGCAAGGCAACTGTGCATCCTGGTATACGAGACTTCGGCGACGGTTTGGTCTGGATGGGATACCGTGGATCACTGCCGGTCGCCGTTCTAGCTGACCTGCCTAAGAACGAGATCGAAAAGCTCGCCAACTCTATACCCTGCGTCCCCTGAGCGAATACCTCGCATTCTGTTTTCCACAACCAGACTTCTGTTTGGCTACTTATGCCAGCGGGAAGTATAGCAAAGCGGCTGTCCACGCACATTCATCACGCCGTCTCTCGAACGAAGACTGGAGGGGGTTCGGTGACAATACGTGACCAAGCGCTGGCTGAAATGGTGAGAACTGCGGTTATGCAGGATAAGCGCATCGGCGGACAGGCGATTGCTCTGCGGGTTGTTGATGGTGAGGTTTATCTCAAAGGCATTGTGGACACTGACGAACAGCGCGAACTTGCGGTTTTGGTCGCCCGCGGCATCCCGGGAGTGCGCCAGGTGCACATCGACGAGCTGCGCGTAAGAGATGGATCGGAATGAGCTACGGTTACTTCTCAGAAGATGGCAAGGAGTATGTCATAACCCGCCCGGACACGCCGCGGCCATGGGTCAACTACCTCACGAACGGGCGTTATTGCGCGATCTGTTCGCAAACGGGCGGGGGGCATTCTTTTTACGAAACGTCCGGCTACAATCGGGTAAGCCGGGAATATCCTCAGACCGTGGTGATGCAGGACAGGCCCGGACGCTACGTTTACCTGCGCGATGTCGAAACGGGTGATTACTGGTCAGCAAATTGGCAGCCGATGTGCGAAGATTTTGACGCATTCCAGGCGCGCCACGGCATCGGCTACACGAAGGTTTGCTACTCGTCCCACGGAATCCTGAGCAACATCACCTACTACGTGCCTCCGCGCGATGATGTGGAGGTTTGGATGATTTCGCTGCGCAACATCGACAAGAAGCGGCGAAGACTTCGAGCATTCCCATATATCAAGTGGGACCTGGCCAACTATGCCTATAATGCCACTGAGAGCAGCTTTGCGCAACTCTTTCACGAGACCCGAGTCGAGAATGGCATCATCTTCGCCACTACACGTTTCTGGAACATCACGGCAGGTGCGGTTGGCAATCCGAACGTGCGCTGGGACAAATGGGTATTCTTGACATCCAGCGAGCCGGCAAGCGCGTTTGATACTTTGGACGAAGAGTTCATGGGGATGTATAGAGGTTTCCACAATCCCGTAGCAGTCGTAGAGGGCCAGCTTCGCAACAGCCTTGGCAACGGCAGGGATATAATGGCTGCGCTACAGCATGACTTCGCCCTGGAGCCAGGGGAAGAAAAGCGATTTGTAGTGATCGTGGGAGTGGTGTTACAAAGGGAGAGTGCATTCTCGCTGCGGGATCGCTATAACTCCTGGGAAGAAGCACAGAGGGGATTGGACGAGGTGCGGCAACACTGGGAAAACTACCTAAGCAAAACCTGCTGCGAGACTCCGAGCAGGGATTTCGATATCGCGTTCAACATTTGGAACAAATACCAGGCATGGATAACGTCCAGGTGGAGCCGCATGGATTCCTATTATGTTGGCGGTGGGTCGATAATCGGGTTCCGCGATAGTTGGCAAGACATGCTGGCTATCCTCCCAAACGATCTTGAATGGGCCAGAAACCGGGTCATCTATATGCTGGAACACCAGTTTCCCGATGGCAGCACGCTACACAACTGGGACCCCCTCACCAACATCGGCGTGAAGACGGGTCATTCCGATGATCCGATGTGGCTGGTGTTGGGGGTTGTCGACTACCTCAAGGAATCCGGCGAACTGGTTTTCCTGGACGAGGCGGTTCGATATTACGACGGCGGGTCGGAGACAGTCCGCCAACACGTCTTCCGGTCCCTCGATTATACATTCGCGCATATGAGCGATCGTGATATCCCGCTTATAATGGCAGGGGACTGGAACGACGGGCTGGACTATGTGGGACGACAAGGTCGGGGCGAGAGTACTATGGTGGCTGCACATCTTGCGTGGATGCTGAGGGAAGTAGCGTCGGTGCTTTGGTTCGTCGGCAGCGATGCAGCAGCGCAGAAATATGTTGAGGAACGCGACAAACTCATACGCAATATCAACCAATATCTTTGGGATGGCGACTGGTACGTCCGCGGCACAAAGGATGATGGCGAGGCATTCGGCGCTTCTCGAAACGTTGAGGGCCGCATTTACCTAAACGCGCAGTCTTGGATGGTGATTGCCGGAGCCGCACCGCGAACTAGGGCAACCAAATGTATGGACTCCGTGAGAAAGCACCTAAACACCGACTATGGCCCAGCCCTATTCCTTCCCGCTTATAAAGAACCCGACGCGAAAATGGGCATCATATCGCGCTTCGCCCCTGGCACAAAAGAGAACGGAACCGTATTCTGCCACCCTGTCTGCTGGGCAATTGTGGCCGAGTGCATTCTAGGACGTGGCGACTACGCATATGACTATTGGAAAAAAGTGTCATTCATGCACCGAGGAAAGGAGCCGAAGACTTTCAAGGCAGAGCCTTATGTGTTTTCGGAGTATGTCCACGGACCAGATTCCAACAACTATGGTCAGGGTGAGTTCAGTTGGATGACGGGTACCGCTAGTTGGATGTGGAAGGTCTGCCTCGAATGGATTATGGGTATTAGGCCGGAAATCCGAGGGTTACTGATCGACCCTTGCATACCACGCGATTGGGACGCCTACAAGGTCACGCGGCGTTATCGGGGAGCTACCTACGAGATCGAGGTTACTAATCCTGACCATATATCTCAGGGGGTAGCCGAGATCAGGATCGATGGCAAACGGCACGACTCACATTTGCTGCCAGTATTTCCTGCGGGAGAGACCCATCGGATTACAGTAAAGATGGGAGAGACCAGCCCAGAAATGGAAGCGCCTGCAGAACTAGTCTCCCAGAGAATCTCGGTGTGATGGAAACCTATCCGGCCAAGAACCAGATTGCCCCTACACGCTCCCGTGCGGTATAATCACGGTACGGATGTGCTGAGTGCGACACGGAGGTGCGTAGAATTGCATTGCAGGATGAGAACTGTGCTGTCCCTGTTGGTTGGAGTTGCAATGTTGGGATTCGTGCTGGTAGCCTGTGGCTGTGGTAGTGAGGAGATTGGAGCCCCAACGACAGTACCCTCTCCGTCCCCCACCAAAACAAAGGTGGCGGCTTCCGGGCCAGCCATCCCTGACAAGATCGCCTTCGACCAACTTGCACTGGAATCCTCTGTAAAGCGCGTACAGTCGAAAAATGGCCCAGTGTTCCTTGTCTTCCGTTATGCCGATATGGATGGAAAGGTATATGAATGTAAGCTTCCGGAGGCAATGTCGAGAGGAGTCAATTCACTCCGAGACTGGGTGGCACTATTTGACATCTACAAGGTGCCCAAGGTTTTGAAGAAGAAACCAGTAAGCAAGAAGAAGGGCCCCGAGGAAATAATCGACTACCCATATATCGCTCCGAAACCACATTCGTCCCCGTCGCAGCCTGGCACTCCTGCCGCGACACCACCCAGCCCGACGCCGTCGCCGAACAACCCGGCCGTGCCCACACCAAGCAGCCGCTAACCACCAGTTCCACACACCGATTTTGCAAAGCCCTCACTTGACCTTTCGAGTGGGGGCTTTGCTGAGTCATGTGGAATAATCCCATCGGCATTACCCGGCTGAGCTACCTCTGGCGGGTGTGAGGTAAGAGGCACATGTCGCTGTTCGAGACGTGCGTCAAGTTGGCGGCGTATCTCGTTTGCATCGGATTGGCACTAGAAGTATCGCATCGAGCTTACAGACGCGCTATCACTTGGGCTGTGTCTCAGGATTTATCGACGCCCACTAGATGTGTTCTGAATTCATTGGCTGCCGCCATACCCTTTGCTTCAGCAATAGCCGTAACCGCTCTCTTCACAACTCTAATTCACCGTAAATCGTTGGCCATTTTAGGCCTCACCCCTGATCCAAACGCAGGCATAGACGTTGTTCGCGGCGCCGCGATTGCATTGGGGTGCGTGTTGGTAGTCTTTTTGTTCGGCGTGTTGATGGGGTTCATACAGGTGCGGCGATCTCCGCTCTCAGACGACTGTATCTCCTGCCTGCCGTTGTTCCTAGGGGGGCTTGTGGACTTCTTCACGGGGGCGGTGTTCGAGGAGATTATTTTCCGTGGGTATGTGTTCTTTCTGCTAAATCAGTATTGGGGTCCCTCGACAGCAGTGGTAGCGTCGGCGGCAGTATTCTCATTGGCACACTTGTTCAAACACCCCGAGACACCTCCCATATTTACCTTGAACGCGTTTATTTTTGGCCTGTTAGCCGGGACGTCCAAGCTTTACACTGGGTCATTATGGCTGCCCATCGGGCTTCACTTCGGCTGGAACGTGGTGTCCGGGCCAATTTTGGGTCTGCCTTATGCAGGCCGCACATACGATAGAGGCGTTGTAGTAAGCGAGGTATCCGGTCCGAGTTGGTTGACCGGCGGGCTATATTCACTTGATGCAGGTTTCCTGGGCACCGTGGCATTAGCAGTAGCCGCGACCGGGTTAATGGCAACAGCTCCGCTGCCCTAGCGGACCGAATTAAGTGTATTGGGAGCAAGGTAAGATGTCGCAGTGCAGCTATTGGTATTGCTCGGACGACCAGCAGTGGTGCGATTTAGCAGCCAACATTTGTAACTGCTCTGGTATTACCTCAAAATGCATTATGGGTGGGGAGAATGTGGCTGGGGCTTTTCGTGAAGCCGAGAAGTTGGCTGAGCGAGGTCTGGACTTTCGATCTAAAAGACGCAAGTTCTCGCACAGCGCATAGTACCATTGCCTTGACCTGACAGTGCCCGAGCGCTTAGAATTAGCGCGTCAGGAGGGCGACAAATGAAATCCCACACCAAGTACCTCTGGTTCAACACCGAGCAAAAGCGAGCGATCATCAATATCACCGAGGAATGCGAGAGGGCCCTTGCCGACAGCGGGATTCGAGAGGGCTTCATGCTAGTTGCGGCGATGCACATCACTGCAGGGGTCTGGATCAACGATAACGAACCCGGAATCTGGCAAGATGCCATGGATATGTTGGAGACTCTCGCTCCAGAGGACCACAACTACCGCCATCACCGAACCGGGGAGGATAACGGCCACGCGCATCTCAAGAATTTGCTAACCCATCACCAAGTGATTGTGCCAATCACCAATGGCGCGATGGATCTCGGACCGTGGCAGACCATCCTTTACACGGAGTTCGACGGTCGCAGGCGCAAGAAGTTAGTGATCAAGATAATCGGCGAGTAACGCTACGCGGCCTTCGCGCCGTGTTCATAGCGGTCGATTTCTCGCTGCATATCCTCGGCCTCAAGTGCAAGATGACCATTTGGAAATACATCGAGAAGACGCTCCAGTTTTGCACGAGCTTCATTCATTCTGCGGAAACGAAGCCAATAGATTTTCGCTAGCCTATAAAGGCTCATCTCGTACTCCGCTGAATCGGCGTGGTCGCGCTCGATCCGTTCGTAGACCGCGATCGCCTGGGCCAAGTTCTTGGTCGATTCCGCGTAGCGGCCGAGGTAAAACAAATCCGCGGCGGAGAGAAGTGAGCGCGCATCATTGGCGTGTGTGGCATAGAATAAAGCTGCTTCTGGACAGCGTGTAACGACGGCGTAAGAGTTGGCGCTCAGCGCATACCTGATGCCCGAACAATCGCCCTTCTCGCAGGACTTCCGACAGTAATGAACAAGTAGTTCCTCGTTCTCCGGGAAATTGACTACAAGCTTTTCCAGTTCTTCGCAGGTGAGCAAATCGATGTTCTTAACTTCGGCGTGGACTGCCTTTGCTTGCGACACCGAGGCACTGTCGCGTTTGAAACCGAGGCTCCAGACTAAAACGGCCCCTAATAACGCACCTCCAACGTGAGCAAAGTTGGCTATACCGCCAACAACTCCCATCGACTTAGCAATCAATCCCTGCAGCACATCCAGGACAAAATATAAACTTATCACCCAGATCGCGGCTATCTCGATTGTCCCGGTCCATACCCATCCCACCCAATAAAACATACACACGGGACTCCAAGAAAACAGATACCAATAAGCACCTAGGACACCCATCACGCAGCCGGAAGCGCCAATAGTCGGAACTGGGTTGCCGGAACCACCAATCGAGCCGAGGGCCGCTTGCGCAACGTGGCCAGATACACCTGCGATTAGATACAAGAATAGATATCCGACCTTTCCCAGGCGCCCCTCAACGGCAGGACCAAAGACCCACAGATACAACATGTTGGAAAAAATGTGCCAGACGTCGCCGTGTAGAAACATTGACGTCAACATAGTGATAAGTGGGCTAACGCCCCACTTCAGGCCGTATTGGGACACCACATCTTGTCGAACGTGCAAAGCCCGTTCCGATGTCAGCAAGTAGATAACGAAGTTGGTCGCAATCAGACTAAGAGTCACCCAAGGAAACTGCCCCGGGGGATTCTTGACCTTGTAGGGTATTATCATTGAGGTATCTTGCTCCCAGAAGCGTGGTCATAGCCGCCAAGCAGATTATCGGAGTTGGTGGACCATCTTATGTAGGGCACTCGGCGACATTAGGACGCAAGATTTCTTCAAGAACGAAGAAAGCGCCGGACTTATCCAGTGGCTCGTTGTTGTTGCCGCACTTTGGCGATTGAACGCAGCTAGGACAACCATCTTCACACGGACAATCACGTAATGTCTCGAGAGTGACGGCAAGTAGCTCCGATATGTTCTCGTATGCGGCCCGAGAAAGCCCAATGCCACCAGCGTGACCATCGTAGATAAACACGGTGGCTCGACCGCCTGTGTCGGGGTGAGAATGATGCGAGACTCCGCCTATGTCTTGCCTGTCACACAAAGCAAAAAGAGGCATAACGCCGATGGCCGCGTGTTCTATGGCATGTATTGTGCCTGCTAAATCGAAACCGCGTCCTATAATTAAGTCGGTCAGCGCCTCGGAAATGACGATCCAAATCGATTCAGTCGCTAACTCGGACTCCGGCAAGTCTAAATTTACCTTCTCGATAACTCTATCGCTATAGAGCCGCTTGCGCCAGAAATGGGTGACCCGCGAGGTGACAGTGACATCGCCAAACGCCACTTCTGCTATACCCAGCGACCTGGACTCCACTTGCTCGCGGATCTCTACCCGTGTGCGTGTGCCGGGCGTCGTGTAGTAGTTCACTTCTGATTGCTCAACGTATGCGACGCGCGACGATATATCTAGTTTTGTTACCACATACGATTCGCCTCCGTGCAGATAAATAGCTCCTGGATGGACTGTCTCGAAGGCGTTGCCTCCGTCAACAGTCCCAAGAAGAACTCCTTTGCCATTTATAGCAACTATGTCGAAGCTTTCGGGAGACGTGGACCTGATGTTCACCCTGGCTGCGGGGTAGTCGCTGCCCAACCAGAACCACTTTCCCCGAAAGCCCACTTCACCGATCTCTTCAAGGACGGCCATTACCTCCCACGCTCTATCTCCAAACAGACAGTCGAGTTCTTCGTTGGTTATCGGTAGCTCATAGGCTGCACAGACGAGATGTTCGGCCATCACGTACGGATTGGCATGATCCACAATAACCCTCTCGTGATGCTCCGAAAAAAAATAGCCTGGCCGCCTCATCAAGAACTGATCGACCGGATTGTCCAAAGCCACAAGCACGGCCAGCGAGCGCCTCCCACCTCTACCCGCCCTACCCACCTGCTGCCAGGTGGCTGCGACAGAACCCGGATAACCAGTCATAATGACCGCATCAAGTCCGCCGATGTCGATTCCAACTTCTAGCGCTGTCGTGGAAGTGACGCCGAGAAGCTCACCGTCAAAAAGGCGCCGCTCAATCATTCGACGCTCGGCCGGAGTGTAACCCGCGCGATAAGACATCACTTTTTCCGCTGCCACAGAGTGTTGTTCGCGCAGGGCAGTCTTCGCGTAGCGTAGAATTAGCTCGGCAGTCTTTCGAGCTTTCGTGAAAACGATTGTGCGTATCTGCGACTCTAGAAGTCTGGTAAGAAGCGCCACAGCCTCCGAATTCGCGCTGCGGCGTTCACCGGTCTTGTCGATCACGGGCGGATTCCAGAACAGGAAAAGCTTCTCTCCGGATGGGGCGCCGTCGTTGTCAATTACAACGGCGTCCAGGCCGGTTAACTCTGCAAAAAGATCGCCTGCATCCCGCACGGTTGCCGAAGCAGCGATGAAGCGCGGGTCGGAGCCGTAATAGCGACACACCCTTCTGAGCCGACGCAGTATGTTGGCTACGTGAGCCCCGAAGACACCCCTATAAGTATGAATCTCGTCTATTACTACATAGCGCAAATTGCGGAAGAACTCGGCCCAACTTGTATGGTAGGGTAGTATACCGAAGTGGAGCATGTCGGGATTGGTGAGGATGATGTTCGCGTTGTTCTTGACGAACGGGCGCTCTCGCTTAGGCGTATCGCCATCGTAGGTTGCCGCGTGGACAAACGACAAGTTGTAGTTGCAAAGCTTCCTAAGCTGATCCTGCGCGAGAGCTTTCGTGGGAAACATATAGAGAGCGCGAGATCGCGGATTGTCGTGCAGTTCCTCCATCACCGGCAGGTTGTAGCAGAGAGTCTTACCACTGGCGGTGGAAGTTACTATAACGACATTAGCGCCATTTCGTGCAGCTCTTACAGCGTCTGCTTGGTGCGAGTACAGCTTAGATATCCCTGCGCGCTCAAGAGCACCGGCGATCTCAACGGAGCACGAAGGTTCAAGATCACGATACACAGCCTCCTTTGCGGGGATTCGCTCTGCGTGGACAACCTGCCCCCTGTAGGACGGCGATCTGGTAATCAGATCAACGAACTCCCCAACATCCACAGCTACCTCTTCCGACGCTTGACTTCCACGGCCCTAACCAGCGCAATGCTTACAAAATACAGACCAGCAACGGGTATCGCCATCATCAACATCGAAAATGCATCGTTGGATGGAGTCGCCACAGCCGCTACGGCGGAAACCACAACCATTGCAGTCCGCCAGTTTGCCCATAGCATTCCCGAGGTGACCACTCCTACCTTCGCCAACAATGTAAGCACAACGGGTAGCTGGAAGACAACACCGAAGGCAAGCATCATCTTGACCGCAAACAGGATACTGGATTGAAGACCCGGCTTCAAATCTGCGTTTTCAGGCTTGAAACTTGCAAACCACCCGAATGCCTCCGGCAAGATGGAATAGCATAGCAGCACGCCTCCCACGAACAGCACAAGCGACAGCGGAACGACCCATTTTAGCGGCTTTCGCTCCTGTGGCGTGAGCCCGGGCGCCACGAACCCCCATATCTCAAGCGAAACGAGTGGAAATGTGAGCACTACGCCGCCGACGATGCATATTTGCATCCGAATCAGAAACGCCTCAGGAAAGCCGGTAAGGAGGAACTTCGACCCGATGTCGTTTAACACCAGCGTCATTGGGTGCGTAAGCAGAGCCATCACCCAATCATAGTAACACCAGACAATCACCGCCCCTAGCGCGGTGTAAACCACGCATCGCACTATCCTGGACCTCAGCTCAGCCAGGTGTTCGGTTAGTTCGGCTCGCCTCTCCGCGTCTCTTGCCAATTTGGATTATCTCTCCAGGCGCACACTTACGGACATCTGGACTGTGCCCCTCTGGCCGCCGGAACCAGTACCTCCCGATTTGGCTGTGTTGCTGGGTGGGCTATAGCTGCTGTTCGTCAAGACGTCTGCCTCTGCGCTGCGTGTAGGACTCAGTAGACTGGGTTTCATTGCCTTCTGATCGACGGGCTCTGTCTGTAACACGAAATCGGTAGCGTTCGGGTCGTAGGTCGCAGGAAACTCTATCTTGGTCTCCGACGCCAGGAAACGACCAGCCTTGTATGCGAAATAGCTGACAGTATGCACGCTGACGCTGTCGCTAGCGCTCGTGATTTTGCCGCCAAGCAGACTGATGGATGATGGACCTGTGAACCGGCTGATAATTTTTGCGCATTCCTGGCCGTTGTAGTATTCGAACGACTCAAGCATACTGGAGCCTTTAAGTGGGATTACGTCGGTGAGACCCTCGATCTTGAGCTTCATTTCAGCAGGCCACGCATCGCCTTCCTTCACGCTCCTACCCGGAAGCACCGGGAGGATGTCTGTGATAGAATACTTGGCCTGTTTGGTGAACATATTAGCCTTAAGAACAGAACCGTATTTGGTGATAAGCCGATATAGCTGCGGTTTGTAGTCGCATCCAAGGTAAAGGAAACGCTTTTGCGCAAAGGCGCTAACATACGCATCATCGTCGATGCGATAGCGCAACAAATACTGGCCGCCAGGGCGCGCATCCTCCACACTCTGAAGCACGCGCCAGTTAGCGTTGAGACCCAGACTGCCCATAACAGGAAGCCCAACGGCATCGAACACCTGAACATTTGCCACGACGCGATAGACACAGCTTTGGCCAAATACAAACCTGTATGCCATGTTCACTGCCGGAGCTGGGTTTGTCCTGGGGACTTTGTTGCTTAGGTTCACGCTCACCGAAGCCGAACTTATCATAACGCCTGTGCCATCGTGTATCTGGACGGTTAGCTTATGCGGACCATCCGGCAGAAAACGATCAGTCGATGGATCGGATGGATCACGATACGGAGACTTGCTGTTCCAATAGTAGATCAGATTGCCGTGCCTTCGCACACCTGACGTCCGGCTCATTCCACCCAAGAAAACTTCGTGTCCCGCTTCGCCCACGAGCAGCGCCACAAACCCACCATCGGGGACCTCGTTGGCCGGGATAACGATCCTGACCTTCTCCCGAACCTTCTGCCCCTCGGTGGGAGCAATGAGAGTAAAACCCCACGTGCTCCCCTCAGCAGGCAGCAGCAAGGAAATCACAAGACAGCAAATGCGGAAACAATATGTCATATCTTGGTATCTCCGGCACATCAGCGCACCTTTCATAAACACGAGATGGTACAACACCGCTCAGAACCGCGTCAACGTTGGCCCTAAGTTGGAGCACACTACATCTCCTTTCTTGTCCGACGCTTCAAACGACGCAGGAAGTTCCAGTCGTAGCAACTCATCCTACCTGAAAGATAGGCACTGGATTGCGTTTGTGTTCGCTTAGAGCTATCATCCGCCGCACCCGCTCGACTGACTCGGGGTTAAGCTCCGAGATTTCACCGCTATCAAGCCCCTGCAGAACCCTGTCAAGTTCCTCATATGTAAGGCCTATCTCGTTTTCGTCGGTCTGACCTTCCCAAAGATCGGCAGTTGGCTGTTTTGCGATTATCTCATCGGGGATACCCAACTCGCGAGCGAGCTCGAATACCTGAAACTTGTAGAGATCGGCGATCGGCAATATGTCTGCGGCGCCATCGCCCCACTTTGTGAAGTAGCCTATGGCGCGTTCGGTTTTGTTGCTGGTTCCCACCACCAAGTAGTTGAGTGCCTGTGCGGCGCAGTATAGGGCAGTCATACGGAGACGCGGCCTGATATTGGTAAGCTCTATACCGCCCGCGTGGTGCACTTTGACGGCAAAGGCATCGTAGACGGACGTGAGATCGACGGTCTGTGTTTTCACCCCCAGTTTCCCAGCCACCATCTGCGCGTCCCGAGCTGATTGCGGACTTGAGTGACAGGGCATAATCAAGCCGAGAACGTTGTCGCCGCACGCCATCTTTGCCAACGCGGCTACTACGGACGAATCGATCCCGCCGCTCAAGCCGACCACCAGCCCTTTCGCTCCAGCCTCTTTAACCTTATACTGAATCCACACCGATATTTGGCCCGCCAACGGGCGCCCAACGGCATCGGTCATTTAATCCTCCTCGGTCGCTCAAGTACAGCCATATTATAACACCTAAACGGGCACGATATCCCGTTGGCTTTCATCGCCGCAACCCACTTGCTTTACAAGCAGGTAGGAAAACGGTACCTGTCGAAGCAATTGGTGGAGGTCAAAGTACTATGAAACGATCTGAGTTTATTGCTGCCCAGAAGAGGGCACTCGAAATGCTAAACAACGCCGGTATCGCCGTGACCCAGGAGGAAGCGGCAAATATCGAAATAGCCGATTTCGGACTGGGAAGACTCGAAAGTGAAGGTTTGGAGATTGTTGTATATGTGAACAACGATCGTTACTGCGCCAAGGAACTGCTGATGTTCCCTTATCAAACTTGTCCAGAACACAAGCATCCGCCGGTGAACGGACGGCCGGGAAAACAGGAGACATTCCGATGTCGCAAGGGTATTGTCTATTTATACGTTCCCGGCGAACCAACGGCCACACCCGCCGCTAAAGTTCGGTCTGAATACTACACCGTATTTCACGAGATAGTCTTGCGACCAGGAGAACAGTATACACTACCGCCGGAGACGTTACACTGGTTCCAGGCCGGACCCGAGGGTGCAATAGTATCAGAGTTCTCATCGCCGAGTGTTGACGAAGCCGACATATTCACTGATCCGAACGTCAAGCGAATACCTCTTATCGAGGACTGATCAAAGACTTACGAGCTCGCCTATATCGGACAGACGGGAGTAGTCACCGTCCCGTGCCGTAACATAGAATGCGTCGCGCACTTCGTGGCCCCAGGTCGAGACGCGGGCGCTGTGTATGTCCAGTCCTAGCTTCGACATCCTGCGGGTGAGGTAGAACAACAAACCCGGCCTGTCCTCTCCTCTGATTTCGATGACGGTGTCCTGGTCGGGAAGGTGCTCTATAACGCGTACGCCAAGTTTCTCAGGCCGCTCGATCTGCTGCTTGCCCATCCGCTTGAGGAGTTCCTTTACGGTGAACTCGCCGCTCAGCACCTTCGTCAATTCGCCATCGAGCTGCCATTTCTTGATCTCTGTAAGTCGGCGACCCTCGAAGTCGACATATAGTATGTCAATGGCGATCTCGTCAAACGAAAGTCGCGTGAATACCTGAGCCGCGTGGATATTAACTCCCAAAGCATGCAGCACTCCCGCAATGTCACTGAGCAGGCCCGGGCGGTCGTGCGCAACGACAGTCAACTGTGTGAACTCTTCCCCACGACTATCCTTCATTTCTACACTGGGCGTGCCCGACCTTGCAGTCCTCACGTAATTAATGTGCGCGGCTAAGTCCTCAGGCGGCGTGTTGAGCAAATAACTTGCCGGCAGGGATGCCACGTGCTCATCAACCTCCGGCCCCGGCAAGTTGGCCAAGCATAACTCGCGCCGAACGCGATCTCTGTGACGATCCAAATCGGCGCCTGTTGAGTTCGGCGAGCGTAGGGCTGCGAAGGCGCGCTCGTGCAGTTCCATCAGGAATCTCTGCTGAATCTGGCTCCAGTGGCGCGCGCCCACGGCTCGTTGATCGGCGATGGTGAGAAGAAGCAACATATCCAGAATCTGCGGATTAGCGACAACCTTGGTAAACTCTCGTATTGTGCGTTTTTGGTTGAGGTCGCGAAGTCGGGCGGTCTCCGCCATCTTGAGATGATATCTCACCAGGAACTCGACTTTCGCACACGCATCCGGCGGCATACCCAACCGCGCGGCAAACTTCATCGCCCGGAATGCGCCGCTCTTGGCATGGTCTCGCCTGGACTCAAGCTTCCCGATATCGTGCAGCAGCGTTGCCAGGAACAGCACTTCGAATTGCTGTACGCGAGAGAGAATATCCGAGAACTGATCACCCGAATCAGCAAATAGCGCCTCTAGCTGCTCCACGGCGCGAAGACTGTGCTCGCCCACGGTGTAGTGGTGCGCTGCGTCACCCGGGATAAGATACATCGCCTCCCCGAAGTGAGGCACAATTGACTGTAGCACACCAAGCTCCGCCATCGACCGCAGGGCGGCCGCAGCGCCGCGCCGGCCAAGGATGTCGAGAAAGCGATGCGATGCCTCGGGGGTAAGCTTGTAATCCGCCGCGGCGGCTACGATAAGGTCTGCCGCCTGACCGTCGATCTTCAGCGCGAATGACTGTGCGTGTTCAAAAGCACGTATTAGAGCACTGGGATCGCGTTTTAGCAGTCCCGTGTCTTGGATGCGCAGTCGTCCCGCCTTGGCAACCATACCAGGCTCGATCTGCAGGTCCTCCTGAATGCACGCGTCCGCTATCTTGTGATAGATGCGCCAGATCCGGTGCGCCGCCAGGTAATAAGCCGACACAAGGTCTCTCTCGCTAGACAGCCCCAAAAGCCGTGCCACTTCTTCCTGCCGTTCGACGGTGAGCGTGTCCTGACCACGGCCCGTTACCACGTGCAGCGCGTTGCGCACCCTGGTGATGAATTCCAACGCAGAGCGGATATTCTCCAGCTCCTCGTCGAGCACGATCCCACGCCCGCGTAGGCCAGACCATACCGCCGAGGCGCTGACGCCAAAGGTGATCTGCGCGACCCATCGGGCAGTGTGCAGGTCGCGCAGACCGCCGTGACCCTCCTTCACGTTGGGTTCGACCACAAACGGAGTATCCGGCCCCGTGGTAGACCCGCTGCGCTCACCTATATGGCCGATTACGAATGCCGCCGGGGAAATCGCGTTACGGAGAGCAGCGTGGAAGACGTCGAACAAGGCCTTGCTGCCGGCAACACACCGCGCATCCAGCAGGGCAGTCTGTGTTTCAAGTTCCAGGTTATCGACGTCGTCCACGCGCCTGTAGGAGTAACCCACAGTCAATCCGGCGCGACCGAGCGTGTCCATCAGCAGCCTAAACGCTCGCTTTACTAAGAGGTCGATATCCTCGCCAAGGTCTGTGTCCACAAGAAACGCAATATCCACATCCGAGAACGGCGACATTTCACGGCGTCCATAGCCGCCGACCGCAGCCACCGCAATCGACGTGGCCGCTTTTCGTTGGATATCTGGGCAATCCCGCTCACACTCGGCCAGTGATAGCTCGAATATCCTGCTAACGAGCGCATCGTTGAGGTCGCTGTATGCCTCCGCTAGCGCGATGCCGCCGGACTCGCAGGTCAGGGCAGCTAGTCGATTGCGTTGCTCGCACATCAGCCGCGACAGCTCCGCGCTGACACTCGCGCACGAAAAGTCGCATTGTATTTCCAATCCGTTTTTGGCCAATTACTACTCCAAGCATTCCTCTTCTACAGGGCGGGCTCACCCCGCTCGCCCGTTCTGATGCGAATGGCTTCGTCCACCTTGCTCGTAAATATCTTGCCGTCGCCTATTTCGCCCGTTGACGCGGCATTCATAATGGCCTCTATGACTGGCTCTACCATATCGTCATTGACGACAGTCTCAATCTTGGTCTTATCCAATAGATTGACCACATATTCCTGTCCGCGGTAGTACTGCGTGCGCCCCCTTTGCTTTCCTGCACCCATCACGCTGATCACAGTGATTCCTTTTATGCCCAGATCGTCGAGCGCCGCCTTTACGTCGTCTAGTTTTCCTGGTCTGATGATAGCCTCAACTTTTATCATTTGTACGCTCCCCCAAATAGCGCTGATCAGAAGTTATAACCGACCTCGCCGTGCTGGCTCAGGTCAAGTCCGCTCTCCTCGTCTTGCTTCGCAACCCGCAGCGGCGTGATAGCTCCGACAAGTTTAAGGAGCACGAAGGTGAAAACGGATGCAAATGCTAGGCACGCCACCACCGCCACGAGTTGCTTGCCCAACAACGCTGGATTCCCGTAGAATAGGCCGTTGGCGCCAAACTCGTTAATTGCAAGCGTGGCGAAAAGGCCTGTGCAGATGGCGCCCCACGTTCCACCGACGCAGTGCACACCGAAGACATCCAACGAGTCATCGTATCCCAGCTTGCCCTTGAGCATTATCGCTAAATAGCACACCATGCTTACTGTTGCACCAATCACGAGCGCTGACAAAGGCGTGATGTAACCACAGGCAGGTGTCACACCGACAAGCCCGGCTACCGCTCCCGAAGCCGCGCCTAACGCAGTCGGCTTTCCGCGATGAATCCATTCGATCAGACACCACGCCAGCATCGCTGTAGCTGCCGCCGTGTTGGTTGCCACGAAAGCGCTAGTTCCCAGCGCACCCGCTCCAAGAGCACTACCGGCGTTGAACCCGAACCAGCCGAACCAGAGCAGAGCCGTGCCTATTAGGGTCATGGTCAGGTTATGTGGCTTGAACTCCTCCCGCAGGTAGCCTTTGCGTTTTCCCAGAACCACACAAGCAGTTAGCGCCGAGACACCTGATAAGATATGAACGACAGTTCCTCCGGCGAAGTCAATTGCGCCCATCGTTCTGATCCATCCACCTATGCCCCAAACCCAGTGTGCAACCGGACAATAGACCACTAGGAACCAAGCAACCATGAACAAGCAGTATGCCTGGAAGCGCATCCTGTCAGCAACGGCACCTGAGATCAGTGCGGGAGTTATGATGGCAAACATACACTGAAACACCATAAAAGCCTGGTGAGGAATAGTGGCGGCGTAGTCTGCATTTGGCTCAGTCCCAACTCCGTGACCTGTACCCGATTTCGTGGAGGCTTTGTTAGAGAGTCTATAATGGAATCGAGGTGTGCAATGAATCGACGTAAGCATTCTAACGAGTTCAAGATGGAGGCGGTGCGGTTGGCGG
>Ga0068707_1000234_pt1 | contig 32968 bp, 22 predicted proteins | sample YNPNPMetaG_FD_66600 | JGI IMG/M metagenome (GOLD analysis project Ga0068707, IMG submission 66600) | Anoxygenic and chlorotrophic microbial mat microbial communities from Yellowstone National Park, USA - YNP NP MetaG | ecosystem: Environmental > Aquatic > Thermal springs > Hot (42-90C) >... | reverse complement strand
ATCCCGCTCCACGTCCTCTTTATGCAGTATCCTGTTGTACCTGAGAAACCAAGCAGGTAGGCCCTCGCTGGCCCTGAAGACCAGGCCGGCCAGCCTGCTGTCGTCCAGGCCCAAGGATGCCCTGACGCGGTAATGGTACTGGGCCGGCTCCAGGAGACAGACGGACGCCTTGTTCACCTTGAAGAGCTCCCCTACGGCGTGCAGGATGAAATCCAGGAGCCGCTCGAGGTCAGTGATATGGGTCAGGGCCTTGAAGAAGTCCTTGAGGGCGTAATGGAGGTTGAACACCTCTCGTGCGGGCGAATATACCTGTCCGAGACCGGGGGGATACGGAGGCACCTCCTGGGGCGGTGCCACAGGGTATCTTGCGCCTCTGTCGTCCCCCCTGGCCTTGGCCAGCTCCAATTCCCGCAGCAGGCGCCGGTAATGAAGGGCCTTGCTCACCACCCATCGCACCTCGTCCCTCTCGAAGGGCTTCACCAGGATCTCGTAATAATTTCCCTCCTCCAGGCCTGGGATGAGCCTCGGTGCCCTGGTGGAGGAGATGACCACCAACGGCACTGCCTCGGAGATCCCCCTGACCTTTTCGACCAAGGCCAGCCCTTTGTAATCGGGAAGGTTGGTATCCAGCAAGAGGACATCCACTGGATGCTGAGTCATTATCATCAGTGCCTCACTGCCCGTCTTGGCCTGGAGGAGGTAATAGTCCTCCTTCAGGATCATCCTCAGGGATTCCTGGACGCTGTTTTCACTGGAGACGATGAGCAAGAACTTCATGTTGGAGATCCTTCCACTGTCCCTGCCTGCGCTCGATCACGGGGAAGGCGACGGAGAAAGTCGTGCCCCGACCGGGCCAACTATGAACCATGGCCGTTCCCATATGTTCCTTGATGATACTGTGGGCGATGGAGAGCCCCAGTCCATGTCCCATCTCCTTCGTGGTGAAAAAGGGGTCGAAGATGTGCTTGAGGTCCTCCTCCGCGATGCCGATGCCATTGTCCTGTATGCTCACCACCACCTCCTGGTCGGTGGGTGCGTATCCCTCGGGGAGCCTCAAAGACGGCCAGGGCCGTGCCCTGCGAGGGCCCAGAGTCGTCTCGATGGTGACCCTCGGATGGTCGACCCCGGCGGTAGCCTCCAACGCGTTGAAGATGACGTTGACCATCACCTGTTTGAGCTGCTCATTATCAGCGAAGATCAGGATTTCCCTCCCGGCGAAGCCCTTGCCCACCGCCACTCCCCTCCTCGAGATCTCGTTGGCCAGAAGGAGGAGGGTCTCCTCGATGGGCTGGTGCACATCGATGGGGAGGAAGATCGGCTTGGCCGGCCTTGCGAAACGCAGGAGCTGCTCCACGATATTGTTGATCCTGTCGACCTCCTGGGAGGCGATCTTCGAGAAGACATCCCTGAATTCAGGATCGTCGTACTTGATGGGCAGCAACTGGGAGAAGGTCTTCAACGACACCAGAGGGTTCTTGATCTCGTGGGCCATACCAGCGGCCAAGGTCCCTATGGTGGCCAGGCGCTCCGCCCTCCTGACCTCGCCCTCCAGGACCTTGATGTCCGTCAGATCCGTGAAAACGGCCAAGGCCCCGATCATGCGCCCCGTTGGCTCCCTCAGGGCGGTGGTGGAGACGCTGATGGGCGTTTGTGTCCCGTCTTCCCTCGGGACGACGAGCTCCACGTTGGAGAAGGCGCGCCCTTCTTCCATGGTATCCCGCAGTAGTTGTGCGATCTCTGGCTGGACGAGTTCCGCCTCCCTCCCGAGGGCCTCCTCCTTCGAGACCCCTGTTATCTCCGTGGCCTTCCCGTTGAAGGTCGTCACGCACATGGCACGGTCGACCGTGATGATCCCGTTTGCCATCTGTTCGAGGATGTTTTCATTGTAATCCTTGATCTCCAGGATCTCGTCATAGAGAAGGGCGTTCTGGATAGCCACGGCCGCTTGGTTTCCCACTGTGTACAAGAAATTGATGTCCTCGACCGAGAAGATGTCGCCCCCCTTTTTTTCCCCCAGACTTATGAGGCCCGCGAAACGGCCCTGCAGGATCAGCGGAACGAGGACCGAGGCGTCGTGCGAGGAAAAGATCTGCGCAACCTCCTTGTACTCAGCCGGGGAAAGGGAGCGTCTCAGTTCGTCCTTGACCAGGACCTCTCCTCTGCCCAGCATGGCCGCGAGGAACTCCCTGGATCGCCCTTGGCCGGCCGGGATTTGCTCCCCGTGGGCACCGTAACACGAGCCATGGCCGGGATTGGTGTCCCCGAACAGGATCAGATCCCCGTTCTTGACGTGCATGATCTCCACCAGTCGCTTCACCAGGAATTCCTTCATTGTGCGGAGGTCCTGAAGGTTCGCCAGGTCGTGGCTGAAGATCCTCACGGCCCTTTGGTAATCGCGCCTCGCCTTGAATACGAAACGATCCACGGCCCTTTCCAAGGCCCCCTTCAATGGCTGCACCATGATGGAGATGACAGCCGAGACGACCACCGCTGCGACGATCATCGAGGAGACATCGTGTCGAAGGACAAGGGGTCTGGTCATCAGGAAGGAGCCGGTGATCACAAGGGCCAGGGCGACACCCAGCAAGGAGTGCACGAGGAAGCTCCTCAGGACGATCTGCACATCCATGAACCTGTGCCTGATGATGGCATAGCTTATGGCAACGACCGTGATGATACTGAAGAGCGGGCCGGACTGGCTCAGTTGTCTTATCCCCATCAACGGGAGAACGAGGGCGACGAGGACGATCAGGACGAACGGAACGATGGTGCCGAGAAGGGCGTAATTGATCTGAACCCGTTCTATCCCCCCCATTCGGCTCCTCTTGAGGAGAAGGGTCCAAAGGCCGGCGCAAAGGTAAACGAGAAAATAGAGCACGTAAAGGGGAAAAAGGGGCCCATAGACCGGCCTGATTCCCCACCTGGTCATGACCGTGGACTTCAAGATCAGGTCCGTGAAGGAGATCGCAAAGAAAAAGGCGGCGGGAAGGGCATGAGGGACCATGGATCTGATAAAGGAGGCGATTGAGTCGGGCTGGGGAAACACCCTGCAAAAGACATAAAAGGCCACCGGAGTCAAAGCCGGTATACCAAAAAGAAGCTTCAAGAGCGACAGCTTGTCATAAAAGTAAGAAAAACTCATGAACAAAAAGAGCAACAAAGAGTAGATTACATTGAGAATGATAAGTACGAAGAACGAGATATTGACCATATTTCTGGGATTGTTGGAAAGGACATAAAAAGCCAGCAGGAGATGGACGGCGCCAGTAAGTAGCAGTGGTAGGTTATGCACCATGCGGCCAGGTCGTCAACGCTCGCACCTTGCAAGTATTATCGATACATCCACGTTGTCGAGTCCATGGGAGTCCACCAGAGAGAGCTCCACACGGTTCCTCCTCGCCTTGTTGGGGACGTAATCGAGATCGCACGCCGGGTCCGGAAAGTCCAGGTTTATGGTGGGCGGGATTGTGGAGTCATTCATGGCCAGCAAGGCCGCGGCCACCTGCATGGGTCCGGAGGCCGCCATGGGATTGCCGATCATGGACTTTATGGAGCTCACGGGGATCGAATAGGCGGCCTTGCCGAAGACGTCCTTGATGGCCAGCGTCTCCATCTCGTCCACCGCGATGAGCGACGGGCCGTGGGAACAGACGTAGTCCACATCCCGGGGCGAGAGGCCGGCCTCGTCAAGGGCCGAAAGCATGGACCGGGCCAGTCCCCTCCTGACGGCGATCTCCTTGTGGCTCGGCCTCTCGAATCCCTCCCCCACGCCCACTATCTCCCCGTAGGGCCTCGCCCCCCTCCTCTCGGCGCAATGCAGCTCTTCCAGGACCACAAAGGCGGCCCCCTCCGAACAGATGGCCCCCTCCCTCTTCTTGTCGTAGGGCCTGCTGATCTTTTCCGGGGGACGCGAGCTAACCACTTGGAACCCGGAGGAGATCAAAGCGGCATACATGTGATAGGTGAGGCAGGCATCGAGCCCCCCTGCCAGATAGGCCTCCGATTTCCCCGCCATGATCTCTCGATATGCATGGGCGATGGCCAAGGCCCCCGAGGAACAGGCGTTGGCGAAGGTTATCCTGCTGCCGGAGATCCCGAGGACCTCCGTGATATCGAGAGTGGCCATGTTGGGGGATACAGCCGTGTACATCGGGTAGGCCTCTCGAGGCAACTCCCCCTTTTTTGCGATGAATGTCCGATGGATATGGTACTGCACCTGGTCCATGGCAGGGAATGTCATGCCCACATTGAGCCCGAATTTCTCCGGAGTGTAATGGCCTGGAGGTAGCCCCGCGTCCTCCATGGCCAGGCGGGCCGCGGCGATGGCGAAGTGGGAGGTCCTTCCCCTTTCCTTGACCAATCTGGCGGGCATGAAATCGCGAGGCTCGAAATCGGAGACCTCCCCGGCCACGTCAGTGGGCAACCCCGTGGTGTCGAACAGCGTGATCTGCCTCACACCGGACTTCCCTTCCTTGAGGGCAGCCCAAAAGGCCTCTTTGCCCACTCCGTTGGGGGCCAGGACCCCGATGCCCGTGATCACTACGCGCCTCGAGCTCACGGCGGCACACCTCCTCCCTGCCTCGCAGTAGTGCCGACAGGGCCAGGAAAACCCTTTGAATTCGCTCTGCTACGACTATCTATACCACTGCGCAGCAAATGTCAAATGAAAAACCCCGCACAAGGCCCCCCCGCGATCCTTTCGCCTTTTCTCGCAATTGGTCACGGGGTGGTACTGGTCCATTCCGTCTGTTTGGTCTGAAGGAGACATGGGATTGCCAGGTGTTCGGCGCTCCATCTGCAAAAAGATCTGGCCCCGGGGGATCCTGCCAAATCTCTCGGGCCCCTTGCAAGAGACTCGCGCAGTGGCTTCCCCTTGGTCCGAATCGTGCAAGATCGAAGCGCCTGCGTCGAGCCGCTCCGAGAAACGCCGCCACCCTGTGACAATTTACGAATGGGCTTGCTCCGAGGGAATCTCCCTCTTCAGAGGTCTCCCCATGAGCTCGGTCACCGCCGAGCCCGGGTCCTTGCCCTCGTAAAGGACCATATAGACCTGCCTGGTTATGGGCATGTCGATGCCGTGACGCTGTGCGAGTCCGTAAAGCGACTTGGTCGTTCGAACCCCTTCCGCTACTTGCTTCATGCTCGCTGTTACGGCATCGAGCTTCTCGCCCCTGCCGACGCGAAGGCCCACGGTCCTGTTTCTGCTCAGATCGCCGGTGCAGGTCAAGATCAGGTCCCCGAGCCCGGAAAGCCCCGTGAAGGTCATGGAATTGGCGCCCATTCTGACACCGAGTCTCATGATCTCCGCCAGCCCTCTGGTCATGAGCGCGGCCCTGGCGTTCATCCCGAAGCCGAGCCCGTCGCTGATCCCGACTGCTATCGCCATGACGTTCTTCGCCGATCCTCCCAGCTCGGTCCCTATCACGTCGTCATGGGCATAAATCCGAAGGGTGTCGGAGGAGAAAGAGAGCTGCAATCTCGTCGCCAGCTCCATGTCCTCGGAGGCGATGGTGACGGCCGTGGGGGAGCCTGCCAGCACCTCCTTGGAGAAGCTAGGCCCGGACAGCGCCGCGAAGGGGACCTCTCCCAAGACGGAGCGCACCACTTGCGACATGGTCAGAAGGGAGTCGTTCTCGATCCCCTTGGTCGCCGATACAAATACATGGCGAGGCTCCACGAACTCCTTCAAGCCCTCTACCACCCCGCGCAATGCGTGCGAAGGGGTGACCAGTAACAGGCACTCGGCGCGGGCAGCTATCTCTTCCAAGGAGTTGGTGATATGGATCGCTTCGCTGATTCTCACGCCCGGCAGGTAGAACGTGTTGACCCTCTCTTCTAGCATGATGCGAAGCAGCTCCTCCTCGAATACCCAGAGGCTTACCTCGTGTCCCAAAGCGTGCAGATAGCGCGCCAAGGTCGTTCCCCAACTCCCAGCGCCCACGACCCCGACCTTCATAGCTCGACCGACCTCGCATGCTAGTCGTTCTCGACCACCTTCTCAGCCGCCACTACGGTTTCGTTTTCACCCAGGTTGATGACCTTGACCCCGACGGCGTTTCGACCCACGGTCTTGATCTCCGAGCTGTTGATACGGATGAGCTTGCCCAGGTTGGTGATGATCATCACGCTGTCTGTCTTGCCTACTTGGAGGACGTTGATCACCTTGCCGTTCTTCTCGCTGATCCTCACGTTGGTCAGACCCACTCCACCCCTCTTCTGTATCCTGTAGCTGCTTACAGGGGTCCTCTTGGCGTAGCCTCTCTCCGTCAGGGTCAGGACCGTTCCCTCGCCCTGGACCCTGTTCATGGCGATGAGGCGGTCATCCCCCCTCAGTCTGATGGCCTTCACGCCCCTGGCGCTGCGTTGCATCGAGCGTATGTCCTTTTCCTCCATCATCAAGGACATCCCGTTTCTTGTGGCGAGAAAAAGCCTGTCCTCCCCGCTGGTCAAGACGCAGGAGATCAGCCTGTCGTCTTTGTCCAGGCTTATGGCCAAAATGCCGTTGGCTCGCGGGTGGCTGAAGGCATTGATATGAGTCTTCTTTGTCAGACCGCACCTTGTAGCCATGCAGATGAACATCCCGCTCGAGAAGTCCCTCACTGGCAGGATCGTCGTGACCGTCTCGCTCTCCTGAAGCGGGAGCAGATTCACGATGGGCTTCCCTCGGGCGACGCGGCTGGCCTCCGGGATGGCGTGTACCTTGAGCCAGTAAACCTTGCCCACATCCGTGAAGATCAACAAGTAGGCGTGCGTGCTGGATACGAAAAGGTGTTCCACGAAGTCCTCTTCATCCACGGAAATCCCGACCTTTCCCTTTCCACCTCTCCTTTGTGTCTTGTATACGGAAAGGGGGGTCCTCTTGACATACCCCCTGTGAGTCACGGTCACGACCACGCTCTCCTCGAGGATCAGGTCCTCCTCGTTGATCTCCCCGAGTTCCTCCACGATCTCGGTCCTCCGCTGATCCGCATATCTGTCCTTTATCTGGAGGATCTCGGCCTTTATGATCTCCTTGACCCTCGCCTCGCTCTGCAAAATCTCCCTGTAGTGCCCGATTTGATGGAGCAATTCGGAGTACTCCTTCAGCAGATTGTCCTTTTCCAGCCGGGTCAGTTTTTGGAGCCTCATGTCGAGAATGGCTTGGGCCTGCTTTTCGCTCAGGGAGATCTCCTTCATCAACGAGGCCCTCGCTTCGTGAGGGGTCTGTGCCTTCCTGATAAGGCCCAGGACCAGATCCAGGTTCTCGAGCGCTATCTTCATGCCCTCCAGCAAGTGGCTCTTCTCCAGGGCCTTGGCGAGCTCGAAAGTAGTCCTTTTCAGGACCACTTCTTTCCTGAATTCTATGAACTTCTCGAGGATCTCCCTCAGAGAAAAGACTTTGGGCATGCCGTTGTCTATGCCGAGAAAGATGATTCCGTAATTGATCTCCAGCTGGGTATGCTTGAAGAGCTTGTTGAGGACGGTCTTCTCCGCCTCTGCCCTCCTCAAACTAATGACGATCCTGGTACCATCTCTGTCCGTCTCGTCCCTTATCTCCTCGACACCCTCTATCACCTTGCTCCTGACCAGCTCCCCGATCTTTTCCAGCAGCCTCGCCTTATTGACCTGGTAGGGCAACTCGGTGATGACGATATTGCTCTTTTGCGTTGCCTTTGGTCTCTCGATGAAGGCCTTTCCTCTGAGTCTTATGACCCCCCTTCCGGTGAGGTATGCGTCCCTGATCCCGGCCTTTCCCACTATCACCCCTCCGGTGGGGAAGTCCGGCCCCGGGATCGCGCCCACGAGCTCCTCGAAACCGACATCCCCCCTTTCCAGCAACATGATCAAGGCCTGCGCCACCTCCCCGAGGTTGTGAGGAGGGATGTTGGTAGCCATCCCCACTGCGATCCCGGAGCTGCCATTGATCAAGAGGTTGGGTATTGTGGAAGGCAGCACCTCGGGCTCCGTGGCAGAGCCGTCGTAGTTTGGGGAGAACCTCACCGTTTCCTTCTCGATGTCGCGCAGCAATTCGTCAGCGATCTCGGCAAGGCGGATCTCCGTGTAGCGCATGGCCGCAGGAGGGTCTCCATCGACGGAGCCGAAATTGCCCTGGCCGTCCACCAAGGGATACCTCATGTTGAAGTCCTGCGCCAAACGGACTATGGCGTCGTAGACCGCGGCATCGCCGTGAGGATGGTATTTGCCTATGACCTCGCCGACTATCCTGGCAGACTTCTTGTAGGGCTTGTTCGATGTGTTGCCCATGTCGAACATGGCATAGACGATCCTGCGCTGCACGGGCTTCAAGCCGTCTCGGACATCGGGTATGGCCCTGCCGATGATCACGCTGAGGGCGTAATCGAGGTAGCAGCGAGTGACCTCCTCCTCGATGTTTATCAGCAGTTTTCCGTCGCTCTCCATATCCCCTCGCTCTAAGTGATCACTGGGTGACGGCGTTTCTCGGAGCGGCTCGGCGGAGGCGCTTCGATTTTCCGGGATCTTGACCTGGGGGAAGCCCTCTCGGCCGAAGCGGAGAGAAATGCCGCCACCCCCCCCTTGACCAGTTGCCTCTGGCTCGGTGCTGCGCCTCTCACACGTCCAGATCATGGACGTTCATGGCGTTGTCCTGGATGAACTTCCTCCTAGGCTCCACATTGTCCCCCATCAGGACTGAGAAGAGCTCATCGGCCTCCAGGCTGTCCTCTATCCTCACCTTGAGCAGGACCCTGCGCTCAGGGTCCATGGTCGTCTCCCAGAGCTGTTCTGGATTCATCTCGCCCAGCCCCTTATATCTCTGAACTACCAGCCCCTTTCTCCCGCAAGCGTAGAGCCTGTCTATGAGCTTGAGGTAATTTACAATCTCGAACTCCTCCCCTTGAAGCGACACACGCCATGGAAGCCTGCCGAGACCCCTCAACCTGAGGAGTTGCGTCCTCATTTCCCCCAGTTTGCCGGACTCCACCAGGTGTTGGTCGACGCTGGTATGGAATGAGCCGGAGCCAGTTTGTGTGGCAAAGTGCAACTTCAGATGGTTCGAGTCATCTTCCTGGTCGACGGAAAAGGAAATCTTGGTATACTCGTCGACCGTGTTCAAGTAACTCACCAAGTTCTTCGCGAACTTAGTGATCTTCCTCTCGTTCCCGAACAGATCGTTCGCCACACCACCTTCCAGGGCCACTGCGGCCACGACGTTCGGATCGTATTTTATCTTCGAAAATTGTTCCCTGAGCACGTCCAGACGCTCCAGGACCCGACCTACCTCCGCGGCCTTCTGGCCCTCGATCGCCAGCCCATCTTTGGTCTCTATCTTCAGATGTCTCATCGCCCTCTCGATGAGAAAAGCCTTGAGCTCCATCTCGTTTTTAAAATACCTTTCATTGCTTCCACCGACGACCTTGAACAGAGGAGGCTGTGCTATGTAGAGAAAGCCCTCCTTTATGATCTCAGGCATCTGCCTGTAAAAGAAAGTCAATAGAAGTGTCCTTATGTGGGCCCCGTCGACATCCGCGTCCGTCATTATGATAATCTTCTTGTATCTGACCTTTTCTATGTTGAAATCGTTCTGTCCCAACCCGGTCCCAATGGCGGTGACCATGGTCTTTATCTCATCATTGGATATCATCTTGTCGAACCTGGCCTTTTCCACATTGAGGATCTTCCCCTTGAGCGGGAGGATCGCCTGGAAGGCTCGGTCCCTGGCCTGTTTGGCCGATCCACCCGCCGAGTCGCCCTCCACGAGGAAGAGTTCCGAGTGATTGGGGTCCTTTTCCTGGCAGTCCGCTAGCTTCCCCGGCAGAAGGGACAGTTCCAGACCGCTCTTCTTGCGGACGAGATCTTTGGCTTTCCTGGCGGCCTCCCTGGCACGGGCGGCCTCCATGGACTTCTCCACTATCTTCCTCGCCACCGACGGGGTCTCCTCAAGGAACTTCAGGAGACGCTCGTGGACGAAGGACTGGACCACTCCTTTGACCTCGCTATTGCCCAGTTTGGACTTGGTCTGACCCTCGAACTGCGGGTTGGCCATCTTTATGCTTATGATGGCGCACAGGCCTTCCCTGATGTCCTCCCCCGTGATCGTGTACTTGAAGTTTTTCAGCAGATTGTTGTTCGTGGCGTACTGGTTTATCGCAGTTGTAAGTCCGGATTTGAACCCTATTACATGGGTACCGCCTTCTTCAGTGTTTATGCTGTTCACGAACGACAGCAAATTCTCGCTATAAGAGTCATTGTATTGAATGGAAATTTCTATACCTATCCCTTCTTTTTCTCCCTCGAAATATATGACCTTGGTGAGAGGGTTCTTGTTCTTGTTGAGATACTCCACAAAAGAGGCAATGCCTCCCTTGTAGCGATAGGTCCTCTTTTCGTCCGCACGTTCATCGTATATGGTGATCAGTATTCCCTTCGTCAAGAAGGCCAGCTCCCTCAGACGTCTGGCCAACGTGTCGAAGCTGAACTCGATGGTCTCGAATATCTCGTGGTCGGGTTTAAATGTGATGCTAGTCCCTGACCGCCTGGACTTTCCTACCACCTCGAGATCGGTCACCGGTCTGCCCCTCTTGTACCGCTGCCTGTAGAGATGGCCGTCCCTCATGATCTCGAGCTGAAGATACTCGGACAGTGCGTTGACAACGGAGACGCCCACACCGTGAAGACCCCCGGAAAAGGCGTAGCTCCTCTTGTCGAACTTCGCCCCTGAGTGCAGCGTCGTCATCACCACTTCAGCGGCGGGGCGCCTTGCCACTGGATGTTCATCCACGGGGATGCCACGGCCGTTGTCCACCACTGTCACCGAGTTGTCCAAATGTATAGTGACAAGGATCTCCGTACAGAAGCCCGCCAGGGCCTCGTCGATGCTATTGTCGATAACCTCGTAGACCAAGTGATGGAGTCCTGCGAGACCGGTGCTTCCGATGTACATAGCGGGTCTTTCCCTGACCGGTTCCAGACCCTCCAATATCTTGATATGCTCCGCTGTGTAATCGCTGGACATTTCCTCTGCCCTCAGGGGAGCATCGGCATTACCACAGCCACGAAATGGTCGTCCTCGTTATCCCGTATGACGGCTGGGCTCGATTCGTCGTTCACCTCCATGGTGATCTCACTTGAGTCCAAAGAATTGAGTATGTCGAGAAAATACCTCGAGTTGAAGCACAGGACCGTGGGATCGCCGCTGTAATCCGCCGATATGACCTCCTGCGAGTCGCCGATATCCGGGTTGCTGGAAGAGATCGTGACGGAGCCAGCAGCGAGCTCGATGCGCACCGCACGAAATCTCTCCATCGAGACGATGGAAGCCCTCTTGAGGGCCTCGAGGAAGATGGATCTATTGAGAGATACAGACCTCTTGCACTGCCTCGGGATTACCTCCTCGTAGTCGGGAAAAAGGGCGTCGATCAGCCTAACGGACATTACCACGTTATCGTACATCATCATGATCTGGTTGCCTGTCACCCACAGCCGAGCTTTCCTGTCGCCATCCTGGATGATCCTCCTGAGCTCCAGCACCCCTTTCCTCGGCACTATCACCCCATCCTTGGTCAGGGGTTCCTCGCTCAAGTTGCGCTCGATGAGAGATAGTCTGTGTCCATCGGTGGCCACGAAGCGGGTCAGCCTGGAATTACCTGGAACCGGTGCCATATAGATCCCGGCCAGATTGACCTGGACATCCTCGCTGGCAGCGGCATAAAGGGTTTTGTCCACCATCTCCCGGAGAGTAGCCGAGTCCACCTCCATGAAGGAATCATCCCTGTAATGGGGAAAGGACGGAAAGTCCTCGGGAGAGAGTCCCTTCAGTCGGAAGGAGATATTTTCGGATAGTATCTTTATGTTGTGGTTCTGGTCTGCGGTTATACTGAGATCCGCGTGGGGTATTTCCTTGATGACCTCGAAAAGCTTTCTCGCCAGGACCGTCGTGCTGCCCTCAGAGTTGCACTTCACCGGAATCGTTATACGGACGGCCACTTCGAGATCCGTAGCACTCAATTCCAGAGTGTTCTTGTGACACGTCAAGAGGACGTTGGATAGAATCGGCATGGTGTTCTTCTTGTCAGCCACACCCTGGACCAATTGCAGGGACCTGTACACAGTCTCCCGGCTGGCTACAAGTTCCATTGTCCTTCCCCCCTTTTTGTGTACAAGCTGATATCTGTGCCAGTTGAAATGTTCACAAACTCGCAAGGCCTCGATATCGGGCACGTTTTCTTCAAGGGATGTCGCGAGCCTTTCGTGTGATGGTTGTAACTCCAGGACGGCCTGCCCCTCCCAGGGCCTTCCAAGACGCGCGGGCACGGTGAAGCCTCAGCCCCGCGAATTCCGCCAGCAGGGGAGATCGCACAGAGAAGATCACGGTGAAATCCATGAAACCAATTCTATAACAACCTTGCCTCCTTTTCAAGTTCGAGGCCTGTCTGTTGGGAACACCTTTTGCCCTGTTATCACTGGAACTTAACGGTTACGGGCTTCGCCAGGCGCGCTCCACCGACGAAGAGATGGCATTGCTTGTCCTTTGCGCTGGTGACTTCGACCGGAGCTCTTCAATGCCACGGCTGCGCGGGTGACCGATTGCGTGTCACTGGTCAGGGGGGGTGGCGGCATTTCTCTCCGCTTCAAGTTTTCGGCGCTTGATTTTCCGAAGGATTTGGCCTCCGGGGGATCCTTGCCCCCTTTCTCGGTCGGCCTCAGCTTCGCTTCGGCCGAGAGGGCTTCCCCCAAGCCTCAAATCCTGGAAAATCGAAGGGCCTGCGCCAAGCCGCTCCGGGAAACGCCGCCACCCTGTGAGCACTTACGATTGCCTTTTGCGGGCTCAGAGGAGTTGTAGTATAGTAATCAAGTCCAGATCCCGATTGCCCCATTAGAGGCGAAAGGACGAACAAAAAGGATCGGGCCCCGGAGCCGCTCTTTAGGCCCAATGCAAGGGATCTCCTATATACCGGTTTTCCTCTCGCTCAAGGATTTCCAGTGCCTTGTGGTCGGAGGAGGGAAGGTCGCCCTGAGAAAGATCGAGGCTATTCTCGATGCCGGGATAGCCGTTCGCGTCGTGAGCCCTGAGGTGGGCCCTTCTCTGGAGCGACTCTATTCAGGAGGAAGAGTCAAGATAGAGAGAAGAGAGTTCCAATCGGCAGACCTCGAAGGGGTGCGCCTGGTGATCGCGGCCACCGATGACCCCGTGGTGAACGAGAGGATATCCACAGAGGCCAGACTTCGAGGGGTGATCTGCAATGTAGTCGACCAGCCTTCCATTTCCGATGTCATCATGCCATCCATCGTAAGGAGAGGGCGGCTGCAGATAGCGATCTCCACTGGGGGAGGGAGTCCCGCCATGGCCAGATGGATGAGAGTTCGACTCTCACGCTTGGTGGGGGTGGAATACGGCATGGCTGCGGCTATACTCTCCAGCCTCAGGCGCAAGGCCCTCGGAGGGATGGACGGCCGAGGCTCGATCGGTGCTCTCTTTTACGATCTGTTGGACTCCGGACTCGTACGCCTGTGCAAGAGAGGAAACTTCGAGGAGATCCGGAGGCTCATACACGGCCTTACCGGGATCGAGATGTCCCTGGCCGAGATAAAGGAGTCGGCTCTCGGGGGAAGCTCACCCCGCCAAACAAAGAGCCCGGATGAGGGCCGCTGATGGACTCCCCTCTTTTGGGATTCGCCCTTTGCAGCTACGTCGCATCGAGTGTCGGCCTTGTGCTCCTCTTGTCGGGTAAGGAGAGTTCCCTCTTCGGGAAGTGGAGGGTCGCGTTGTACGCTGGCTTCGGCCTTCATAGCCTGTCTCTGTTGTCGAGGGTGGTTGTCTGCGGCCGCGCCCCCCTCGCAACCGAGCACGAGTCCTTCTCCTTCTTTTCGTGGTCCATAGTGGCTTTTTTTCTTCTCCTCCTCAGAAGGTACAAGGCCGCTTCGCTGGGTACGGTCTTGATACCCATGTCGTGCGCTTTGATGACAGTTGCCTTTTTTTGGGACCGGACTCCTGTCCCCCTCACCCCGCCCCTGCAAAGCCAATGGCTTCCCGTTCACGGGATCGTATCCTTTTTCGGGGAGGCTGTCCTTGGACTTGCCTTCGCCTCGGGTATCCTTTACATCGTCCAGGAGGACAGGATAAAGGGCAAGAGGGTGACGCATCTGATGACGCAGCTTCCTTCCCTCGAGACACTCGATGACATCAATTATTTCTCCTTGAGACTGGGGTTTCCTCTCCTGACCGCCGGGATAATAACAGGTTCCCTTTGGGCTGGCTCGGCATGGGGTTCTTGGTGGAGCTGGGATCCCAAGGAAGTGTGGTCTCTTGTCACCTGGCTGGTCTACGCGGCGCTCCTGCACCAGCGGGTCAACGTGGGTTGGAGGGGGAGAAAGGCCGCGGTCATGGCGGTGCTGGGTTTTTGTTGTGTGATTTTCACTTTTGCGGGGGTAAACCTCCTGCTGCCGGGGCTGCACTCCTACAGTCATCTCCAAAGATGAGCGGCGGGATCGCCTGAGTATGAACATCGTGCTGTTTGGACTGAATCACAAGACCGCCCCCGTGGAGATCCGGGAGAGGCTCTCGATTCCCGGTGACGAAACAGGGGCGAGACTGAGCCAGCTGCTGGCGGCTCCGGAGATCGACGAGGCGATGATCCTCTCGACCTGCAACCGTGTCGAGCTCTTGGCCTGCGCCAATCACATAGATGGATCGATCGAGGCCATGAAAGAGGTCCTCCAACGGGGGCGCGGCAGGGCGCAGGCATGGCCCTACGACGGGTACTGTTATGCCCTCGTGGGGGAGGAGGCCGTGGCCCACCTGTTCCGGGTCGCCTCCAGCCTCGATTCCATGGTGATAGGGGAACCGCAGATCCTGGGACAGATAAAAGAGGCCTACAGGGTGGCCCTTGCCAACAAGGCCTGCGGCCCCGTGCTCAACAGACTCCTCCATACGGCCTTCCGGGTTGCCAAGAGGATAAGGACCGAGACGGGTATAGGAAAACGGGCCGTTTCGGTCAGTTACGCCGCTTTGGAGTTGGCCAAGAGCATCTTCGGATCCCTCCAAAGCAAGACCCTTTTGCTCATCGGGGCGGGGGAGATGATCGAGCTGGCCTGCAGGCATTTCTCGGAGCAGGGGATGAGGAGGATCCTGGTGACGAACCGTACGGCCTCCCGGGCGCAGGAGCTGGCGGCCCAGTTTGGGGGGGAGGCCGTGCCCTTCGAGCTCTTTCGAAAGAGACTGACGGACGCCGACATAATACTGAGTTGCACCGGCGCGGGCCATTACGTCCTGGACCGGGAGGATGTGAGGCAGGCCCTCAGGCTCAGGAAGAACAGGGCCATGTTCCTCATCGATATAGCTGTGCCGCGCGATGTCGACCCATCGGTGAACCAACTGACAAATGCCTATCTGTACGACATCGACGATCTTCAGGCGGTGGTGGACCGCAATCTCGGTCAGAGGAAGGAGGAGATCGGCCGGGCCGAGGAGATAATTCAGCATGAGATCGCGCAATTCAGGAGGTGGAGCCGCTCGCAGCAGATCATGCCGGTGGTTCGTGCCTTGGTGAGAAAGGCAGAGGAGATCCGTTCAGCAGAGCTCGCGAAGACCTTGCCGCGCCTCGGAGGGCTTCAGGAGGATGAGAGGAGATCGATAGAAGTCATGACCAGGGCTGTCGTGAACAAGATCCTTCATGATCCCTTGACGCGTCTCAAACGGGAAGCGGCCTCGGGCAATCAGAGGATCTTCATGGATGTGGTGAGGGAGCTCTTCGGCCTCGAGGAGGATTCAGCTCCGACGGACTCGGCTCCGAGCTCGCGGATGGACGGGGAATGAGCAAGTCAACCCGGCTCAAGATCGGCACGCGCGGGAGCAAGCTTGCCGTGCGGCAGGCATCATGGGTCGCACAAAGGCTCCGGCTGACATTCCGGGAGGTGGAGGTGAGCTTGGTGACCATCAGGACCAGTGGGGACAAGATCCTTCACTCCCCCCTGGCCATGGTCGGTGGCAAAGGCCTCTTCGTGAAGGAGATCGAGGAGGCCTTGATGGCGGGTCAGGTGGACCTCGCGGTTCACAGCGTCAAGGACATCCCGGCAGAGATCTCTCCCGGCCTAGTCCTTTCGGCCGTCACCCAGAGGGAAGACCCCAGAGACGCCCTCGTCACCCGCCAAAAGGGGACTCTGGCGGAGCTTCCTTTGGGGGCGAAGGTTGGGACTAGTAGCTTGAGGCGGAGGGCCCAACTGCTCTGCATGCGCAGGGACCTCCAGGTCGTCCCGCTCCGCGGAAACGTTGATACCCGGATGAGGAAGCTGGAACGGGGGGAACTCGACGCCATTGTGCTGGCAGCGGCCGCTTTGCGCCGCTTAGGCTTCCAGGAGGAGGTGGCGGAGTTCCTCAGCGTGGAGGATTTCGTTCCGGCGGTGGGTCAGGGGGCCCTCGCCGTGGAGACCCGCGAGGGAGATGAGGCAGTCAGCCGGTTGGTCCGGGTGCTGGATCACCCGGAGTCCCGGCTCTGTGTTGAGGCTGAACGCGCCTTCATGACGAGCCTCGGGGGTGGATGCCAGGTCCCTGCCGGGGCCTATGCGAGCAAAGAGGGCGAGGAGCTGGAGCTGCGGGGCATGCTGGCCGCCCCCGATGGAGATATCCTTCTCAAGGACAAGGTGCGGGGAGCAGTGCAGCACGGGCGACTACTCGGGGAGGATTTGGCGCAACGCATCCTCGAGCGGGGGGGTAGGGAATTGCTGGCGGCCTTGGGCGCGGACCAGGAACCGAGGGATCGGCCTGCCATTGCCGGGCCGGCCGAGACTCGCCGTGTGCTATGAGCTACGCGCGAGAGCAATCCATGGAACGGGCAAAGGGCAAGGTGTATCTCGTAGGGGCAGGTCCGGGCGATCCGGGTCTCTTGACCCTGAAGGGGAAGGAGGTCCTGGAGAGGGCCCAAGTGGTGATCTACGACTATCTGGCCAGCGACAGCCTCCTCGGCTTCTGCCGAGGGGATGCGGAGCTCATCTGCGTCGGGAAACGCCCGGGTGGACACACTTTCTCCCAGAAGGAAATCAACGGCTTGCTGGTCGATAGGGCCAGACAAGGGGCGGTGGTGGCGCGTTTGAAGGGAGGCGACCCCTTCGTCTTCGGCAGGGGCGGGGAGGAGGCGGAGGCCCTGCGCGAGGCGTCCATCCCCTTCGAGGTCGTCCCCGGGGTCACTTCCGCCATAGCAGCCCCTGCCTACGCAGGGATTCCCTTGACCCACAGGAACCACGCCTCCTCGGTGGGTATCGTTACGGGACATGAGGATCCTGCTAAGGGAGGCTCCTGGATCCGATGGGAACATCTCGCCCGCGGGGTGGATACCTTGGTCTTTCTCATGGGAATGAGGAACATCCAGGGGATAGTGGGAGCCCTGACGGCCCATGGTATGGATGGCGAAATGCCGGCGGCGGTCATAGAATGGGGGACTACCCCCAGGCAACGCACCGTCAAGGCCCCCCTCAGGGAGATCGCAGGCGTGGTGAGCAGGGAGGGGCTGACCGCCCCGGCGGTCCTGGTGGTGGGGAAGGTCGTGGGGCTGCGGGATCGTCTCGCCTGGTACGAAGCGTCGCCGCTCTTCGGGAGGCGGATCGTCGTCACGAGGACCAGGCGACAGGCCAGTGAGCTGGCCGATCGTCTCAGGTCCTTGGGTGCGGAGCCCGTGGAGTTGCCCACCATAGCCGTGCGCGAGCCCGATTCATGGGAGGCCCTTGACCGAGCCGTGGATGAGATCGAAAGGTACGAGTGGATCATCTTCACCAGCAGCAACGCCGTACGATTCTTCCTAGACCGGCTCCGGGCCAGGGGCAGGGATGTGCGCGATCTCAAAGGAGTCCGCCTGGGGGCCATAGGGCCTGGGACCGCCCGGTCGCTGGAGTCGCTCTCCATCAGGGTGGACCTCACGCCGGATCGATACACAGCCGAAGGGCTTGTTGATGTTTTGGCCGACGTTGGGGTCATGGGCAAGAGGATCCTCCTCCCCAGGGCCAAGGAGGCCAGGGAGGTCCTGCCCGAGAGGCTCCGTGAACTCGGGGCTGGGGTGGATGTGGTGGTGGCATACGAAACCGTCATCCCCGATGCGGGACCGGAGGGGGTCAAGGCGCTCTTCTCCGAGGGCAGGGTGGATGCCATCACCTTTACGAGCTCCTCAACGGTGAGGAATTTCGTCGAGATCGTCGGGAAGGCGGGGCTGCACGGGCTCCTGAAGGGGGTCGCCGTGGCGTGCATCGGGCCCATAACCGCCAGGACCGCGGAAGGGTTCGGCATTCACGCCGACATAGTGGCGAGGGAGTATACTATAGATGGGCTGGTGCAGGCCCTGATGGATCATTTCATGGGGCGCCGGGAGACCGATCCGGTGGTATCTTGAAACTCTCGGGGATGAAAGGCCCGTGATAGGTATATCCAAGCTTTACTGCGGCACCGTGGAGGCCTCGGATCCGTTGCGCTACGGGCGCCTCTCCCGGAGGCTCCCGTCCCACCTCCTGCAGTTCTCCGTGGACAAGAGGCCGGTGGTGGTCTGGAATGTGACGCGCAGGTGCAATCTGCGTTGCGCCCACTGTTACTCTCGCTCGAGCGACGCCTACGCGAATAGGGAATTGAGCAACGCCGAAGGCAAGGCCCTGATAGAAGACTTGGCCCGGATGGGTTGCCCGGTCCTGTTGCTTTCCGGTGGCGAGCCGCTGGCCAGGCCAGATACGATGGAGCTGTGCGAGCATGCAAGGCGCTTGGGCCTGCGCGTCGTTCTTTCCACCAACGGTACCCTCTTGAGCCGCGACGTCGCGGCACAGCTCCGAGAGCTCGGGGTGTCTTACGTGGGCATCAGCCTGGATGGCCTGAGGGATCGCCATGACCGCTTCCGGGGCGTGAGGGGGGCCTTCGATGCGGCCATGGCGGGTCTGAGACAGTGCAGGGACGTCGGGCTCAAGGTAGGGCTCCGCTTCACCATCCACAAGGGGAACGCCTGCGAGGTCCCGGAGATCTTCGATCTGGTGAAACAGGAGGGGATCCCGAGGGTCTGTTTCTATCACTTGGTTTACTCGGGCAGAGGGACCGCTCTCATGCAAGAAGACCTGACCCACCAAGAGACACGCGCGATCCTGGATCTCATAATGGACAAGACCAAGGAGGCCCATTCACGGGGGTGCCAACTGGAGGTCCTGACCGTGGACAACCATGCAGATGGCCCATATCTCTACTTGCGACTCATGAGGGAAGATCCCAGGAGGGCGGCAGAGGTCTTGGAGCTCCTGCGCATGAACCAGGGCAACAGTTCCGGGCACGGAATCGGGTGCGTCAGTTGGGATGGGGAGGTCCACGCGGATCAGTTCTGGAGGCACCGAAGCTTTGGAAACGTGAGGGAGCGCCCCTTCAGCCAGATCTGGACGGATCCCTCGGACCCCCTGCTGCTCGCCCTCAAGGACAAGAGGCCTCACCTGAAGGGTAGATGTGCTAGGTGTCGCTGGCTCGATATATGCGGTGGCAACCTCAGGGTACGGGCGGAGGCGGTCACGGGGGATGTGTGGGCCCCGGACCCGGCCTGTTACCTGACTGAGGAGGAGATCTCCGGGGAGGGGCTGCCGGCCGGCAGGGCGCAGGGGGAGTGAAGGCGCTGCCGTGGCCGAGGTGTCTTGCGGATGAGTGCAAGGGGTTTGGGAAGGAGGGTCCATGGGGTTCCCGGATTACAGGCCCAGACGGATGAGAAGAAACGAGAACCTGAGGCGCATGGTCCGTGAGACCTTCTTGAGCGTCGACGATCTCGTCTACCCGTTGTTCGTGGTCCCCGGGAGTTCTGTCCGTGAGGAGATCTCTTCCATGCCCGGCCAGTACCGCTTCTCGGTGGATCGTTTGGCCCAGGAGGCCAGGATCATAAAGGAGCTCGGCATACCGGCTGTTCTCCTCTTCGGGGTCCCGCAACACAAGGACCCGCTGGGCTCGGAGGCATACGCCGCCGACGGGATCGTCCAGAGGGCGGTGCGGGAGATCAAGGATGCTGTCCCTGAGCTTGTGGTGATCACTGACGTTTGCCTCTGCGAATACACCGATCATGGCCACTGCGGAAAGATAGAGCGCGGCGAGGTGGACAATGACGCCACCTTGGAGCTTCTCTCCCGCATAGCCGTTTCGCACGCGCGGGCAGGAGCGGACGTGGTCGCCCCTTCGGACATGATGGACGGCCGGGTCGGGGCCATACGCCATGCCTTGGATCGCGAGGGCTTCGGACAGATCGCCATCCTTTCCTACGCGGCCAAGTACTGCTCCTCGTTCTACGGGCCTTTCAGGGAGGCCGCGGAGTCGGCCCCGCGCTTCGGGGACCGCAGGGGCTATCAGATGGATCCCCCCAACTGGAGGGAGGCCCTGCGGGAGGTGGAGCTGGACATACAGGAAGGGGCCGACATGGTCATGGTGAAGCCGGCCCTGCCGTATCTGGACGTCATATGCAGGGTGAGGGAGGCATTCGACTTGCCGGTGGCGGCCTATCAGGTCAGTGGGGAGTATGCCATGATCCAGGCTGCGGGGCGTCTCAACTGGGTGGATGCTGAGAGGGCCATGATCGAGACCTTGACGGGGATCAAGAGGGCCGGCGCCGACCTGATAATCACCTATTTCGCCGTTGCGGCGGCGCGTGTGCTGGGGCACGGATGAATGGCATGCTCAAGATGCTTGCTCGTCTGATCCTTTGAGGCCGATGCATTGCGGCATTTGCCGGAACCGTGGGAAGGGATTCTCTGCATCAGCGGCAGGTCGTCGCTCTCGGGGGGGCGGATGAAAAGGGCTGAGCTGCGAATGCTGGCATGGGAGGTAACCCGCAGGTGCAATCTGAGTTGCCTTCACTGCCGAGCCTCGGCTCAGGATGGGCCGTACCCCGGGGAGCTCTCCACGGAAGAGGCCTTGGCCTTCATAGAGGAAGTGGCCTCATTCGCCGCGCCGGTGGTCATCCTCACAGGAGGGGAGCCCCTCTTGCGTCCTGACATACTCCAGATAGCCGAACGGGGCAGCGCCCTGGGGTTGCGCATGGTCATGGCCCCGAACGGGACCCTGCTCACCACTGAGCTGGCAAGAGAACTTCGGGAGGCGGGGATCCAGCGCATCAGCATAAGCCTGGACGGGGCCCGGAGGGGCACCCACGATGCCTTCAGGGGGGTCCCGGGGGCCTTCGAAGGGGCCCTTGGGGGGATACGCTGCGCCAAGGAGGCAGGGCTTCCCTTCCAGATCAACACGACGGTCACAAGGAGGAATCTCCAGGAGCTTCCCCGCATAGTGGAGTTGGCACAGCGGCTCGGGGCGGAGGCGCATCACATGTTCATGCTCGTGCCCACCGGTCGCGGCAAGGAGATGAGGGCCGAGGCGATCTCCGCGGAGGAATACGAGAGGACCCTTCACTGGTATCGCGAACAGCAGTTGCGCTCTCCTATCCATCTGAAGGCCACCTGTGCTCCCCATTATCAAAGGATCTTGAGGCAGTGTGGACCAGGGGAGAGAAAGGGGTTTGGCCAGCACCGCCAAGTGTTCGAGAGGACCACCAGGGGGTGCCTCGCTGGGACCGCCTTTTGCTTCGTGTCTCACGTGGGAGATGTCCAGCCGTGCGGATATCTGGAGCTGACATGCGGCAATATCCGGCGGGAGCCCCTGCCCTCCATCTGGGAAGGGGCGGGATTGTTCAAGGAGCTACGCGACTTCCGCCGTTACAAGGGAAGGTGTGGCAGGTGCGAGTTCCGTGCGGTATGCGGAGGGTGCAGGGCAAGGGCATATGAGATGACGGGCGACTACCTGGAGGAGGAGCCTCTGTGTTCCTACGAGCCCAAGGGTGTTTCTTCTGATCGCTCGAGAGGGCATGGCCTTCTGTCCGGAGAGGACCTCGGTGTGCGTTGTCCAGGGAAGTGATCCCCTTCTGGCGGAAACGGGCCGCCCTCCTCGGCTCTGTTGGGGAGAGAGCGGTGGATAAGCTGGATCGCGAGATCCTCAACATCATACAGAGCGACTTTCCCATCGTGTCCCGACCCTTTCTCGAGGTGGGCGAGCGGCTCGGCATAGAGGAGCGGGAGGTGATCCGGAGGGTGAGGGAGATGAAGGCCTCCGGGGTCATCAGACGGATCGGGGGGAGCTTCGATTCCAGGAAACTCGGTTTTTTCAGCACCCTCTGTGCGGCCAAGGTCCCTCAAGAGAAGGTGGAGTTGTTCAACGAGGTGATCAACGCTTATCCCGGTATCACCCACAACTACATGCGTGACCATGACTACAACATCTGGTTCACCTTCATCGGTGAGTCGCAGCAAGACGTGGATCGCTGGCTCAAGGATATCGCAGCCCGAACCGGGGTTGACGAGATCGTGAGCCTCCCATCGAATCGTGTGTTCAAGATCCGGGTGGACTTTGAGCTCTGAACGGCTGCCCCTCGAATATCGGGTGGTGGAGACCAGCACGGTTACCGATGATGAGCTCGAGAGGCTCATCAATGGACTCGTCTCCCAAGGATGGGAACTGGAGGACATCCGCTTCGTCACCAAGGAATCCTCTCGCAGACCGGCAATGGCCTTTCTTTTTTTCGTTCGGTCGCGCTGCGGGCCGCGTGCTTCGCCCGATCCGGGGGGACCCCGATGAACGACTTTGCGAAGGTCTACCTGGTGGACGGGAGCTCGTACATCTACAGGGCCTTCTTCGCCATCCGGGACCTGAAGACATCCCGCGGGTTACCCAGCAACGCGATATACGGCTTCACCACCATGCTCACGAAGCTCCTGCGGGAGTTCCGTCCGCCTTATCTCTCGGTGGTCCTTGATGCCAAAGGTCCGACCTTCCGGCATCTGCTCTTCGAGCATTACAAAGCCAACAGACCCGAGATGCCAGAGGCCCTCCAGGCCCAGCTGCCCTGGATCAAGCAGATCATCGAGGCGATGGGGATCCTTCTGCTGGAGAAAGAGGGTTATGAGGCCGACGACGTCATAGGGACCCTCGCTCGCATCCTGGAGAGCCAAGGGCACGGTGTGGTCATAGTCTCCGGGGACAAGGACTTGCTTCAGCTAGTCTCTGCGCGAGTGACCGCCCTGGACACCATGAACGACAGATCTTACGACGAGCAGAAGGTGTTAGAAAGGTACGGCATCCCGCCATCTTTGCTACCTGATCTCTTCGGATTGATGGGTGACGACTCCGACAACATCCCGGGTGTCCCCGGTATCGGGGAGAAACGTGCTCGGGATCTGATACGGGGATTCGGGGGATTGGAGGATTTGCTGTCCCGCGTGGAAGAGGTACCCCAAGCGAAGCTTCGCGATGCCCTGAAGAGGCATGCGGATCAGGCCCGACTGAGCAGGCGTCTCGCCACCATCGACTGCCAGGTGCCCCTGCATGTGGAACTGGAGGATCTGCGCCCTCGTTCACCGGACCGCCATCGCTTGAGGGGGATCTTCAAGGAGTTGGAGTTTCACACCCTGTTGCTCGATTGGACTGAGGAGGAGGGCGTCTCTCAAAAGGATTACCGGACGGTCACCGACTGGAGCGCCATGCAAGATATGGTCAGGGAGCTCTCGGAGGCGGCGGAGTTGGCCATTTACGTTGCGGCAGAGCCGCCCGCCCCCATGAGGGGGAAGCTGGTGGGAGTCGCCTTCTGTGCGAGACCCAATGTGGCCTATTACGTACCCCTTGGGCATTTGGCCGGGCAGGGAGGATCGCACCTTGCCCCGGCTCAGGTCTTGGAGGGCTTGCGCCCTTTGCTGGAGGAGTCCAAGGTGGGAAAGGTGGGGCACGACCTAAAGGCGGCCATGGTCCTCCTCGAGCGCAACGCGGTCACCTTGCGGGGGCTACGCGCCGATGTCATGGTGGCCTCGTACGTCTTGAACCCGTCTCGTCGCTCCCATGCCCTAGGGGATCTCTGCCTGGAGTATCTCGACGAGAAGATCTCCCACCCCCAAGGCCCCTCGAGAGCAGGAAAGGGGACGCTGTCCCTGGAAGAGGTCCCGGTGAGGCAGGCCTCTCTGTTGGCCTGCCAGATGGCCGACGCGGCCTTGCGTCTGTGCGAAGTGCTTCTGCCCAGGATCGCGGCCGACGGGACGGAGCGACTCTTCAGGGAGCTGGAGATGCCGCTGATCCCTGTCCTGGCTCGAATGGAGATGCACGGCGTGAAGGTGAACCTGGGCCTCCTGAGGGAGCTCAGCGAGGAGATGGAAGGGGCGCTCAGGCGCCTGGAGGGGGAGATCCACGAATTGGGCGGAGGGCCCTTCAACATCAACTCCCCGCTGCAGCTCGGACATGTGCTTTTCGATCGGCTCAAGCTGCCAGTGGTCAAGAAGACCAAGAGCGGCTACTCCACGGACGTAGAGGTCCTCCAAGAGCTGGCCAAAGGTCACGAGCTGCCCGCCAAGGTGTTGGAGTACCGGACCCTCTCCAAGCTCAAGTCCACCTATGTGGATGCCTTGCCTCTGATGCTGAATCCCGAGACAGGACGGATCCATACCTCCTTCAACCAAGCCGTCACCGCTACGGGCCGGCTGAGCTCCTCCGAGCCCAACCTCCAGAACATCCCGGTGCGCGGGGAGATGGGACAGCGCATCCGAAAGGCATTCGTGCCGCAAGACGGTTGGTGGTTTCTGTGCGCGGATTACAGCCAGGTGGAGCTCCGAGTCCTCGCCCACCTTTCCCAGGACCCGATCCTCATGGAGGCCTTCCGCTCGGGACAGGACGTCCACGCGCGCACAGCAGCCGAAATCTTCGGGGTCTCGCCCGAGAGGGTCACGGCTCAGATGCGAAGGCAGGCCAAGACCATAGTCTTCGGCATCATCTACGGCATGAGCTCCTTCGGTCTGGCAAGGGAACTCGATGTGGAGCCAAAGGTGGCGCAGGCTTACATCGAGGGATACTTTCAGCGATACAAAGGGGTGCGGGAGTTCTTGGATCGGATCCTGGAAGTGGCCAGACAGAGGGGTTATGTAGAGACGCTGATGGGGCGAAGGCGCTATCTGCCCGAGATCTCGAGTCCGAGCAGGTCCGTACGCAAATTCGCAGAGCGCACGGCCATCAACACCCCGATCCAGGGGACGGCGGCGGACATCGTCAAGAAGGCGATGATCTCCATACAGGGACGGCTGGAGGCAGAGTGCCTTGCCACCCGAATGCTCCTTCAGGTCCATGACGAGCTCCTCTTCGAGGTCCCCGAGGGCGAGCGTCAGGCCGTGGAATCCCTGGTGAGAGAGGAGATGGAGGGGGTGGAAAGGATGAGCGTCCCGCTCAAGGTGGATATCGGCTGGGGCAAGGACTGGGCCGAGGCGCATTGAGCGCCTTTGAGGAAACGGGGCGACATTGGTCTGTCTCGTCTCTTTCGTCCATGCCCCATCTCCGAGGGATTTGACCTCCAAGGGACCTGACTGCGTGCGACGCACAGGCAGGGCCTTGCCCCCCTCGGTCGGCCTCGGCTCAGCTTCGGCCGAGAGGTCTTCCCCCGGGCCCGAATCGTGGAAGATCGAAGCGCCTCCGCCCTGCCTGCGCCAAGCGGGGGGCGCGGCAGGCAGGCAAGCCGCTCGGGCAAAGGCCGCCACCCTGTGATCAATTACGAGACGGGGCGGTGGGGTTGGAGGAGTTGCCGGCGTGGGGGATGATCGTTTATGATCGATAAGTGTTGCGGCGAATCCTTGGGCCGCGCATCACTTCTAGGAGATTCTGAGATGGGGCAACTGAATGATCTGAGGAAATTCACCGGTGCTTCCAAATACGTGCTGGATGAGGAGCTGGCCAAGATCGTCAACATCTCGATGGCGCTGGAGCTTCCTTTGCTGGTCAAGGGGGAACCAGGCACGGGAAAGACCATGCTGGCCCATGCCATAGCCGAGGCCCTTGGGATGAGGTTGATCGTGCTCAACGTCAAGTCGAGCATGAAGCTCGTCGACGCCCTCTACCAGTACGACACCCTCACGAGGCTCAACGACAGCCGTTTCGGGGACTCCAAACGCGACGTGAGCAAGATAGAGGATTACATCCGCATGGGGAAGATCGGCCAGGCCTTCGTCTCGGAGGAGAGGGTCGTCTTGCTCATCGATGAGATCGACAAGGCGGACACCGATTTTCAGGACGACATGTTGGATGTCCTCGACCAGATGGAGTTCGACATCATCGAGATCGACAAGACGATAAAGGCCAAGAAACGCCCCGTGGTCATCATCACCTCCAACGCCAAGAAGGACCTCTCGGACCCTTTTCTCGGGCGTTGCAACTTCCATCACATCGCCTTCCCGGAGCCGGAGATGATGAAAAGGATCGTCCAGGTGCATTTCCCGGACATAGACAGGGAGCTGATGGAGAGCGCGGTGAGGACCTTTTACAGGCTCAGGGAGATAAAGGGGGTGGAGAAGAAGCCCTCCACGAGGGAGCTGGTCAACTGGATAAGGGCGCTCAGGGCGGACCCGGAGTTCCGGGTGAGGGACCTCATTAAGGGCGAGGTCCCGTACTTGGGCGTGCTTTTCAAGAAGAGCCCTGATTACGCAGTGGCACAGGCCTCCGTTGCCAGGTTCAAGGTCTAGGAGCGGACGGGGGCGGATGTTCGTCGATTTCTTCTATATGCTCAAAAAGGTGGGGATCCCGGTGTCGCCCACTTCTTTCCTGAGGCTGCACGCTGCCTTGAAGATGGGCCTCATCAACTCCATCGACGACTTATACGTGGGGGCGAGGACCATCCTCGTCAAGAGCGAGAGATATTTCGACCTCTACGATCAGGTCTTCGCGCACAGATTCCATGGGATCGAGTTCAAGGACCCCGATGAATTCGAGCTCTCGGAAGTGGCCCGTGCCCTGCTGGAGGAATGGCTGAAGGATCCGCAGGGGCTGGCCCACGCCTTGGGGGTGAACGAGGAGGAGCTCCTCAAGCTCACCCCAGACGAGTTGATTCAGTACTTCCTGGAGCGTCTCAAGGAGCAGACCGAGGCCCATCACGGGGGCAACAGATGGATCGGCACCCGCGGCACGTCCCCCGTGGGGCATTCAGGTTATCATCCCGGGGGCATGAGGGTGGGAGGGGCCTCGGGGAACAAGTCTGCGGTGAAGGTGGCCCTGGAGAGGAGATATCGGGATTATTCTCAGGAGGGGCCGCTGACCGAATCGCAGATGGGAGAGGCCCTGAAGAGGCTGAGAAACATGGTGCCGGTCGGGCCCAAGGACAAGGTGAACATCGATAAGACCGTATACGCGACCATGAAGAACGGAGGTGAGATCGAAATAGTCTTCGACCGCAGCATGAGGGACAGGTTGAAGGTGGTCCTCGCCATAGACAACGGGGGGTGGTCCATGGACCCCTATATCGACCTGGTCCAGACCCTCTTCAATTATGCAAGGGCGCAGTTCAAGGACCTCAAGACGTTCTTCTTCCACAACACCATCTACGACTATCTCTGGGAGGATCCTCCGAGACGCTACAAGCCGTATCCGGTGGATCAGTTGATACACCTGGATCCGGAGACGAGGTTCGTCATAGTGGGCGATGCCAGCATGGCGCCGTACGAGCTGATGGCCAGGGATGGCTCGATCTACGTCGAGGAGAGATCGGGGAGGCCCAGCATCGAGAGGCTGAAGTTCGTTGCCGCGACCTTCCGGCATGCCATATGGATAAACCCCAGGCTCGCCGATGAGTGGCCGCATACCCCGACCATAAATTACATACGAGAGATATTTCCCATGTTCGAGCTGACCCTGGACGGGCTGGAAAAGGCCGTCAGCCACATGATGCTGAAGCATTGAGGAACCGCCTCCCCATGCCTCTGGACCCCGCTAGGTCCCCGGGGTCTCGTCAGGTCCGTCGCTCATCTCGCAAAGCCTTTCACCTGGCCCGGCTCCAAGGGGGTCTCCGGCACCGATGCGAGGTTGGGGGTGGATTTCCATACCCTGAGGGGCTAGTCCGGATCATTCTCCCAAGCCTGTGACTCAGGGCTCCACACCCCCAAGCCCCCGGCATGCCTTGGCATATTTCGACTCAAAACGGGATCAAATCCGAAACCGAGGATCAGGGTGTTTTCTTCCACGGACCGGTTTTTCCAAACATGTCATTGAGATGGCCCGCATTATCCGGTGATCGCCAACAATGTGGGTAGAGCTGAAAAAAGACGGCGAGCCGGGACCCCTGAACGCTGTGCCCAAGCCCCATCTTTGTGCAAGGCCGAAAATTGCTTGAATGTGAAAAAGACGCTTTGTTTCCATGTGTGGTAACACACAGTGCCGGATTTATCGCACAGCTTTTTTCTCGCGCCGGCAAAAAGGCCCGCCCGGTTTTGCCAAATCGCGCAATCCGCGCCCCCTTTCTCCGCTTCCCGGTCGACGTCCGGACAAATGGGGATGTGCGGCAACAAGAGGAGGAGTTATACTGGTCCAGGAGACGAGGGCAGTGATATGGAATTGCTGGTCATAGGGCCTATCGGGCACCACGGCAAAGAGAGCAGGCGGCTGGGGAATCGAGGAGCCATCCACTACAAGGGATTTCGCTTGATCGCGCAAGCCCTCCGAGGCCAAGCCGGCTGGGTCGCCGAGCTGGCCATCTTGCCCGCGCACGGGCCCTGTCCTGTGGCAGGGCATTTGCCCCCATCTCGCTTCTATGTCGACCCCGTGACTGCCGTTCAGGAGGCCCTCCTGGAGGGCATAAGACGGGTCGACGCCGGCGGGGTGGCCTGGTTCTGAGGGTCACCCTGGCGCCGTCACGACTCCTAGATCGAAGTCGGTGTCTAGAGCGGCCTTCGGCGATTTCCCGAGTTTCTTGGGGGGTGAAAGACAGCGAAGGGCCCAGACGGGATCGAAAAGGTCCAAGGCGATCTTGTTCCATGTCTCGATCTTCGAATATCATGACCGGGGCTCGGAAAGGTAAGTGATCACAGGGTGGCGGCGTTTCTCGTAGCGGCTTGGCGGAGGCGCTTCGATTTTCCAGGATTTGGACCTGGGGGAAGCCCTCTCGGCCGAAGCGAAGCTGAGGCCGGCCGAGGGAGGGGGCAAGCACCCCCCGGAGGCCAAATCCTTCGGAGAATCGAGCGCCGAAGACTCGAAGCGAAGAGAAATGCCGCAACCCCCGGTGACCAGTTACTCGGAAAGGCTCATGCCCCGCACGCGCCCCTTTTGGGGGCGGGCGGAACAGGGCGTGGAGGTCGGAGATGGCCTATGCCCATGTGAACGGGATCAAGCTCTACTATGAGATCATGGGCGAAGGACCCCCTCTGGTCATGATCATGGGGCTCGGGGCGAACAAGGACTGGTGGCACCCACGGATGCTGGGGATGCTGCAAAAGGAGTTCCAACTCGTGCTCCTGGACAATCGCGGGGCAGGGCGGTCGGACAAACCCAGGGGAGAGCAATCCATCGCCCTGATGGCCTCGGATGTGGTGGGACTGATGGGGCATCTTGCCCTTGACAGGGCCAACGTCCTCGGGGTATCCATGGGGGGCATGATCGCCCAGGAGATCGCCGCGAGCTATCCGGAGTTAGTGGAAAGGCTCGTCCTGTGCTGTACGCATTGCGGGGGAAAGGAGAGCATCCCGCCTTCTTCCGAGATCCTCAAGCTCCTGGTTTCCCCGAGAGAAGGGCGCTCGGTGCAGCAGATAGCAAGGGATTCTCTCCCCCTGCTCTTCCCTGCGGGCTATCTGGAGGCCCATCCCGATGCAGCCGAACGTTTCATTGCCACATATTCCATAGCCCCGAGCCCCGCCCATGCCTTCTATCAGCAGCTGCAGGCCATCGCCCAGTGGGGGATATTCGGCCGTCTGAGAGAGATAAGATGCCCGACCCTGGTCCTGGCTGGCGAGGAGGACGTCTTGGTCCCACCCGAGAACTCGAGGATCTTGGAGAGACAGATCCCTGGGGCCCGTTCCATCTCTTATCCGGGGATGGGCCACGGGTTCGCTGCGCAGGCCCCGGAGCGTGTGACGCGTGACATATTGCGGTTCCTCAGGGGAGGGCTATGAGGTGGAGGCCGAGACTCGGTCCTTTGACGTCCTCTCGGTACGTCTCAGGAAGAGGACATCCGATGAAAAATCCAGGGAACGCCGCGCTTCGCTCCGGCGAAAGCCGGGATCGGGTTGTCTCAAAGCCTTGCAGAATAGGTGGGGCTCTCCCGGGACGGGAGTCACGGCTCTTCACGAAATCGTCGAGAAGGGGTGAACGGATGGATCTCTACGAATGTCTGGTGAACAGGAGCAGTTGTCGGGCCTTCACTCCCAGGAAGGTGGAGAGGGGGACCCTGGACAGGATCCTGAAGGCTGCCAACAGGAGTCCTTCCTATATGAACACTCAGCCTTGGGAGGTCTATGCCGTCACTGGCGACAGGAAGGAGGCCCTTTCCAGGAGGCTGCACGCTCAGGCCTCCTCGGGTGCGCTTCCCAGCCCGGACATCCCCTTTCCCCAGCAATGGCCGGAGGCCCTGGCCCGCAGATCGACGGACCACAGGCTGAGGAGGTTCAAGGCAGTGGGGATCGACCCTGAGGACAAGGAGGCTGTGCGCCGGAGCTATCTCAGGAACTTCCTCTTTTTCGATGCCCCATCGGTGCTCTTCGTAGGGATGGACAGGTCACTGACGCCATGGTCTGTTTTCGACCTGGGGCTCTTCGTGCACGGCTTGCTGCTGGCCGCCCGTGCGGAGGGCTTGGGCGCGGTCCCGCAGGCCATGTGCGTGGCCTATCCGGAGATCATCAGGGAGGAGCTGGGGATCTCACAGGAGATCGCTCTTGTCCTCGGGATATCGTTGGGCTACCCGGACCTGGAGGCGAGGGTGAACAGTTACAGGTCTGTCAGGAGGGAGTTGGAGGAGTTCGTCCACTGGTACGGACCTTGGAGCTGACGGTATCGGTCAACGGGAGATGATTGCGCCAAAGGAGAGGGTGGAGGCGATCCTCCGTCGCTATCCCTCGTGGGAGAGCAAGACCCTGGGGGAGTGCTTCGAGGACGCGGTGAGCTCTTACGGAGACAGGGAGTTCATCTGGACCCGGCAGGGGGTGGTGACTTACCGGGAGGCCTCCGAGAAGGTCGACTGGATCGCGACGGGGCTCGAGCGGATAGGGGTGTCAGCCAGGGAGAGGGTGGCCATAGTCATGGCGAACTACCCGGAGCAGATCTTGATTCGGCTGGCACTGGCCATGTTGGGGAGCGTCTGCGTCCCCATCAACTTCCGTTTCCGGTCTCACGAATGGCGGCATCTCCTGCGCGAGTCCGAGGCATCCACCCTCATCGTCATGGATCGTTTTGATCGATTCGATTACATGGGATTGCTGAGAGAACTGTGCCCGGAGGCCTTTGGAGGCTTCTTCAGGGGGCCGTCCGAGACGTTTCCCCACCTAAAGAGGGTCATCTCCTTTTCCCTGGAGGGGCTCCGGTATGAGGGCATGTTCGACTTCTGGGATCTCATGGAGATCGGAAGGAAGGCCTCCATGGGACTTTCCGTATCCAGGGGGGTGAGGTCCAAGGCCTGTGCGGATGACCTCTGTGAGATCGTCTACACTTATCCTTCTTGGGACGGGGGACGCCCCCGCGGGGCCCTCATCACCCATGACATGCTCCTGCGCAGCAGCTTCGCCACTGCCCTCAGCAGGGCCTACCCGGACGGCCGGCGCGTGCTTTTCTCCGTGCCCTTTTATCACGTCTATGCAGGCATAGAAGGACTGGTGTCCTCCTTCTTCGTGGGCGGTGCGGTGGTCCTTCAGCTCAAGTTCGACCCCGAGGATACCCTCGAGTTGATCGAGGCTGCCAGGGCTACGGACCTCCTCCTGGTCCCCACAATGGCGATCTCCTTGCTCCAGCACCGGCCCAAGAGAGGCTATGACCTCTCTTCCCTGAAGTGCGCGATGTGCGCGGGGCAAGCAGCCCCTCCAGGTCTATTGTCCCGGTTGAAGGAGTTCCTCGGGGTCGAGGAGCTCACCAACGCCTACGGCATGACCGAGGTGGCCGCATCGGCCATGCACACGGCACCCGAGGACCCCCCGGAGAGAGCGGAGCGCTTTGTGGGGAGGATCAAGCCCGCCGGGCCGAGCGGTAGCCCCTTGCTTCACGGCAAGCAGATAGAATACAAGGGCGTGGACCTCGAGAGCGGAGAAGACTTGCCCCCAGGCCGGGAGGGAGAGTGGGTCTGCCGGGGGCTGACTGTGACCCCGGGCTTCTGGGGCCGACCAGAGGAGACCCGAGCGAGTTTCCTTCAGGACGGATGGTTCCGGACCGGCGATCTGGGCATCGTCCACCCCGACGGTTATTTCGAGCTCACGGGCAGGTGCAAGAATGTATACAGGATAGGGGGGGAGACGGTATCCCCGCAAGAGGTGGAGGAGGTCCTCCTGGAACATCCCAAGGTGGAGGAGGCCTGTGTGGTACCGGTCCCCGACGAGCTCTTCATCGAGGTTGGGATGGCCTTTCTCCGCTTGAGACAAGGACAAGAGGCGACCAAGCATGAGATAGTTGACTTCCTGAAGGCCCGGATCGCCCGCTACAAGGTCCCGAGTTACGTTCGATTCGTCACCGAGGGAGATCTGCCGCGGGATCCTTCGGGAAGGCTCGACCGCGAGGCCCTCACGAAAAGAGGTATCGAGGAAAACGGCCTTCTCGAACTCGCCAAGTCGCTGGGCAGTTACAGGACCGTATTCTCCTGAGAGGGATATCCTCGTCCCGGGCACTTGTGTCACCTTGAAGGCACACCCCGGAATTGCGTCGCCCGAGGTCGCCGGCGGTTGGCCAACTACTGGGCAGGACGCGAAGGTATGAGGCGGGCCCTCGAGAGCATTTCAAGTGCTGCCCTGTGCTCCTCCGCCTCGGGGCTATTGTAGAGTATCGTGAAGGCCAAGGAGAGGTCTCCGACAATCGCGATCCCTTGGATCAGGTGCCTGTACTCCCCGGGCTTGGGCGACCTGTCCGTCAGGGAGAAGTAGAATCCCAAGGCGCTCTCACCAGCGAGCTCCTTTACGGTCAAATCCGCCTCGAGGGCCCTGGAGAGCAGCCTCTGTCCACTTTCTTCGACTCGTTTGCGGATCTCGGCCGGGTTTGCACGACTGAGCCCGCTCATTTGGGGCG
>Ga0068707_1000233_pt1 | contig 33001 bp, 22 predicted proteins | sample YNPNPMetaG_FD_66600 | JGI IMG/M metagenome (GOLD analysis project Ga0068707, IMG submission 66600) | Anoxygenic and chlorotrophic microbial mat microbial communities from Yellowstone National Park, USA - YNP NP MetaG | ecosystem: Environmental > Aquatic > Thermal springs > Hot (42-90C) >... | reverse complement strand
GCAGAAGGACATCGAAGAATTCGCCCGCCGGGAAAAGACCGACCGGCTGGTGATGATCTGGTGCGCCTCGACCGAGGCCTACCAGGAGCCGAAACCGGTGCACCAGGATCTGTCCAGCTTCGAAAAAGGCCTGCGGGAAAGCCATCCGGACATCCCCCCCAGCATGGTCTATGCCTACGCCGCGCTGAAGCTGGGCATCCCCTTCTGCAACGGCGCCCCCAATTTGACCGTGGACGTGCCGGCGTTGCAGGAGCTGGCCGATAAAACCGGCACGCCCATCGCCGGCAAGGACTTCAAGACCGGCCAAACCCTGATGAAGACCATCGTCGCCCCGGGCCTGAAGGCCCGCATGCTGGGCCTGAGTGGCTGGTTCTCCACCAACATCCTGGGCAACCGCGACGGCGAAGTGCTGGACGACCCCGAATCTTTCAAGAGCAAAGAAGTAAGCAAACTGGGCGTTCTGGAATACATCCTGCAGCCGGAGGTGTATCCCGAGCTTTACCAGGGTTTCTATCACAAGGTGCGCATTAACTATTACCCACCGCGAGGGGACGCCAAAGAGGGTTGGGACAACATCGATATCTTCGGCTGGCTGGGCTATCCCATGCAGATCAAGATCGATTTTCTCTGCCGCGACAGCATCCTGGCCGCCCCCATCGTCCTCGACCTGGCGCTGTTTATTGACTTCGCCAGGAGGGCCGGCCTCAAGGGCATCCAGGAGTGGCTCAGCTTCTATTTCAAGTCGCCCATGGTGGCTCCCGGGCTTTATCCAGAGCACGATTTGTTCATTCAGCAGACCAAACTGAAGAACACCCTGCGTTATCTGATGGGCGAGGAGCTGATCACCCACCTGGGCAGCGAATACTACGATTTCTAGATGCTACTTGGGATTTACGTGCATGAAGCGATAGACGCCGTCGCCCGTGAGCTGGTGTTTTTCGCCGCCTTTCTCGATGGTGAATTCATAACGGCAGTTCAAATAGTAATCGCGAGGTTTGGTAAAACGACGCACCACTGCGCGTTTTACCGCGCTCAAGTTGGCGGTCGGGTCGTCGATTTTCTCAAGCCCGGTCATGGTAAGAATGCCCTGTAGCCGGGCATCGCCGTCGGCTGCCACCAGCCGCACCCGGCGAGGTATGGGGTAGCCCTTTTCCTTCGATTCTTCAACGAACTGTTCGAACTCAAAACGCACCCGCGAGGTGGCCAGGACAAGTCCGTTAGAATCGGCCACCATGACCCAACCGCTGCGTCCGTTGCCATAGTCGGCGGTGCTTTCAAACTCGGCCATTATTATGGATATGTTGCCGTTTATGAGCTTGAAACGGAACCAGCGGCTGGTGGTCTGGTAGCTGCCCAGGTTGGAATAAGAATGCTCCGCAAAAGCCCAGCCGGCGAGTTTTCGCTCCTCGCCGTTTATGGTAATGGTTCCGGCCGCGCGGGACCGCGGGCTGAGAAAAAGCATGGCGTAAACGCCTTCTTCTCCAAAGCGGGCGGTGCCGCCGCCGGGAAAAGCGGGCTGGGCCTGATTGGTCAGCTCCAGCTCCAGCGAAAACTTGTCGCAGCGGCTGCTTATCTTCAGGCCTTTTTCATCCCCGCCCAGTCGGTTGGTGCCGAAAGTCAGCTGAAAACCTTCCTTGCTCGATTCCCATTCGTCGCTACTGTATTCGCTAGCACAAACCAGGTCCCGCCCCGATGGTTCGATATAGCGCACCTTGAAGGCGCCGTGGCCGTCGCCCAAACCAATGTTGGTGATGAGGGCGTCTATGCCCATAAAGAACCGGCCCTGGTCGTCCCATACCCCGACGCTCCATTGTTCGCTGTAGCCCTCGCTGGAGAAGGAATGGGGCCTCATGTCTTCTACGCGCACCGGACGATGGGCGGTGTCCATGGGCTTCATCTGTTCAGCGGCAAACGCGCCGACCCGCCACAACGCCAGCGAGAAAAGAATGATTCTACTGTATCTCATTTTGATCTCTCCTTGACCGGCTTAGACCAGGCCACCATGCCTTTTGCTTCAAATACTGTCAAGCGGCTTTGAAGACACTATGATTTTATTGTAGGCTGAAGGCGTTTTCGGCTGGAGGTGAACAATCTTGCTAAAGAGCGCAGGCGTCGCCATTTTTCTTCTGAGCCTGGCCTGGTCCGGGCCGGCCGGGGGCGGAAGCTGTCGGGGCGAGGGCGAGAAAACCGTGCTCTATCTAGAGTACCTCGCTCGGCAGGCCAACATAATCTTAGATCGCCTCTTTTGGACGGCCAATCTGGCGCCCGAGTTGCGCAAAAGCGCTCCCGAACTAGCCCGGCTGCTTTTCGCCCTGCAAGCCCGGCAAATTCTTGCCCAGCACTTACCCCAGGCGTTGGAGGCAAAAGACCGGTTTCTCGACCGGCTGGTTGACCTTATCCTGCCCGTGTATCAACAGGCCTCCGAAGCACTAGGAACAAAACCCGGCGAAGAAGGACGGGGCATTCTGCATCAGACAGTCGCCACCGTGGCCGAAAGTTACCACTTTTGCCAGGCGGCAGCGGATCGCAAAGAAAGCTGGTGTGCGCTTCTTTCCGACAGCAAGAACCGTCGGGACTGTCCCCGCTTTCTTTCCAGCTTCCGTCTGCTTTCTGGAGACTGCAGCCGGGAAGCGGTGGAGCAATTCAGCCAACAATGGGGAGCACCGCCGCAAGTAATGCAGCCCTTCTGCCAGGCCCTGCATAGGCGACAAAAAGAGCTCTGCCCGCAAGGGGAACCGGCCGCAACGCTCTGCGCTGCTGTGGCGCAGCGGCGCGAAGAGGCCTGCCGGCAGGGCGATGAAAAAAGCCAGAAAACCTGTAAGCAGCTTCTCCAAACCCTGCTGTGGCTGGAGGGCAAGGCGCCACTTCCGCAGCTTACGGCAGACGACCCCTACCCCTGGCTGGTACACGGTTGGATCGAGCCGGATAGCTGCCTGAGGCTGGCATTGTCCTGGTGGGACCAGAGCGCGGTCTTTCCGCTGGGTCTCTCGTTACAGCAACCAGTCCAGTGAAAAAGGCACTTCTGAAAACCGGTTACCGCTGTAACAACAATTGCGTATTTTGCCACAGCGCCCCGCATCGGCCGCTGGAGGCAAGAAGCGAAGAAATTGAGGACAAGATCGAACGAGCCCGCCGCTTGGGCGCCGGCATGATCGTCTTTTCGGGAGGCGAACCCACCCTGCGGCCCGATCTGTTGCGACTGGCACGTTTTACGGCGCACCAGAATCTTGCCCTGGGACTGATAAGCAACGGGCGCATGCTCTGCTATCCGGCGTTGGTCGAGAAGCTGCGCCACTCCGGCCTGGACTATGTGCAGATTACTTTGTGTGGCCCCGAGCCTAAACTACACAATCGGCATGTATGCGCTGAGGCCTTCGACCAGAGTCTGCAAGCGCTGGAGTTGTTGCAGGGCTGGATTTCCGAACTGGTGATCAACGTGGTGGTAACCTCCTGGAACTTAGCGCAGCTAGAGAAAATGCGACGGTTGGCCCAAGCCTTTCCCCGCGCCCAGCTGAAATTTTCGCTGGTGGAACCGGAAGGCAATGCCCTGGAAAGTTTTTTCCAGCTGGTTCCTTCCCTAGAAGAAGCGGCGCGGGCGGTGGTGCGTCAGCTCGATCGCCGGGGCAACGGGCGGGCCGGCTTCGATGGCCTTCCTCTGTGTCTGGTGCCCCGGCAGTTCTGGGAAGCGGAATCTACACTGCGCGAGGAAGGTTTCTGGCTGATGTCGGAGGCGTTCGAAAACGACTGGTATCCGGTCGACGAAAAACACCGTGGTCATGCTCCGGTATGCGCCGGTTGCAGTGTAAGGCGCCGCTGTCGGGGCGTATTTCGCACCTATCTGGAAAGAAGGGGTTGGATGGAACTGCGACCCTTAGAGCAGCCGGTCCCCAATTCCTACGTGCTTATCGGAACCGGAGAAAAACTTCCCTTCGATCAAGGCTGCCCCTGGCAAAAATCAGCGTCGCCACCGCCTCTGGCGCCGCGTGAAATCCTGCTTAAAAAAGGGCGAAGAGTCGAGAAATTCGCTCATAACGGGCGGGATTTTTCAGACGCCACCCTGGACTACAACCAGCGTCAGCTCGGGCAGCTTTATCTACGCAGCAAAGATGCGAATGATTTTTCCCGGGCCGTTCGACCTTTGGCTCGAAGCCAACTCTGCCGCGATTGTCCACACTGGCGCCTTTGCGGTGGGCTGTGGCAGCCGGCGCCCTCGGGATTTTCCGCCTTCGAGCGCTGGCTGGGTCGAAGGCTCAACAAGCTGCGGGGAAAGGTGCTTGACGTAGGCTGTGGCCAGGCGCCTTACATTAAATATCTTTTGCCGGCGGCGCGGGCCGGCCGGCTGGTTTACCACGGCGTCGACCCTCGAAGACTACCCAGGCGCGTGGCCGGGCTGCGTCTGGAGAAGATTTCCTTTGCCGAGTTTACCAGCCGCACCCTTTTCGATTGTTTGCTGTTTATAAGAAGCATCAACCACACCGGAAACATTTCCGATACGCTGCGCCGGGCGGGCAAACTATGCCGCCCGGCTGGCCGCTTGATCCTGGTGGAAGACGTGGTCTTCGGGCTGGTGCAGAACGGGCCGGGCGCAGAGCGACGTCGCGCCGGCTTTGAACACCGGCTCAATCTTCAGCTCGACGAGGCCATCACTCTCTGTCAACAGGCGGGATTCAAACCTCTATGGTGGCAAGCGCCCCAAGAAGCCACTGTACCCTGCTGGTATCTGGAATGCGAAAAATAAACCCGGCTCCCTTACCACGAGCCGTGCGAACCGTGCGAACCGTGCGAACCGTGTGAACCATGAGAACCATGGGAGCCGTGAGAGCCATGCGAGCCATGGGAACCATGGGAGCCGTGTGAGCCGTGCGAACCGTGCGAGCCGTGTGAACCATGAGAGCCATGGGAACCGTGCGAGCAGTGAGTAAGATCCTTGGTGGACATGGCGGGAGCGTCCGTTTTCCTGGCTTTTGGTTCCTCAGAGGGAATCGCCGTTTTGCTTTTCAATGCCGCAGCCTTCGCTGCCCCTGCGCCCATCAACAGCGCTGCCCCAGTGGAGGTAATCAACCGGCGGCGGCTGAGCTTTTTTTCTTCGTCGGTCAGAAAAGCCTCGGCTTTCTTGCGCGTCTTAGGCAGTTTCTTGCTTGCCATTAGCATTCCCTCCGCAGATTACCAACTCCAGTCTATTCCGGTAGATATTTATCTGTCAAGGCTGGGACGGCTTTCTTGCCACCTTTTTTTCCCAACCAACAAGCTTTTCAGCCGGATAGCCAGATCATCGAGCAGGCTATAGACTACCGGCACCACCACCAGGGTAAGCAGGGTGGATACCAGCAAGCCGCCGATAACCGCCACCGCCATGGGAGAACGCATCTCCGAACCGTAGCCGCGGCTAAGCGCCACCGGTAGCATGCCGAAGACCATGGCCGCGGTGGTCATCAGAATAGGCCGCAATCGGGTGGGGCCGGCCCGCAGAAGGGCCGCGGTGCGCTCCAGCCCGTCGCGCCGGCGCAGGGTGTTGGTGTAGTCGACTAGCAAAATGGCGTTCTTGGTCACCAGCCCCATTAGCATGATGATGCCGATCATGGCGATGACGGAAAGGAACTCCCCAGCCACTAGCAACGCCCCCAGCGCCCCCACCACCGAAAGCGGCAATGACATCATTATGGTAAGGGGATGGAGGAAGGACTCGAACTGGGCGGCCAGCACCATGTATACCATGACCACCGCCAGCGCCAGCGAAAACAGCAGATTGCTCATGCTTTCGGCGGCGATCTTGGCCTGGCCCTCGAATCCGGTCTGGATGTGGGCAGGCAGCAATTGCCGGGCCAGCTGGTCAACCTTTTCCATGGCCGTGCCCAGGGCCACGCCCTCTTTGAGGTTCGCCAGCACGGTGATCTGGCGCTGGCGGGCCTGGCGGTTTATCTCCACCGGCCCGCTCGCCAAACCAATGCGAGCTATACTGGAAAGTGGCACCGGCTCGCCCCCGCGCATGGGCCGCACCCGCAACCGTCCCAGTTGCTCCGGGCTGCGGCGGGCCTGGTCCTCCAGGCGCACCCTGATGTCGTAGTCCTCGCCCCGCTGGTTGAACTTGGTGGCGCTTACCCCGCCCACCAGGGCGTAGAGAGATTGTCCCACCGAGGCGGTGGAAACGCCCAGGGCGGCCGCTTTCTCCCGATCCAGATCCACTCGCACTTCGGGTTTTCCCGTTTCCCAGGTGGTGTCGACGTCCACGAACCCCGGCTCGCGCCGCAGTGCCTCGGCCAGGCGAAAGGCGCCGGCAGACAATTCCTCGAGATCCGAGCCGCGCAGGTTGAACTGAATCTTGGCCGAGCGCAGGCCGAAATTTCCACCCATCATGTTCACTTCTTCGACCGATATCTGAGCGCCTGCCGTGTCGGAAAATTCTGCGCGCAACAGGTCCATGACTCCCGTCTGACTCAGGGAACGTTCGGTCTTGGGGCGGAGCTTTACAAAGATGCGAGCTACGTTCTGCTTCTGCTGGGCGTCGGCACCAACCTGAGTGATAGTTCCGGCAACCAGCTCCCCGTGAGCCCGCACCCGCTCGGCTACCTGCTCAGCCAGCCGCAGGGTGGCATCCAGGTCCGTCCCCAGCGGCGTCTTGACCACCACGTTCAAACGGTCCTGGTCGAAGGCCGGCATAAAAGAGCCCGGAAGAAGACGGGCCGCCAAAAGGGCAGCCAGGAAAGCCGCCACGGCCATGACCAGCGTGGCCAGGCGGTGGCTTAAGGACCAGCCGATTGCGCGCCGGTACCAGGCGTCCACCTTTTCCAACCCCATGCGCAGCAAGCGATAAAAGCGGTTCTCGCTCGCCTCACGCAAAAAACGGGAGCTAAGCATGGGAGTAAGGGTAAAAGATACAAACAGGGAAATCAGCACCGCCGCCGAAACGGTGACGCCGAATTCATAAAAAAATCTGCCCACCATGCCCCGGGTGAAGGCCACCGGAATGAACACCGCCACGATGGACAACGTGGTGGCCAGCACCGCCAGGCCGATTTCGTCGGTGCCCCGATCGGCGGCGTCAACCGGACCTTGGCCTCGTTCACGATGACGGAAGATGTTTTCGATGACCACGATGGCGTCGTCGATGAGCAACCCTACCGAAAGCGACAGGGCCAGCATGGTCATGGTGTTGAAGGTAAAGCCCATCCAGTAGATGAAGATGAAGGTGCCGATTATGGAGGTGGGGATGGCCAGGGCGGCGATCAGGGTGGCTCGCAGGTTGCGCAGGAAGAGAAACACGATGGCCACAGCCAGAAAGGCGCCGAACCACAAGTCGAACTGCACGTGCTCAATGGAGGCTCGGGTAAAGAGCGTCTCGTCCATTACCGCCTCGGCCCGCCAGCCGGCGGGAAAACCGCCACGCAATTCTTCGAGCTTCTTCTTAACCTGGTCGGCCACCGCCACGGCGTTGGTCCCGGACTGCTTGTAGACCACCAGCACCACGGCGTTCTGCCCAGAGATAACGGCCGCGGACCGTTTTTCCTCAAAGCCGTCCTCCAGCCGGGCGACGTCCTCCAGGCGCACCGCCCGTCCGGCCATTTCCAGGATCTTAAGCTGACCCAGCTCCCTCAGGGACGAAACCCGGCCACCTACCTTGACCGAAAACTCCGTCTCTCCGGCGTCAATGCGCCCGCCGGGAAAGTCTAGGTTGTTGGCCCGCAGTGCGCCGAGCACCTCCTGCACGGTAAGGCCCGTTACCTCCAACCGGTCGGGATCGAGCCAGACTTTTATTTCCCGCTCCTGCCCGCCCACCATGTCCACGTTGCCCACTCCGGAGACCGATTGCAGGGGTTCTTTTACCCGCTTACGGGCAAACTCGGTGACCTCGCCGACGTTGCCCGGGCCGGAGATGGCGATCTGCAAAATGGGCAGCGCACCCAGGTCGAGCTTCTGTACTCGTGGCGCCTCTACTTCGGCCGGCAGCTGGTTCGCTAGCAGGGCCACCTTGTCGCGCACATCCTGCACCGCCCGATCGATTTTTACCTCCAGCTCGAACTCCACGATCACTTGCGACACATTCTCCACGCTTACCGAGCGTAGGCTGCGCACGCCGTTGATGGTGGAAAGCACGTCCTCGATCTTCTTGGACACCTCGCGCTCGACCGTCTCGGGATCGGCCCCGGGATAGATGGTAAGCACGGTAACCAGCGGAAACTCCACATTGGGCAGGGTGTCGAGGCCGATGCGGCCGTAAGAAACCAGGCCGAACACCACCAGGGCAGAAATCACCATGGTGGCGAAGACTGGCCGTTTAATGGACAGGCGGGAAAGTAGCATCTCGCGCCTCCCTCAGTTTACCAGGCGTCCGCTTATCGGCTGGCCCGGCTTGAGGCGATCCAAATTGCTAGTGATGACTCTTTGCCCGCCCTGCAGACCAGAAAGCACCAGCGCCCGCTCGCCCTGACTTTCCCCCAGGGTGACCTGTACCCGTTCCGCCCGCCCCTCCCTTTCCACCAAGACAAAGGCTCGCCCATCCTCCCAAGCAACTGCCCGCAGGGGCACCAGCAAGGCCTGTGGCAGCGAGCGCCTCGGCAGGCGAATGCGGCAAAAAGAACCGGCCTTGAGCCGTCCGTCGGGGTTTTCCAGCTCTAGGCGCACTTCGAAGGTCTGGCTTCCGGGCTCGATCCGCGGGGAGGCGAAGGCTACGCGAGCCGGGCCTTGATATTCGGCGGCAGGAACGATTACCTGGGCGCTCTGGCCTTCGCGAACGAAGGCGCCTTCGCTCTCGGGCAGAAAAACTTGCACTTGCAGGGTGGAAGAATCGACCAGCTTCATAAGCATGGTTGGCGGCATGGCCGGGGCGAATTCCCCCGCTTCTTTAAGAATCATGGTAATCTGGCCGTCGTAGGGGGCGCGCAGCTCGCTGTCGGAAAGAGCCTTTCTGGCCTGCTTCAGTCCGGTCTCGGCCATGGCCAGTTGAGCCGCCGCTGCGTCGTACTGCGCCTTTACCTTGTCGTAGTTGGCCTGAGGAACCGCTTTGTTGGCAAGCAGCCGGTCGAAGCGTTTCATTTCCTCCTGCAACGTACCAAATCCGGCGCGCGCCGCCTGGGCCGCAGCCTCGGCCTGTTCCACCGCCAGTAGAAATCCGCGCTGGTCGAGGCGCATTAGCACCTGCCCTTTTTTCACCCATTGACCGCGTTGCACCAGAATCTGATCGATGATACCGGATACCGGTACGCTGAGCAGGCTCTCCCGGGCTGGAAGGGCCGTTCCACTTGCTTCAATGAACGACGAAAAATTTTCCGGTCGCATCTCCAGCAGGGTAACCTGCACTGGCCCTCCCGTTTCCATGGGGCCCGCAGTGGCACCTGCGGTAGCCTCTGTTCTCTTACTGCAGGCCGTCCCCAGCGCCCCGAATAAAACCAGCGATATAAGCACACGGGTTCTCATGTTTTGTCCTCCTGGTTCACAATCAGATTTCCCCGGCGGCCCGCTTCAAGGCCGCCCGGGCGATGAGTTCTTCGTAGCCGGCGTTTTTCAGCTGCAAGGTGGCCTGGGTCAGCCGGCTCTGGGCGTCGAGTACTTCGGTGGTGGTGCTTTGCTGGACCTCGTAACGCTCCCGCTCCAGCCGAAGCTGCTCCCGGGCAGACTCCAGCGCCGAACCGGCCACCCGCATCTGCTCCCGCGCCTGGGAAAGCTTGAGCCAGGCCGCCTGAACTTCCAGTTCAACCCCCCGACGCAGCTGTTCGAGAGCCAACCGGGCCCGGCGAACCCGGCTGCGGGCTTGCTCCAGCTGATAGTAACTCGCGCCCCACTCCCAGAAGGTAAAGTCTACCATCACGCCCACCGTCCAGGCCGGCGGCAGCATCAACGAACCTTCGTTGTGCTGGTACTGGCCGATTAGGGTAAGGCCCGGAATGAATCCCTGCCAGGCCGCCTTTTCACCCCGCTCGGCCTGCTCAATGCGCAGTTCGATTTCCCGTAGTTCCGGCCGGGCGGAAAAGGCCCGAGCGAGAAGGTCCTGGTAGGACAGCGCAGCCGCTTCTTCCATGGCGGGCTCTTTGACATCGATTGCCGTTCCGTAAGGCAATTCCAGAAGCATCACCAGACGGGCTTCGGCGAGCTGGGCTCCATGGCGGGCGGCGCTCAGATTGCCTTCCAGCTCGGCCAGGCGGGCTTCGGCCTGCAACAGATCGTTCTTGCCAATCAATCCCACCTCCACGAAATGCTGCGCCCGCTGCACATGGGCCCGCACCGTATCGACCGCCCCAGCCAGAGCCTCCTGCACTGCCCGAGCCGAAAGAAGTTGCAGGCAAGCCTGACGCACCTGAAAAGCCAGTTCGCTTCTGGCCTTTTCCAGGGCCAGGCGCCGAATGTCTAACTCCAGCTCCGACAACCGATAGGCCTGGTAAACTGCCCATAGCTGGCTAAGTGGCTGAGCAGCCGTAACGGTAACGGTCACATCGTAGTCGTTGGCGGCAAACATATCGGAAAGGCCAGCCAGGCTCTGGCCAAAGCCCAAAAGCGCGCCGGAAAGCGCTTGGTCAACTACACTTCCCTGGGCGCGGGCCAGTTCGTCCACCTGGCGCAATTGATCAACCATTCCCGTGGTATCCATGCCCCCGGCAGCCAGCCCCGGCGGCTCGTTGAATTTCATGGCCCTCATCTGAAACTGCAGTCGAGGGCCGAAGCCCGCCCGGGCCTGTTTACGAGCGCTTTCGGCTTCATCGATGGCTTGCCGGGCCATGACCACGGCAGTGTTCTTACCCAGGGCCATCTCCACCGCCTGTTCGATTTCCAGCACCAGCGGTTCCGAGGCCAGCCACCCCGAAAGTAGCGCCAGCAAAAAAGTGCCACCCATTTTCCGCCTCCTTCCCCGCCATCAGCCGCTTTTTTTGAGTGCGCGAATCATCAGGGCGCACATGCTTTCCAGGCCCGCCAGATCGTCCTCCGGAATCTCACCATCCAGCACCGATTCGAAAAGCCCGCGCAAGCCGGCGGCGAACATGCGGGCAGCCAGCTTGGGCCTCTCGAATTCGAAGACGCCCTCGGCCCGGCCTTCTCGAAGAATGTCCTCGATGAGCCGCACTATGTCTTCCTTGAGTTTCCTGGCATCCTGCTCCACGTCGCTTTCCACCAAACGGCGTTCCGAGCGGGTCATGCCCGGCAGGCGGATCAAATCGCGCATCTTTTCGAACATCACCCGCGAAAGTTCCAGCAGCTTGGCTTCGGCACCAGTTACGGCGTTGATTCTTCCAGTAAGCTCGTCCCAAAAAAGGCGGTGTTCTCTAAGAACTACCTCCCGCAGCAGCTCCGACTTGGAGGGAAAGTAATAGTAAAGGGAAGCCGCCACCAGGTCGCACCCCCGAGCTATGTCATCAAGAGTGACCTTATGGGGACCGTACTGCATGAATAGCTTCTTCGCCGCTTCGATTATCATTTCTTTTTTATCTTCTCGGGTCATGTGCTTCTCCGTTTTTCAAACTATTTATTTAAATATTTGAATTTTAAAAAATGTCAAGCGCTTTTTCTAACCGCAACTTTCCGTCTATTGCCTTTTGAAATAAATTGGTGATTATCTCTGTCAAAGGGTTGTACCGGTTATCAAGGGAGGAAATAAAATGAAGAAGATTTTCCTTTTTTGCTTTACGGTCGGTTTGGTTGCCTGCTCGGGCTCAGGGGGAGGCGGTCCGAAAGACGTGGCGGTCGTGTCCGGTACGGTGTGGCTCAAAGCAGTGGGGGAAGAAGCGGGCGATAAGGTGAAAATAGAAGCCTGGCTGGATGCCGACGCCAACGGAAAAATAGCCGACAGTGAAAAAACTTCGGCTCAGACCGACGACGCCGGAGCCTTTTCCTTCGAGGCTCCCGCAGGCTCCCAGCCTACGGTACTAGTTTTTTCCCGCCGTGACTATGCCACCCAATACAAGACCGTAAAACTCCAGCAAAACTCTCATATCGATTTTCAGGTGATTCTGTTCGAGTCCCAGGAAGCCTTCTGCCAGGGCGGGGTGTGCACGGATTCTGGTAGCGCCATTTCGGTAACCCTGCCGGAAGCAGACCGCGGCCGCTTGCGCGTTTTCAATCCTCTGGTCGATGCGCTGGCCTTTCCCGGCGAATTTCGAGACAGCGAAGGTAAGATGCTCATCTCTTCCGTCTTCGCCTCGGTGGAGATGTTCGACCAAGATGGGAACCAAATAAAAGCCCTCCCCGCTGGACGCCAGGCGCGGCTAGAAATGAGGGTGCCACGCGACACCTGGAACACCATCTACGACCTCGAGCCCGGTGACGATCGCATTCAGGTCCCCATGTACTACTTCGACGAAGTCTCCGGACAGTGGAAGCGTGACGGCACCGGTTGGCTGGCGGAGGTATCCGGAGAAGCGCTTAGCGAAACGCAGCTTCCCCGGCTGAGTGATGGAACTTTCTCGGGCGATGTCTACGCCGTAGCCGAAGTTAGCCACTTTTCTTACTGGAACGTCGACTGGCCGGAGCCTGACAACACCAGCCTTTCCTTCATGGTGGTCGACGACCAAGACCGCCCGGTGCTGGGTGCTTTTTGCATGGTTATAGGCAACAACTTTGCTGGCAACTCCCGGCCGATTCCATCCGGTACCACCAGCGAATGCGTCGATCTGTGGCGCTCGGAAAAAAATGGCGAGGACCTCAACGGCAACGGCATCGCCGGGGAGGAGCGCTGGGCCTATGTAATATGTGTATGGAACGGTAAATACTACCGCTTCCCCCCCTTCAAGATTCCTCAGGAGGCCGCCAGCTGCCCCCAGGCTGGCCTGGATCTACAAAAGCTCAGGCTAGACAAAAACAGCGAAGTTCCCTTCGAGCTGTGCACGGTGCGGGGAAGGATATTGCTAAACGGTGCACCCGTTCAGCAGGCTATGGTTACGGTGGAAGACCCGGCGGTTCCCGACGATGCCGCCCGCGCCCTGTGCGGCTCGTCCGGTTGCCGTTCCTACGCCCTCAGCGGAGCCGATGGCAGTTTCGAGGTTACCAACGCCATGGTTTCCGGCCTGGGCCTGACCTCATTTTTCACCAGAAACGAAAATTCGCTGATGATGATCTTCAAGGCCGAAAAACGCTTCGAGCGCTGCCCGCAAGAGACGGTGGACGTTCATCTTTCCCTGGACCAGTGCCAGACCGAACTGCCTCAAATCAGTATCGAAAAAGCCACGGGCAGCATCAGCTGGCAACCGGTGATCAAAGCAGGTTCGCTGCTTATCGCTGGCCAAAACGGCGAAGTGAAATGGCTGGTCAGTTCCGAAACCGGATTTTTGCCGCCGGTCACCTACGGCCAGGTGCCTTCCGGCGCTGTACAGTTCAAGCCGGAAAGTGGGCAGCCGGCTGCCATTGCCAGCGGCGACGTGATCACCGTGATACCCTCGGGCGGCTACGTTACGGTAGCGGGTTACCGTTGTCTTTCCTACGGTCACCTTATGGTTCCCTGAAGCGCAACTTATAAGACCGTCCTTTCGCTAAAGCTTGCCAGCCGCTATTTTTACTCCTACACTCACCAAACAGACCATGGAAGAGAAGGAAACCAAACCAGCTTCCTCCAGGCGGCGCTTTTTGCGCCTGGGCATAAACCTGCTGGCTTCGGCTTCCGTGGCGGCGCCGCTAGTGGTCGGGGGGCATATGCTTTCGGCGGCATTTTCCGACGATCGCTCGGCCCTGCAGCGTCTGGGAAGGCTGGGCCAGTTTCGCGTGGGCACATTGACCTGGCTGGCGGAGCTGGAGGTTTTCGTGCTGCGCACGGAAAAGGGTCTGGGGGTCTTTTCTTCCCGCTGCACTCATCTCGGTTGCACGGTAAAACGAACGGCGCAAGGCTTCGTCTGCCCCTGCCACGGCGCCAGCTACGATTCGCTCGGGCAGGTCACCGCCGGGCCGGCGCGCCGTCCCCTTCCCTGGTACAAGGTCATCATCGACGCGGACAGCACGCTGTGGCTGGATCGCAACCGGGAAGCAGGACCGGGCGAAATGGAAGAAATTCCATCCTGGGTCTGAGCCAATCATGGGCGCCTTCATAAAGGAAGTCCTGGAAAACAAGAAAAAGCTTCTTTCCCGCCTCTGGGGCGAGTTGCGCCCGGGTGCCGGAAAAGAGCCCGGGCCCCAGCGAAATCTGTTTTTGCACCTTCATCCGGCGCGGGTCTACCGTCAGTCGCTGCGTTTTTCTGCCACTTTCGGCCTGGGCGTAATTTCGCTTGCTCTTTTGCTGCTCCTGGTAGGAACCGGCGTAATGCTTATGTTCTTCTACCAACCATCGGCGGCCCAGGCCTATCAGAGCCTCCAGGACATTCAATACGCGGTGCCCTGGGGACGGGTCGTCCGGGCCATGCATCGCTGGGCGGGGCATGCCCTGGTGGCCTGCGTCTTTTTGCATTTTCTGCGGGTGGCTTTCTCGGCCGCCTGGCGAAAGCGGGAGCTCAACTGGGTCATCGGCCTGGGCCAGGGAGCACTGGTGCTGGGGCTGGCCTTTACCGGTTATCTCCTGCCCTGGGATCAGCTTTCTTACTGGGCGGTGCGGGTGGCCTCGGGAATGCTCGACAACTTTGCCGCCCCGGGGCGCTGGCTCAAGCAGTTTCTTCTGGGAAGCGACGAGGTGGGCCCGGCGGCGCTGCTACGCTTTTACACTCTGCACGTGGCGCTGCTTCCAGCAGCGCTAATGACGCTGGGGCTACTGCACATCTGGAGAATCCGCCGTGATGGTGGCCTGGCCCGGGAACAACAACCACTGCCGGAAGAGTTAGTACCGGCTTGGCCTTCTCTCGTCCTGCGCGAGGCGGCGCTGGCGGCGGCGGTAGTTCTGGTGGTTTTTGCCGTGGCCATCTTCATACCCGCCCCCCTGGGCCAACCGCTCGATTCCAGTACGCCCTCCAACCCGGAAAAGGCGCCTTGGTATTTTCTCGGGCTGCAGGAAATGGTTAGTCATTCGGCCGCTTGGGGCGGAGTGATCTTTCCCCTGGTGCTTTTTCTCCTGCTACTCTTTCTGCCATGGCTGGACCGCGCAGATGAGGGCGTGGGAGCGCTGGGAGGAAACCGGCGCCTTCGTCTGGCGATTGCGGCAAGTGCGGGGCTGGCCGCATTGGCACTCTCCCTTGGCGAATGGCTGTGGGCCGCCAGATCAGGCCCGGTTAGCGAAGCCCTCAGCCCGCCTGCCATCATGCTTTATTTCTCGCTGCTGGTATTTTTAGCCGCCGGCTATCTGAGCGGTTCCACCCGCGGGGCTTTTTTCAGCTGGCTGGCTTTTTTACTGACTGCCGTTGTCGGTTTTACCCTGGTGGGAATCTTACGTGGACCCGACTGGAAATTCTTCTGGCCGGGGGAGGGCTGGCCGGGTGGCCTCTGACCTAAAAACAGAACGCTGGCCAAAAGCCTTGCTGGCTTTTCTGGTGGCGGCTGGACTCGGGCTCTTTGTCTTTCAGCTTAAGCGAGAGCGCTGGCCGGAGTGGAAGAACGTCCAGCTCGAGTTGGCTCGAAGAAGCCTGGATCACCCCCGCCTGGGAACGATTGTCGAGGTCCAGGACGATTGCACCGGCCAGGCGGATCGTTGCCTGACCTGCCATGTGGGCAAGGATTCCGCATTTATCGACAATAAAGAGGGGGAAAGGGACATCTTCTTCGACCCGCATGCGGCTGGAACCGCAGGGCATTTTCAGCATCATCGCGGCTGTAGCGCCTGTCACGGCGGGCAGGGACGGGCGCTTTCGGCACAAGTGGCGCACCTCCAGTGTCTGGAAAGCCAGCGTTCGGCCAACAGGCTCTACCTACAAGCGGCCTGCACCCGTTGTCATGTGCCCGGTTCGGTTGGAACGGAAAAGGTGGCGTCGGGCGCCATTCTCTTTATGGAACTGGGCTGTCAGATGTGTCATCCGCTCGATGAAAACAACTTAAGCGGTTGGGATTTCGGCCCCCGGCTTAGCCGGCCGGGGCTACGCCGCCTTTCGAAACTGCGTCAGAGCATCATCGACCCGGCAGCCGATTTCGAAAAAAGCACCATGCCCTCTTTCGCCGGGTATTTCAAAGGACGCGAGCCCGAGCTGGAAAACCTGCTGACTTTTTTGCTCACCCTTTCGCAAGAGCCGGCCGTCTGCCGCGGCCCCCGGGGACGGGCGGATTTTCTGGCCGCCGAAGCCTGCACCCTCTGCCACCAGGCGGGGGAAAAACCAGCCGGGCCGCCCCATCGCTGCCTTTATCTGCGGGAAAGAGCCGGGGAACTTAGCTGTCGCAATTGTCACCAGGGTTCTCTAGCCGGCAAGGAAATCCCCTCAAGCTGCGTTCTGGAAAGCCACCGCCCGCATTGCCGGGCCTGTCACCGGGGAGGTTGGAAATGAGATTTCGCCGGCGCAGATTTATTCAGGCAGGAGCGGCGCTGGCCGCGGCGCCGTTTTGCCGGGCCGTGGAGGAGGGAAAAACCACCCTAGAGGCGGATCGCGAACGGGTGCTTTGCGCCGCCGCTGAAAGGATCCTTCCCGGCGTAGTGGAAGCCGGATTTGCCGAATATATGAAATACTGGCTCTCGCGTGAACCCTTTCGCCGGGCCGCCGACTGGCGGCCGCTTCTGGTGGCTGGCGCCGCCCAGCTTGAGGCGCGTTCGCAACAGATGCACGGACGCGGCTTTGCCAACCTGGCCGGCGAAGAACAGGACAAAATCCTCGAACAATTTCAGCAGGGTAAGGCCTCTTCGGGAAAGTTCCGCAGCGATCTGTTTTTCCAGCGCCTGGTGCTCTTGGCTTTGGAAAGCTTTTTTTCCCATCCCGTCTATGGCGGGAACAAGGACGGGGTAGGCTGGCGTTTTGCCGGCTACCACCATTGCTGGTGGTCGCCCGAACGACAGAAGGTATCGGAATGACCGAACAGACCGACGTGGTAGTAATCGGAAGCGGCGCGGGCGGGGCACCCGTAGCCATGATGCTCGCCGAAGCCGGAGCCCGGGTGGTCATTCTGGAACGCGGGCCTTACTATACCCTGCGCGACTTTACCCACGACGAAGTGGCCATCTGCCGGCGGAATTTTTTTGTACCTTATCCCTATCCCGGCTTTCATCCGCACACTATCCGAAAACGGGGAGCCCCCAAGGCTCATCTTACCACCGAGGGCTGGATCAGCGTGTGCGTGGGCGGAGGCACGGTGCACATGAGCGGTTTTACCTACCGCTTTCACCGGGAGGACTTCGAGCTGGCCACCCGCCTGGGAAAAATCGCCGGCGCCAACCTGGCCGACTGGCCCTTTACTCTGGAAGAACTGGAGCCGTATTACGATCGAGCCGAGAACCTCCTGGGCGTTTCCGGTCTGGCCGGAGCCAATCCCTTCGAAGCAAGAAAACGCCCCTTTCCCCTGCCTCCCCTGGAAGAAAATCCCATGGCTTCGCTGCTAGATGGAGCGGGCAAGAGGCTGGGCTTTCATCCTTTTCCCACCCCGCGCGCCATACTCTCCCGCCCCTACGGCGGCCGCCCACCCTGCAACCAGTGCGGTTTTTGCGGCGAATATGGCTGCGAAAACGGATCAAAATCCTCGGTGCTGGTGACCTTCCTGCCCCGCGCTGAAGCCACCGGCCGTTGTCAGATCCGGCCGAACAGCTTCGCCCGGCGCATCCTAGTCGACGACCAGGATCGGGTGGAGGCCGTGGAATACATCGACGCGGACGGAGCAACAAGAAAAATAAACGCCCGGGTGGTGATCCTGGCCGCCGGAGCGATAGAAAGCGCCAGGCTGCTTCTACTTTCCGAAAACGGGCGTTTTCCCCACGGCCTGGCCAACCGCTCGGGCCTGGTGGGTAAGCATCTCACTTTTTCCACCTTTGGGAAAAGCACGGCCATTTTCTCCCGGGAAAAAATCACCCAGGCTCTGGGCGAAAAAAATCTGCATCTTCCTTTTCTGCAGCGCTCGGTCCAGGACGACTACTGGAACGAAAAAAATGGCTTGGCCCTGCCCAAGGGTGGCACCTATAATTTTCTCTTTCATCATCCCAACCTCATCAACGCCGGGGTGCGCCTGGCCATGGATTCGAAATGGACCCTGTGGGGGGAAAGGTTGAAGGAACGCCTGCACGATTATTTCCACAAGGAAATCTGGGTCGAGTGCGAGATTTTTGGTGAATTTCTGCCGGTAGATGGCTGCTATGTGGATCTGGACCCGGAAGTTAAGGACGCCTTTGGACTGGCGGTAGCTCGAATCAATATGGATCACCATCCCCTTTCGGACGAAGTCAATAAATTCTGCGTCCGGCGCTCCATGGACATTCTGGAGGCCATGAAGCCAGCACCGGAAAAAGTGTTTCCCTACACCTGGTCAGGCACCACTTACCATCTGCAGCACGGCACCTGCCGGGCCGGGCGGGACCCGGAAAATTCCGTCCTCGATCCCTTCTGCCAGGCCCACGACGTAAAGAACCTATATGTTACCGACGGCTCTTTCATGCCCACTTCAGGAGGCGCGCCAGCCACCCCCACCATCATAGCCAACTCACTGCGGGTAGGTCAGCACCTGGTAGAAAGATTCAAAAGAGGTGAAATAAGGCGTGGTCTGTAGTCTACACCAGGCCACACGGGGACATACCCCCTGTGGTCTGCAGTCCACACCGGTTGCCCAGCGGTCTTTTTGTATTTTGCTAACTGTTCGATAAACAAAGGAAAAAACTGCAAGGCGTGCCCGCCCTCTGGCACGATTCTTGAAAGACATAAAAGTGGAATGAAAAGTTGTGAAAAAAACCAGGAATCTAGAAAAGGAGGAGAGGTCATGAAAAAGCTGTTTTGGGTAGCGATGGTGGCCATGGTAGCGATTTTTGCGGCCCCCGCCCTGGCTCAGGCACCCGGTGAATGCACCGGCGGGCTGTGCGGAACTCCGGATGAATCCGGCGGTGGCTGCGGCTGCGGCTGCGGCAGCATTCTCATCGCCAATACCGACCTCGGCGATACCTATCAATACGCCGATGATTTCGACGAGGACGGCATCGAGGATGATTACGACAACTGCCCCTTTGTGGCTAACCGCGATCAGGCCGATGGCGATGGCGATAAAGCCGGCGACGCCTGCGACAACTGCGCCGCGGTAGCCAATCTGGAACAGGCCGACGCCGATGGCGATGGCCTCGGTGATGTCTGTGACGATGACATCGACGGCGACGGCTTGGCCAACGGTGCCGACAACTGCCAGTTTGTACCCAACGCCACCCAGGGCAACGTTGACAAAGATGCTCTGGGCGACGCCTGCGATGAAGACATCGACGCTGACGGCGTAGCCAACCTGGAAGACAACTGCCCCTTCGTGGCCAACCCCAACCAGGGCGCCAACGATCCCTTCGAGCTCGAAGGCTGCAACCCCGACAGCGACCTCGACGGTGTGGCCGATGCCGTTGACAACTGCCTCTACGCTCAGAACGCCGATCAGGGTGACGCCGATGGTGATGCCATCGGTGATGGCTGCGACGCCGACATGGACAATGATGGCATTCTCAACAGCGTTGACAACTGCCAGAAAGTAGCCAACCCCGACCAGGCGGACATCGACCGCGACGGCCGCGGCGACGCCTGCGACAGCCAGTTCTGCTACGTGGTAGACCGTTCCGCCGAGTGCCTGGATCCGGCCAGCGCCTTCATGGTCTCCGGCGGCTCCGATCGCAAAGTAAACACCGGCGACGTGGTGCCCCTGCTCATCTGGGCCAACCGTCAGAACAAAGCCATCCAGTACACCTGGACCATCGTCAGCCGTCCGGAAGGCTCGCACGCCACCATCAAGCACCCGACTGGTTCGGTTACCTTGAGCACCCCCTACAACTACCACTACAAGAAGGGTCGGCGGGTGGAGTTCTCCCCTGACCAGCCGGGCGAGTACGTCATCCAGCTCAAGGCCGAACTGGTGTTCCCCGATGAGCTCTATCCGGAAAAGAGCGTGGCCCAGGCCACCTTCAAGCTGACCGCCGAAGGCGAACCCCAGAGCGGCTGCTCCACCACCTCGGGAAGCTCGCTGTGGCTGCTGGGACTGCTGGCTCTGGCGCTGCGTAAAAGGGACTGATTAGCCTGTCCGAGTAGCTTCCTTTCCTTGTCCGGGTTCCGGGCCGCGCCAAAAGCGCGGCCCGGAGCCTTTTTAAGGCCAACTACCTATCAGCCGCCGGTCGAACTCCCGGCTATGGCTGTCGGCGCGCGAAAATAAAAAACTCACCCTTGGTCCGGTCGCGCACCCGGTAGGCCGGCTCGAAATTTTCTTCCAGCCAGCGACGAAACTCGCCTACCGCTCCGAAGCCGGCGAAGCGATAACGCACTATTCCCCCAGGCAAGTGTTCTTCTCGTCCGGACACCACCACCAGCTTCAGCCGATCCTTTTCGACCTTTTCTATAAGCTCTCGTGGCCGGGTGATACCCGAGCGAAAACGCATGGCATTGGTGTCGGCCTCGTGCGCGGCCAAGCGTCGGCCGGCGAGCATGGCCAGCAGTGGCGCACTGGATGAGTCTCCGAAAATCCGGTCTTCGGCTTGGGTGTGAGTGGACACGTACTCGGCCAGTTGGGGTGCGGCTTCAAAATACTGGCTCTCGTGGAAAAGATATTCGGTTATCGTTCCATAAGTTTTGTAGGCCCGGGCCGGGTTTTCAAAAAACAGCAAGCGGAGCATGGTGTTTATCGGTCCAAGAAGCGGCGCGTCGGCCCAGACCATGGGCCGATCCACCTTGCGCACGTAGTCCGGAAGCAGCGCGTTCTGAAGCGGGCCGCGCGCCAAAAGCGCCAGTGTCAAGAGAAGCGGCGCGGACAGCGCAGTAAGCATTTCTCCCCTCGTTGGAGCATTCCTCCGTAATGCCTTTTCTCCCAGAGCCAGCAATCTTTCACCCGCGGCCACCAGCCCCAGGCCGGCCAGCGGCGCCAGCCATACAAACACCAGCAGGAAGTAAAAAGGAAACAGCCGTCCCAACCGAGAAAGGAACAACAGGTTCAGTAGAACGAGCAGCGCCAGCTGCGCCGTTCGGCCGCGGACGCAGCGCGAGTCGAAAAAGCGACGCAACCAAGAGCGGTCTTCTCCTGTTGCCGCCCCCGCTTCCGGGCGCCTCCACCCAAACCACACCCCGAGCAGGGCACACAGGGGCATGAAGAGGTTATCGGTAAAGACCCGCGCAAACATGGAAGCGACCGAACCCTCGGGCTTTTGCAGGTGATAGCGCCATACGGCGTCGATATAACCGCCGCCGCCCAAAAAAAGCCCAACGATTTGAAGCGTCAACCACAATCCGGCGAAAGCCAGGCTAAAACGCAGCCCGGACCTCTTCCCCTCGAGAAGCGCCAGCACACCGGCGCCCAGCACCGAAGGCAGGGCGTAGTTGCCGGTGCCGGCGGCCAGGGAAAAAAGCAGCCCGGCCGTGGCACAGCGCCCGGAGGCAAAAGCCCACCAGCCGGCCGCCAACCACATGACCGTAAGATTGATGCCCGTCCAGTGGCTGGAGGCGCGCAGCACGTCGAAAGAAAAGAGAAAGCAGGCGGCGGCCAGCGCCCCGGCCGCGGCGCCAAAGGAGCGGCGGGTGGAAAGATAGATGCAGATTCCCGCTAGCAGAGCTGCACCCGCTGGCAGCAAGCGCATCAGGAGGATGCTGAACCCGAAGATCTTCACCAGCACTACCCCGGGAAGAAGATGAAGCGGCGGATGGGCGAAGAAAAAATCCCGGTAGAAGCAAACACCGTCTTCGGCCATGGCCTGGGCCATGTACCAATAGATGTTCTCGTCGCCCACTTCCCAGTGCAGAGAAAAACTCTTCAGGGCCAGAAAGGCCAGGGCGATTAGCAGCAAAAGAAAAGGCGGCGCTAGGCGGCGTAAGGCGTCCCCCTTTACCATGTCACTCCTTCGTGGACGGGCAGAGCTCCTCGGAAAGGTGATAGCTTTTTCCTCCGGTTGCGAAAACCGGTACCACCAGCGGGCTGGTCCGACATTCGGCGGCCAGGGCCACCCAATGCAGGCCGGGTGAAAGGCGTAGCTCCATCACCGGCGTGGTAAGCCCGGTATCCACACCGTCGAGCCACACCCGGGCGCGCGGCCGGCTTTCGACGCTCAACTGGGCCCAACCCTCATCGACCGGTTCAGGCTTATTCGCTTCAACCTGACCGGCCAGCAGCTTGAGCGCCCGTCGATGCCGCTCCAACTCACGGGCGTAAAGAGCGACGTTTTCTTGCCGAAAAAGTTTTTCGTTTATTTGTTCGCCCAGGTGGTGCACCCGTGGATCGAGAGGGTTTATCCGCTCGGCCTGGCGAAGCTGCCACCAGGCTCCCTGGGGATCGCCATCGGCCAAAAGCAACGCCAGACGCAATCGGGCTTCCATCCCCGCCGGATTCTGCTCCAGGCTGCGCGTAAAAGCTTTGCGTGCCTCGTCGGCCTCACCGGCCGCCTGAAGAGCCAGGCCCAGTTTTTCCCAGAAAAGAAAAGCCGCTGCATGGCGATCGCCCGCCCGCTCCAGCGCCCGGCGATACTCGGACGCTGCCGCCTGCGGCCGGCCCCGAGCCCGCAGCAACTCGCCCAGGTGAAAGTGTTCCGCCGCCTGTGGCGAGCGACCAGCGATATCGCTCTTGGCCGAGGAGGCGCTTAGGCTCTGCAGATCCTCCTCCCCTTCCAACTCGACAAATTTTTTCCCGGCGAGCCACTTGAGCCAGGCGGAAACGAATTTTTCTCGCCCCAGGCCGGTAACCTCGGCTATGGCTTCAAGATCGTTCCGCCCGGAGGCAATTAGCTCTAGCACCCGGCGAATGCCTTCGAAGCCCCAGCGCTGGCGTATGAAATCGGCTACGGTGTAGACTTCGGCGAAGGCCAGCTCGGCCGCCTCGGCGCTGGGCAAAAGCGCCATGGAAGGATGCATCTGCTCGAAGCCGATCAACTTTCCCAACCTACGGGCGCGGGCCAGACGGGAAGCGGCGTGGGGCAAAAGCCCGCCCTGATAGAGCGGCTCGTCGGCCCGCCATCGGGTATCCAGGTAGCGGGCCAGCGCCTCGTGCAACCAAATGGGGGTGCGATTGAGGGTCTTTTGAGAAATAATCATATGTACCAATTCGTGACTTACCGTATCCGCCCAGCCATAGCCGGTGAGGGTGGCCGCCGGAGAGGTAACCAGCAGCCGGCCGAACTTGCACACGGCAATGGTCTGGCTGGTGCGTATGGCTTCCAGGGAAAGCCCGGTCAACTCGGCCAGCGCCTCCTGGTCGGGCAGCACTTCCACGCGCACCGGAGTCTCGGCGCGGTGGCCGAGTGTCTCTCCCACCTTGTCCAGGGTAGCGCCCACCACCTGGTACAGCGGTTCGAGCAATACTTCTTCCGGGCCCGGCCGGTGCAGCACCACCGTCAGCCCATCCGGGCTGTGGTTACGCACCATCTGGCTGCTCAACTCCGCCGCTTTCTTTATGAGGTGTACCCGTCGGTCGTCGGTCGCGCCCAAAAAATCTTCGATAAGCTTCCAGGCCCGTTGGTGCTCGGCAAAGTGGTGCCATACCCAGGCAACCTGCAACCGCACCAGAGGATCCTGCGGGTGGCTTTCCAGGAGTTCTTCGGCCTGCTGGCGGGCGGCCGAAAACTGCCAGCTTTCTAGAAGCTCTTCCACCTGGGCGAGCTGCTCCTGTGCGGGAGAGGCTAGCAAAATCATCAACCACACCGCCGGCATCATTTTACCAGCTCCTGATAATAGGCCCGCACCTGGGGACGATAATTTTCCGGCACCGGATCCTTCATGCCATCGAGAAATTTGCGGCGCAGTTCTTCGGGCGGCCGGAAATCCTGGGGCGAAGGAATCTCCACCTCACTGGTGTCTGGCCGTTCGCCGTTCGGCCCGTAGCCCGAGTCTTCCGCCCCGGCCAGTCCACCCAGGGGAAGCGGCATGCCCCCTTTTTCCCCAGACTCGCAGCTCTGCTGCAGCTCTTTTTCCAGGGCTCGTAGCTGATCCAGCGCCTGCTGCTGATGGCCAGCAGCCCGAGAAGGCCGGTGGCGATCCAGTTCCGCCACCGCCCCCTGCATCTCACCCCTGCCCGCGGCCAAACGGCCCAATGCCCCAGGACCAAAAAGCGGCGCCTGGCGGTTCAACTTTTCCGCCTGTTGTTCGAGCTGGCGCAGGCGGTCGAGTAGCTGCCGCTGCCGCCCACTCAACTCCTTGAGCTGTCCGGCCCGGCCCGAAGCCAACTCGGCCTCCTGCGGAAGAATCTTTTCCAACTCTTGGTACAATCGGCGGCTGTCGCGAGCGATCCGTCCGGCCAGTTTTTCGTTCTGGTCCTTCTCCGGCGCAGAATAAAAGCCCAGGCGCATTTCCAGCTCGGCCCCGTCGCCGGCTAGATCCCGAGCCGCTGAGCGCGCCGCCTGCAAATCATGCTGGTCGAGGGCGGCCCGCACCAGCCGGGCGTTCTGCCGGGCCCGGTCCAGGACATCCTGGGGCTGCAGCGGCCCCAGCCGCGCCGCCAATCGTTCCAGATTCTCTTCGATTTCGCTCAGTCGCTTTTTCAATCTGGTCAGCGCCTCGGCCAGTTTTTTGCCGTATTTTTCCTCAAGCCCTTCCAGCAGCCTGCGCTGTAGCTGCTTATTTTCTTCCAGCACCGCCTGCTGCTCGGCGGTGATCCGCCCCAGTTCGGCCAGGGCCGTGGCCATCTGTCGGGACAGTTCCTTCCACCGCCCGCCGGCCAGCATTGAGCGGCTATCCTGTAACCGCTGGCCCAACCTGTCCAGCCGCTCCCGAAGACGCTCGAGTTCGGCCAGGGCCTCCTGTAGCTGGCCCTGATGAAGCATTCGCTGCAGGCGATCGAGCGCACCGCCAAGATCGTTTTCCTCAAGCAGGCGGGCTAGGGCTTGCGGGTTGAGGTATTGATCCTGCACACCTTTAAGCACCTCGCGCTGGCGTTCTTCAAGCTGACGGATTGCTTCCTTCAGCTCGGCTATTTGCTCCTCAAGCCGCGCGCGGGCTTCGGGTGTGGGCGCCTGCAGGTATTCGCGTAGCAGTTGTTCCAGACGGTCCCGGGCGGCACGGATGCGTTCGGAAAGACGGTCTAGCTGTTCCAGACGCAACAAATCCAGCAAACTTTCCAGATAGAGCACGTCCCGTTCCAGGATTGACACCCGCTCCTTTAGATGCTCTGCCAAGACCCGCTCATCAGACGGACGGGAAAAAAATTGCTCCAGCCGGGCGCGCAACCGGCGCAAGCGGCCGGAAAGGTTTTCCAAAGCCGTGCGCAATGAACCCAGTTCGGAGCCGGCGCGGGAGACATCCAGCCTAATCCGTTCCAGGCTCTCAATTAGCCTTGCCGCTCCATCGTTCAGGGCGCGCAGTTTTTCCTGCGGCGGCGATTTACTAGCGGCCAGCTGCAGCGAATCGGCAAGCTGCAACAGCAGCTGTTCCCAGAAGGCCTGCACCAGCTTGAGCAACTCCAGCTTTTTTTTCTCCGGAGAAAATATGGAAAAGGTGCGGGCGGCCGAGCGGGAACACTTGGGGCCGTTTACCGCATCGTTGTCGCAGGCCTCCAGGAAAAATTGCAGTCGCTCCTCTTCTCCCAAGCGCCAGGAGGCCAGATCCAGAGTGAACTTCCGCGCCAGCCGTTTGGCCTGACCGGTCCATATGGCCCTGCGCTGTTCGCCTGCCGCCCGGCCCTCCACCCGCCAGACCAGACGCACCTCGCTCAGTCCGAAATCGTCTTCCGCCCGATATTCCAGAGCTAACGCCTGCTGGTTTTGTATTTCTCCATCTCCTTCCGGCCGCAGCATTTCGATTTGGGGCGGAGAGTCCACCTCCAGAATCACCGGATAGAGACGAGCGGGGGACCAGCGAAGGCCCTGGCGGTCTGCCAGCTCGAACTTCCAGCCTCCGGCTTCCTTCACCACCATTTCCGCCTGAAGTTGGGTTCCCGAGGAAATGTTCAGTGGGAGGCGTTGCTGGTTGTAGAAGATACTTCCCCGTTCAATCTGGCGGTCGGCGCGGGCGGAAATGGCCACCCGGGTTCCGGCCAGGGCTCTTATGGTGCCGTCGGAACCTTCCACCTCCAGCGCCTCGTAGCCGGTGTATACCGGATACTCCAGACGCAGGTGGAGGTCTCCGATCCAGCCGAGGCCGTTTGCCACTTGACTATGTGCAGGCGGAGAAAAAAAGCTCTCCAGCGCCGCCAGCCGCGAAGGAAAAAGCAGCGCCAGAGCGACAAAAGCTCCCGCTCCCACCAGAAAAGCCATCAGCGCGGCAAGCAGCCGTTTCCATCGAACCAGCGGCCCAACCGGCAGGCTGCGCATCTGTTCGGCTATCCGGGCCTGAAAGGTGGCAGCCAGCTCGGCGCAGGTTCCCGGGCGGGGAAGTTCCAGCGCCGAGGCCCACTCCAGACGGTTGTGACCGCAGAGCCGCTGCTCCAGCTCGCGGGCCAGCCCCACCCGGTCCCGGCGCCGCCGCCACAGCAGAAAGATCCAGACGCACCAGCCGGCCCCGCCAGCCAAGACCAGCCAGCGAAGCGGAGCCAGCCAGGCCGGGGGCAAAAACATGACCAGCGCCAGCACGCTGGCCGCAACGGCCGCCCCCCAGAAAGCCGCTACGGTTATCTCCACGAACAACAGCCGGCGCCGGCAGCGTTCGATAAAAGTTTCTATGGCCGGATGAGACATGCAGACTTACGCTAGGGGCGGGCAGAGCAAATGTCAACCGGAGCGGTGACGGAGCCACTGTCAAAACTCTCCGAGACCGATTATTTATGCTGTAATCCCCACCAATTGCGGGACGGCCCCGGCGGCTGGTTGTAGACAACCCAGAGGCGAATACCGTGCTCCTGCTGACTGCGCCGCGGGCGCTACCTGACTCAGTCTTCTTCCCTGGGGCGGCGAATCCCCAGCAGCTTCATTTTCTTGTGCAGATTGGTGCGCTCAACACCCAGAGCCTGCGCGGCGCGGCTGATGTTCCAGCCGTACTCGAGCAAGGTAGCGCGGATGTGCTCGCGCTCGACCTCTTCGCTGACCTCTTTCAGTTTCTTACCCTGAAAGCGCTTGGCATCCAGCGCAGGCTGGGGTGGCGGAGCAACGTAAGGCGGAACGTCCTGCGGCCCGATGGTTTCTCCGCTCAGGATAACCATGCGTTCCACAACATTTTGCAGCTCGCGCACATTGCCCGGCCAGTTATAGGAGCGTAATTTTTCCATGACCTCGGGCTGAATGGATTTAGTCTTGAACCCGTTGGCCCGGCAAAATTCCTCTACGAAAAAGGCGCACAGTTCGGGCAGATCTCCCAGCCTTTCCCGCAGCGGTGGACAGTGTATGGGAACCACGTTCAGGCGATAAAACAGATCCTCGCGAAAGCGTCCTTCTTTGACCTCTTTCTGCAGATCTTTGTTGCTGGCGGCGATCACCCGAACGTCCACCTGTATCACCTGCTCGCCGCCGATGCGGGTAAGTTCGCCGGTCTGCAGCACCCGCAGCACCTTGGCCTGGGCGGCTAGGCTCATGTCGCCGATTTCGTCCAGGAACAGGGTGCCGCCATTGGCCAGTTCGAACTGGCCCTTGCGCCGGCCCACCGCTCCGGTGAAGGCCCCGCGTTCGTGCCCGAAAAGCTCGGCCTCGATCAGCTCGGAGGGAATGGCCGCGCAATTTACTTTGATAAAAGGCTGATCGGCCCGGCGGGAAAGCTGGTGGATGGCCCGGGCCACCACCTCCTTGCCGCTGCCACTTTCTCCGGTTATCAACACCCGCCCGTTGGTGGGAGCCACCTTGCGAATTTCCTCCCACAGCTGCTGAATGGCCCGGCTCGAGCCGAGCAGGCGAAAGCGCTCCTGTTCCTGGCGCTGGCTGAGACGTAGCTTGCGGTCCTGGACCACCTTTACAAAGCAGTTCTTTACGGTCAACACCACGCGCTCTCTTTCCGGTGGTTTTTCCAGAAAATCGTAGGCTCCCAGGCGAGTGGCGGCCACCGCGTCCTGGATGGTGCCGTGGCCGGAGATCATGATGACTTCCGGCGGTGGAGTCATGCCACGCACCTGGGCCAACATCTGCATGCCGTCCATTTGTGGCAGTTTAATGTCCAAAAGAATCAGATCCGCCCCCTCTTCGCGCAGAATGCGTAAAGCTTCCTCGGCCGAACCACAGTCCAGGATCTTTAACTGGCCGCCTTCTAGAATCGAAACCACGTCCTCGTTGTCTTCCAGAACCATGCGCAAGGTGCTGCGGATGTTCTTTTCGTCGTCCACCACAAGCAAACGGTAAGTCTGATCGCTTTCAGGCATTGGCTCTAACCTCCGTGCTAGCTTCGGCGCGCAGTTGAATGCTGAAAACCGCACCGCCTCCCGGCCGATCGCCGGCGCTTATCTCTCCGCCGTGTTGCAGGACGATTTTTTTCACGATGGCCAGCCCCAGACCCGTACCCTGGGGTTTGGAGGTAAAGTAGGGCTGGAAGAGTTTCTCTTTTGCCTCGGGCGAAAGCCCCGGCCCGCGGTCGGCCACGCGCAAAGTCACCCAGGCGGGACCGGTTTCCACTTCCACGTCCACGATCTGATTTTCCCCCGCCGCCTCGACCGCATTCTGAATCAGATTGACCAACACGCGGGTCATCAGGCCCCGGTCCAGCTTCACCAGAGCCGGCGGTGAACGCTTAAGCTGGATCATTCCCGCCAGGTGGGGATGGTGGAGCAGAAACTCTTCCAAAAAGGCGTTTATCTCCACCGTTTCCGCCTGCAGCGGGGGCATCTTGGAAAATTCGGAGAAGGTCTCCACCAGCCGACGCAGGGTACGGATTTCTTCCTCCACGATTTCCAGAGACAGATCGAGCTTGTTCTGGAAGGCGGGATCGCCGCCGCGGTAAGAGCGGTGCAATTCCTGAATGGCCAGCTGAATGGGAGTAAGCGGATTTTTTATTTCGTGGGCCAGCTGCCGGGCCATACCCTGCCAGGCGGAAATCTTCTCCAGATAAACAATGCGGTCACGGCCGCGGCGAATTTCATCCAACATGACATTAAAGGAAGCCAGCAGCTCGCCTATTTCGTCCTGCCCGCTCACCGGAACCCGCGCCTCCAGGTTGCCGGAGGCTACGGCCCGGGTGGCCTTGACCAGCCGTGACACCCGTCGGGTCACACTGCGGGCCATCAACACCGCCAGCGCCACCACCGTGGCCAGGATCCAGACGTAGATGAACAAGAACAACCGGTAGTAGGCGCTCTGCCAGGCCGAAAAATTCTTCTTCACCTCTTCCAGCTTCACCACCAGTTCACGCAGATCATCGGCCGCCTGTAGAAAATCGCGCTCTATGGCCAGGGTCATCACCAACTGATGGTCGGCGGGCAGGCGCCAGGACTCCTGGCGGAAGCGGTATCTTTCTTCGGGAAAATCCCGAGGGCTGATTGCCTGCAGCACCGGCTCTCCCCCAGCCAGCAGGCTCACCCGCACCGCGCCCTCGGTGGCAGCCAGCAGGTCATCCAGCAACTGCTGCACCTTGTCGAGCTCGCCTTTTTCGAGAAAAGAGCGCAGCAGGCTGTCGCGGGCCGCCGCCTGCCCCTGCAGCCGGGCGATCTTTAGCCGCGATTCTATGACCTCTTTATAGAGCTCCACCCCGGTTTGCAAACCGGAAATGACCTGATCGTTGATGCCTACGGCCATGCTTTCGCGCACCAATCGTTCCACCAAAAAGGCGGTGAAGATTAGCGGCAGCACTGCCGTCAGCAGCAGCGCCAGCATGATGCGCCATTCGAATTTGCTCGCCAGCCGCAAGGGTCATTCCTCCACGGCTTTTAGCGGAGAACGGAAATTGTATATGGCGTCAGCCTGAAAATCCTGCTGGCTGACGAAGATCTTGGAAAACGAACCGAAGAAAGAGCGGGGCGCTCCCAGCCTCCTTCCGCCTTCGGGATTGGCTAGATACTGGCGCACCTTCTCCTGCAAGCCGGCCTGGGCGGGGTTTACGGTAACCTGCAACTTGATGCGCAGGGAAGAAGCGGCCGCGCCCGGCTGCATGGCGTACAGCACCATGTCCTTTACCGAACCGCAGAGCTTCACCACCTGCTCCATGTCGCTTAGTAGCAGCCGCCGCAGGCTCTCTCCTTCCTGCATGGTTACCAGGAATTTCTCTTCCCAGATGTCGTAGATAATGGTGATTTGCACCAGGCCGTGGAAGAAGGGCCGGTTCTGGCTATTGACGGCGGTGGCCTCGACCAGGATGCGGCTGGCAAAGCCGCTGGAGAGGCGCCTTTTTAGTTGCTGGTTGAATATTTCCTCGAAATTGGCGCTTAGCAAAATCCGGTCGCCCCGGCGCAGGAATTTCATCTCACGCTCGCTCTCACCAGCGCCGCCGGCGCCGGGGACCAGAAGTGTCGCCAGCACCGCCAACGCCAGAATTGTCTTGCTTAGGCGGTTCATGGCCTTAGAGGGAAAGATCCAGCAGGTAGCCCAAGCTGAAACTCAACAGCCCAATGGGGGTTTCGGTCTTGATGCCGGCATCCAACGAAAAAGGCCGTTTGGTGCGCCCGCTCCACTCCTCGTCGCTGGCCAAAAACGACGCTTTGGTAACCAGCGAGAAGTTACCCGCCAGATAGACGAAACCGCGGTAGAAAAAGCGGCCGCTTTGCCACAGGGGGATGTCGTATTCGGCGGTAAGGGAGGCCATTAGATCACCGTAATCGAAAACCGGCGAGAAATTCAGCTCTAGATTTCGAGGCAGGGAGTCTTTCTTGATCAGGAAAAAGGCGTAGTCGCCCACGAAAAAGCGGGTGAAAAAGGGGCTGCCCCTTTCACCCACGTCCTGTATGAGGCCACCCATGACCGAAAGACGCCAGGCGTGATCGGCAAAACCCGGGAAGGAATGCTCGTAGCGCAACTCGTACTTGGAAAACTCGTAGTCACTACCGAAGATCTTACTGGCCAGCTCCACCGAGACGGTAAAGAGCATGCCGCTGGAGGGAAAGAAAAAATCGTTGCGGGTGTCGCGCTCGAACTGCAGCTTGAAGGAAGAATAAGTGCTGGGCCCGGGGCGCAGGTAGCCCTTGAAGGGGTGGTTGGGGCAGTATTCCAGGGAATCTACATCAGCCTCGATGTGTTCGCCGTGGTAGGTGATGAGCAACCGGTGCGAGCGGTCCAAGCGGATGCCGAAGAGCCCCTCTCCCCCCGCTCGCCAGTAGGGCAGGCGGATGTCGCTCTGGCCCAAATTTTTACAGGGGTCAGAACAGTCGCTGCAGGAATAAATGCGACCGGCCAGGGCCAGCTCTTCGCCGCGCACGAAAAGCGTACTGAAGCCGGCCTGGAAGCGGGAATTGAACACCGAAGGCCAGAACAGCCCCAACCGACCGGCCTGCTGGCGATTGGAACCCACGCCGGCCGCGGAAAGCACCATTCCCCGCCCCAGAAAATTGATGTCCGATATTCCCAATCCTCCCCAGCCGGCGTCGGTCTGCGACCAGCCGAAGAAAATGTCGTCAATTATTATGGTGTTGCGCTCCTCCACCTCGATAATCAGTGCCACCCAACCCCGGCGCGAGCCTTTCTCCAGCCGCATGCGCACGTCGCGAAAGTAGCCGGTGGCCAGCAACTTCACCCGGCTTTCCTCTACCTTCTCTTCTTCCACCGCTTCGCCTGGCTTTAGAAGCAGCCAGGAAATAATCAGATCGCCGCGGGTTTTTTCGTTACCAGTGACTCTTATGACTTCCAACAGATAGCGGGGCCGCTGGGGCTCTTCGAGCAACATCTGGTCGTGACTGGCGCCTTCGCTGGCAGCCGCCCCATCCTGCGAGCTGTGCGCTGCCGGAACATCGCCGCCGTCCTGCCGAACCGGCTCTGACTGCGCCCATAGAACGGTGGAAAACAGCTCCAGCCAAACACCCAGAAAACCGCTTAGAACTTTCGCTGCGGATCTCAAATCTACCTCCCGCTACGGCCGATTATCTGGCCGCAGAATTTTTACACCCAGCGGGGTCCAAGCGCAACATTGGTTGCGAGATTGACTAAAGCAAGCCCAGCCAGAATAATAGGGATATGAAGATAACTTTCCCGTTTGTCGATTCGTCTCCTGTAAAAGTTGTCGTTTTACTGCTGCTCAGCCTATGGCTAAGCCCCGGGCGGGCCCCCGCCCACTGGTGCAGCAACATCTATCAGACCTACGCTCGCATCGTGGTAAAACCCGAACGGCAGACCATCGACGTGCCGGTGGGAGGAAGCGGTACACTGAAAGTCAGGGTGCGCAACAATTTCCCCTATGGCCTGAGGCACATCCTGCTGCGGGCCACACCCCCGGCTGGCTTGCAGGTTACGGTAAGTCCCTCCCAGAGCGAAGCCCGGGACAAGACCGTCTACGCCGGTCAGGAAGTTACCTTTACCTTGACCATCCAACGCACCGCCTCCGGTTCCAACGATGTGGCGGCGCTGAACCTCGAGGTTCTTCCGGAAGTGGAAAACGTGGCCGACTGGCGCGATATGGGCGATTGGTGGGTGGACCAGAATCCTACCGAATCGGAAATACGCTATACTATTCAGAACAACCCAGAGCAATCTGTTTGCTTGCTCAACGCCACCCTGGCCGACTTGCCGAATTGTTCGGCCTGCGAAACCGACGGGGTAAACGAACTGCTCGATCTTTTCGATCAGCTTACCAACAATCTCGATAGCCAATGGCCACAAATATTCTTGCGCTCCGGTCACCAGCTGGCAGTGCGGCTGCGCTTTCGCAATTTCAACAACCCTTCGCGTTCCACGGTGGTAAGCCGCCTACTTCAGCGAACCCAAGCGAGTGCCGATCTGGTCCGGGGCGTGGCGGCCTTTTTCCTGGGCTACGGCGGAAACGATAGCGGCGTCCTGTCGCGGCTACAGCAGATGGTCTCATCCGACGGCAGCGAAAACGCCAAGTGCGGCGCGCAGGCTGGCCTGTTGATGCTCGGGGAGAACCGCACCGCGGAAGTTACCTCCTGCATGAACAACAACGCGGTGGACGAAAGGCTGCGCATGGCTTGTGCCGCCGCCCTGGGCATAATGGGCGACGACGATCCGGTGGTGAACTTTTTGATGCCGCAGGTAAGCACCGGCACTGATACCGATTACTACAAGCTGGTCGGTTCGTATTTCCTGCAGCTGGTGGTGTTGGTGCGCCGGGGAGGGCCG
>Ga0068707_1000232_pt1 | contig 33112 bp, 28 predicted proteins | sample YNPNPMetaG_FD_66600 | JGI IMG/M metagenome (GOLD analysis project Ga0068707, IMG submission 66600) | Anoxygenic and chlorotrophic microbial mat microbial communities from Yellowstone National Park, USA - YNP NP MetaG | ecosystem: Environmental > Aquatic > Thermal springs > Hot (42-90C) >... | reverse complement strand
TAAGGAATCCTGGGCGGCGTTCCATATCAATGCCACAATCTTTTTTGTCCTTTTCACTATAATCCACCTGCTTTTTAACTGGAAAATGTTATTGGGTTACCTCAAGCGCGGCATCGCTGGTCTCTTTCGTGGGTCGTTTGAACTCTTGGCAGCCCTGATTTTAGGGGCGGTCGTCTTTGTCGGGACCATGATGAACATACCGCCGTTTTTCCACTTCGTGGCGTGGCGAGAGTCTTTCAAGGATTACTGGGAAAAGACATCGCCCCCCGCGGCTATTCCCCATTTGGAGGAGTTCACTTTGGGCCGCATTGCCGCGCTAGCGGGAGTGGACAACAACGAGATTCTCGAATTTGTCAAATCCCTGGGAGTCGAAGGGGCCCAGGATTTTGACACGCTTGCACAAATTGCGGCAAGAAAGGGCACAACTCCGCGGGATGTGTTTCAGGCGATGAGTGAACGGTTCCCATCTTTGAAGGCCCTGGAAGGAGGGACTTCTGGACCGAGGCGAGGACAGGGCGGTATGGGGCCGGGCATCCAAAACGACCAACCGGCCGCTGGCCCAGGCGCTGGCCGGGGCAGCGGACGTGGAATGGGGCAAGGACTGCGTCGCGGTCGAATGAACGGAGGCGATTTTTAACTCTTATCGGTGGGAGTGCCTGAAATAAATCGGTAGATACGTGCCCGCAGGTTATCGACCAACCAGTGGCAAACACAGGAATGGATGCTTTCGACCATTTCCATGTCGTTCAGTGCAACATGGACGCCTCTTTGCTGAATCTTGCGTAAGCGACCACCATCGAACCCCGTCATGCCGAGTGTGACAAGCCCGTGGTCGTTCGCCCAACTGACTGCCGTGACAATGTTGGCACTGTTACCGGAACCACTGATCGCAATCAGGACATCGCCCACTTGAGCATAGTTAGCCAACTGCTGCACGAAGACTTGATCATATCCCAGGTCATTACCGAGCGCAGTCAGCCAGCTTATATTTGCAACAAGACTCAGAGCCTTAAACCTCGGTACTGCAAACGAGCGTAAGTCCTGTTCCCGAATCACGCCTTTGGCAAGGTCCTGAGCCAGATGGCTCGCGGTCGCTGCTGATCCGCCGTTGCCACAGACGAAGACCGACCGTCGATGCAGCCAGGCCTCGAAGATTGCTTCAGAAAAGCCTTCCAGTTCAGCCACGTCGAGACGTTTGAGTTCATCGCAAAGTCGGGAAAAATAGTCACTAATCCCTAGACTCTCGCCGAGCACAATCACACCTCCTTATTACTGCGAGGTCAACACGTTCTTTTTTTCGCTCTGATCCTGCGATATTGCCATACCACTGCGGAATGCTCGCTTCATCGGGCATGACAAGCATGCCCCTCCAGTCTTGACCTTCGGAGCGACCCGCTTGTCAGGTCCGTCTCTTGGAGGGACCCGCTTGTCGGGTCCGCGGCGCGCCGCTGGATTATCGATTGCAATTCAGCGGGCATGACAGGCATGCCCCTCCAGTTTGCACGCGTCGCTTCACCTGCAAATCTGACGTACACACTTCCGGGCCTCACCCAAAGAAACCGGCAAATCCGTCCTCAGGAAACTCTTCTTTCGTTTCCTGCTCGCCAGGACGTGCGATTCCAAAGGTCTCCAATCCAGCAAGCTCTGACGACAATACAAAAACCTTTCCGTCTCCCATTCGCCCCGTCCGGGCATTGGTTACGATCAGCCGGATAATCTCCTCTGTTCGCAAATCATCGACCCACACCGTGATCTGCACCTTGGGGATGAAGGCCAGGGCATAGTCCCCGCCACGATATTCCTCCAAGTAGTTCTTCTGACGACCGAAACCTTTGACCTCCCGAACAGTACACGCTTCGACCGGGGCGAGCCTAAGGGCCTCCAATATCTTTTCGGCAACAAAAGGTCGAACAATTGCAATGACGATTTTCATTCTTGGTTTCGGTTATTCCGAGATACTGAAGGTCGCACAACGCCACGAGACCCATCTTCCCACAAAAGCAATGAACCCTGAATAAGGTCGATCTCATCTGTATCAGAACATCATAGTCTATCATCTTCGTCAATCTGGTAACAGCTTCCACGGGCACGACAATCGCGCCCTCCGCTCCTTGAGGGACCTGCTTGAAGGGCCGCTGCCTAACTTGGATCATCCATCTCGCTTCGGCGGACTTAACAAGCACGCCCTCTCATGGTGCCGGTCGCCTCAGCCACAAACGTGATGCAGAGACCAATTGTACAGCCCTATCGGCCGACGGACGCGTCTGGTCGGCAGGTTCGCCGCAATTTCAGCTCGACCTGAGGGTCCCATTTTCAGACCCGTTCATATGCGGCCATAATGAACGCAAGGACTGTGCCCTGTCGTTCGCCCATCGTGTCGCATGGTGTCGCCCATGCGATGGACGATAGTAAGAGAGTACGATTGTAGAAACTCTGCGGTTTTTCGAGAAACATGGAGTACGCGCAGGGTTTGAACCGATTCTTGAAGACAATGGGAAAACTCCTTTCAAAACAAGGTCACGAATTGAATGGCAGCGAAGAAAATGCCGAATCAGCCGAATCGAACTCCCTATCAAGAAGGAATTATCCGTCGCTATTACCAGAACCGCGATGACCTCATGATGCAAAAGCTCGGAGATTTGGTGGGGGATTTGTATCTGAGCCAAGGGAACGCCCGCGCCCGTTTGTGGAGAAGGATCACCGCAGCGCTTCGCAACCTAAATGTTCCGCAGTCCAGGATTGACCACCTGGTGGAATCGGATAATCCTGAGTTTTTGGCCAACCTTCTCCAGGAGCTTCAATCGCGGCAGAAGTCTGGATAAGTTCACCGCCGCTTCCGGATATCCAGTTGGTGACTGATCACGAAAAGCGCGGATTCAGGATTATGGCCTCGAATACCATACTTGTTGAGCAGTTGCGGTGGCGAAAATTCCCCGTTCTGGATAACGGCTTTGTGTGTCTGGTGGATGTCATGGGGGATGATTCGGCCATCGTTCAGGCTGCCCGAGTCAGCTACGGCGCTGGGACCAAAAAGGTGTCTGACGACCGCACGTTGATCCGGTATTTGATGCGTCATCGACACACAACGCCGTTTGAGATGGCAGAGATCAAGCTTCTCGTGCGTGTCCCGATGGATATCTGGCGGCAATGGATTCGGCATCGTACGGCCTCGGTTAACGAATACAGCACGCGGTATTCGATCGCCATCGAGACAGCACATCAAACGGAACCGGACAAGTGGCGCAAGCAGTCCACAAGCAACCGCCAGGGGAGCGAAGGTTTTCTGGATTCACAGATTGGGCAAGAACTGAGTCGGGAGGAAAAGGAACTTCAGGAACACGCACGGCAGGTCTATCAGCACCGTCTCAGCCTGGGTGTTGCTCGGGAACAGGCAAGGAAAGATCTGCCCTTGTCAACATATACCGAGGCCTATTGGAAGATCGATTTGCACAACTTGCTTCACTTCCTCGAACTGCGGATGGATCCGCACGCCCAATGGGAAATCGCTGAATACGCAAAGGTCATCGGTCGAGAAATCGTAGCCCCGCTGTTTCCCTTGACGTGGGAAGCGTTTCTCGATTACCGAATTGAGGGAATGATGTTGACACGACTCGATTGTGAAGTCATTACAAGGCTTGTCGCTCGAGGGCGTCTTCCTGCCGAGGAACAGGATTTTCTTGAAGCGCAGGATCCAACTTGGCGGGAGCTAGCGCGATGCCGTGAACGGGATGAGTGTCTCGAGAAGCTCAAACGATTGGGCATCGTGCGGGACTCATAGTCGGCCTTTGTGAGAAACCCTCTCGCGCGATATCGAAGCCAACCTAAAGGTCTTCGTCATCCGGTTCCGAAAAGCCGTCATCTTCGCCAGTCGGCTCTTTTTCTGTCTCAGCACCACCCGTGGCAACTTTTCGTTCTTCCGGTGGCAAGACAGCAACAGGACGCGCACCGAATATCTCAGCCGTTTTTCGGACAAATGGTTCTTGAAGGATGTCGAAAAGCAATCTTTCACCCGTGCCAGGCCCCGTTTTTTGCTGTTCGCCTGCATCGGTGACCGTTAGTTCAAGATCGACCTTCGCACCGGTGATTGAACGTAATGCCTGTTCGAACCGGGCCTTGATTTCCGGGTGAGAACAATAGTCTTTGCAAAATGCCTTATCCCTGCGGAAGGTTACAATAACCCGATGACCTCCCGAGACTTCGACACGGGCGAATTGTTTGGCCTGATCGGCAGCCAGTCCCCCGACAGACTCTGCCGCTTTGACCCAAATGCTGGAGACGTTTTCAGGTGTGAGCGGTTCCTCTAATCCTCGTTCTGATGTCTTCCTCCAATCCGGCGCAGGCACTCCTTCGTCCCGCTTTCGCACCTGGAGCTCCGCTTTTACCTGTTCGATAGCCCGGGTCCCTCTTCCGACCCCGTGCGGTCCAGCCACCGCTGGTTGTCGCCGACCAGCGTCCTCTTTTCCGAGGACCTCTGCCAATTCACCTGTCAGTGATGGTTGTGATGACGAGACATTTGCGGCTGGCTGCCTTTGACTTTCACCGCGAGTCGACGCCACAGTTTCGGGGCGTGCAACGGGCTTACCTTCCCGGAGGCTATCAATGAGCTTAGCAACATAAGTCAGCTCACTCAGGCGACACAACCTGATGATAGCCAGCTCTGCCAGAATCCGATCGTGTGTCGCAAGTCTCATCCTTGCCAGTGTGTGGTCGAGGATTTGCATCCCGGCGAGGAGCCGCGGCAGCCCCAGGTTGTTACCGATCTCTGCGAGGGCCGGAAGTTCCCCAGGTTCCACAGAAAGTAGAATCTCTCCAGGGCAACCCAATGTCGCGACCATGCAATCGCGGTGATATGCCAGCAGTTGCTCGATTAAAAGCGCAGGATCCGCTCCATCCTTAAGGGCCTGATGAAATGCGGCCAGGGCCTGGGCTGCGTCACCTTCCATAGCTGCTTTAAGAATTGCCTTCAGGACCTCGGCTCGGGCCATGCCCAGAAGCTCAAGCACATCCGCTAACGCAATCTTGTCTGCAGCGAATGAAAGTAACTGTTCTAAAAGGGATTGCGCGTCGCGCATCGATCCTGCGGCGCGTCGCGCAAGCAGTTCGAGCACTCCGGCCTCGACAGACGCCCCTTCCGCTTCGACGATTTGTTGCAACCGTGCTATGATGGCCTGCGTTTCAATTCCCGAAAAATCAAACCGTTGGCAGCGTGAGAGAATTGTGACAGGGACCTTGTTGGGCTCCGTCGTGCAAAAGATGAACTTGACATGTTCGGGAGGTTCTTCAAGCGTCTTGAGAAGGGCGTTGAAGGCCTCCTTGGTCAGCATGTGGACTTCGTCGATGATGTAGATCTTGTGTCGGCCCCGGCTTGGCCGAATCACGACGTTTTGCCTCAGCTGCCGAATCTCTTCAATTCCCCGGTTGCTTGCCCCGTCAATTTCGATGACGTCGATGTCATCCCCCGCGCTGATGCTGCGACAAATATCGCACTCGTTGCATGGTTCGGGAGTTGGGCCTTTAACACAATTGAGCGCCTTTGCGAAGATCCGAGCCGTTGAAGTCTTTCCCACCCCACGTGCCCCGGTAAAGAGATATGCATGACCGACACGGCCGCTGCGAATGGCATTCGTCAGCGCGGTAGCAACATGCTCCTGCCCGACAAGCTCGTTGAAACTTTGAGGACGATAACGACGGGCAACGACAAAATATCCCGTCGAAGTGCTGGGAACATTCACCTGACTGGACGCCGGCTCTTCACTCGACTTGGATTTTTTGGAACGAGCGGCCATTCAATGACATCCCTTGGGATCTCCCCATAATGAACTTCGGACCACCTCGCCCATTCAACTGCACGACTGGAGGAAAATCCAAATCACCGTCGCGGTAAGCCATCTTGATGATCCAGCCTATTTTCGGGAGTCACACCCCGGCTTCGACCCGGAGCGAGAGGCCCTCTACACATGAGGATGACTGCTTATGGCTGCTGACTTTCGTCCCTGACCAGGTTCACAGCTCCCCATTGTAGGGACCCCTCGCTTCGGGTCAAAGCCTTGATATCATTGTTACTGACACCCTACGGAGAAGTCAAAGGGGGTGTTGGGGTGAAAAAGGTAAATAGAGAAACCCTCATCATTTCGCGGTTTGACGTCGCGAGAACGGACCAATCGCGGTAGCCTCGTGTCAGTTTTGTGCTATTTTTTGGAAGAGAAGGCCGGCGGAACGTGAAATACTTGACAGTTCCAGATTGATTATTCGACCCGCAAAAAACAATTATTCTGTATCACGTCATGGGTTCTGTATCGGTTATTTCGGATAGACCGGCGAGCTGTAATGGCTACCGAGGCACACAATTGACGCTTAGATTCAAAAACAGGACTGTGTGGTAATGGTGGGAGAAGGAGATCAGCACATGGCCGTGGGAAAAGCCGTTGTTCTCGCCAGGGGACTGGGAACGCGGATGCGGAAGGCAGACGCAAGTGTCGTTCTGAATGAGGAACAGGAGAAAGTAGCACAAAAAGGTATCAAGGCCCTCATTCCTGTGGCGGGAGGTCGGCCCTTTCTCGATTATGTCCTGTCGGCCCTGGCTGATGCGGGAATCGACAAAGTCTGTCTTGTTGTTGCCCCAGAGCACGAAGAACTCCGGTCGCGCTACAGTCGGGAAGTTCGCTTAGAGCGGCTATCGATCAGCTATGCCATTCAGGAAAGACCTTTGGGAACGGCCAACGCCGTGGCCGCTGCTGAGGACTTTGTTGGTAACGATCCTTTTCTTATGGTCAATTCGGACAATTATTACCCCTGTGAAGCCCTGACTGCCCTCCGCGAATTGCCGGGCTCGGGAGTCGCCCTTTTTGAACAGCACGTCATGCTTGCCGAGAGTAACATTGCGGCGGAGCGAATCCTTAGTTTTGCGGTCGGACTCATCAATGGTGAGGGATGTCTTGAACGAATCCTGGAAAAACCCACCCAGGATGTCCTGGCAAAGCTCCCCCGTCCCCTCTGGCTCTCGATGAACTGTTGGCGATTTAGCCCAATGATTTTTGAAGCCTGCCGCCGGATTGGCCCCTCCCCGCGGGGAGAGTACGAAATCACAGACGCCGTGCAGCTCGCAATTGACCAGCTTCACGAACGATTTCAGGCAGTCTGCATCGCCAAGCCCGTCTATGACATGACAAGTCGAGCCGATATTCCCAGCATTGCGGCACGACTGGCTGGTATTCAAGTGCGTCTCTAAAGACGAATGTGGTCCTTCCTAAACCCGTTTCGTCATAGTTGATCCACGTATGTTCGCACGGACGATTCAAGGACCTCCCAGCGATCTCCGAAGGCATCGGTAAAATCGGCCAATCTTCGCTCCGGCGAAAGGGATTCAAACGGGGAAAGGCGGTTGATTGTCATCAGATATCGCACAAACGCGTGATGATGTTTGTCACTGAGATACCTGACCAAGGCCCATGAAAATCCGTAAGCCATCTCTGGACTTTGGGAAAAAAGCTCATCCGAAAGCACGAGTTGTCGCAACCAGCCAGAGGATTGTCTGGCCAGGAGAAACTTGGCCTGAATTACGAGATTCCTCTCGCCGGAAAGACCTTGTTTTTGCGATCTGGGTGGAGAGTTGATGAACTCGCTTTCGAAGAGCAAAGCCATACCTTCATTAAACCACAAGGGGACGTCGGCAAATCGATTGATCAAATCCGTGTTGGCCGCAACCTGGTGAAACGCTTCATGGCGGATAACATTCCGAACCCGCTCGCCGTCATCCAGGCTTCCCCGCGGATACCCGCTGCTCGTCACGTCAAATGTGATAACACGATTGGAAACAGGGTCGTAAAAACCCAGGGTCTTAGCGGGTTCAATTCCATTCCGTTTCGTACCCCGCAGGTAGTTGAGAAAATCTTCGCGCGTTCTGAGAACAATCGCCACCAGCGGAAAGCTTGCATTTCGCGTGGGAAGCCGCCGCTGGGCAGAAAAACGCTCGACATTCCGATAGGTCGATTCAAAGATGTCTTTCCAGGACTCACCCTTACCTATTGGACGGACAATGACGTAATGGGTGGTGGTATCCACAGTGTATTCACGACCGAATTCACGCAAAAGTTGGGCGCGGATCGTATCCACCGAGACGGGCACGAAGCAATCACTCACCACGCGAAAATCGGCAGCAGCCGCTCGATCAACCCGCGCCAACCCTCCGTCCTGTTTGAGAAGGAAAATCTCGTCTCGCGTCCAGTGAAGAAGTTTACCTTCGTACTGCTCACCTGCCACGCGGAAACCGATCGTCCTATTACCGATTCCTGCGGGACTCGGCTGGGCAACGCCGGGGCGATTAGCCGCCGCGAGATAGACAATCAGTAAACACATTGCGTGATTGAATTTGGTATGCATGGGCGTGTTGCTGTTTTTTCCGAGCACGTCAAGAACTCAGTGGACGTGCCGCATGGCCTTTTCGCGATAACCTTACCTCGACACAGCGAAGGCACTCGGAGCGTCCAGATCCCGATCGTCTTGTCACGCGATTCTTCAACTCGGCTCTCGACAGGGGAAATCGTTGCCAAGTCACCTTTCCCGCTCCAACCCACCGGGTTCCACTGCTATAAAGAAATCTAGCCCGAAATGTTGCCCGATCGCGGCAACCCCATGGGAAACAAACCTTTGTGCGCCGAATTTGTTAGTGAGAGGTAACAAAGCAGAATCGGAGGGACATGCTTGTCATGCCCGCGGAAGCAAGATGGATAATCCAATGTGGCCCAGCGGACGCAACAAGCGCGTCCCTTCGAGGGCGGGCGCGACAAGCGCGTCCCTCCGAGAGCTATTTGGAAAACGAACGGAATAATTGATACAATCGCCCGATTGAGCAAAAGCAATCATAACCATGTCGATATACTTAGACCACAATGCCACAAGCCCGATTCGCAGAGAGGTCATCGACGCCATCGGGGAAGCATGGGCCATGTTTCCGGGAAATCCTGCCAGCCTTCACGCTTCCGGAAGGGCTGCCAAAAGCAGACTGGCGACGGCACAAGCCCGAATCCTCTCTTTCCTAGGTGCGAATGCTGGACGCGAGGGAGATCGGCTCATCTTCACAAGCGGCGGAACGGAGGCCAATAACCTTGCCATTCTCGGTCTAGCCATGGCCCGTACGGGGGGCGTCCCAGGACGAATCATTGTCTCCTCGATCGAACACCCGAGTGTTCTGCGAGCGGCAGAGCACCTTCTTGACTTCGGCTGGCGACTGGACACACTCGATGTTTCCCGCGCTGGCTGTGTCAATCTCAATTCACTTCGATCCTGGCTCGGCCCGGACGTCGCCCTGGTCAGTGTGACGTTAGCAAATCATGAAACAGGCGTCATCCAGCCGATTGCTGAGATTGCCGCGATCTGCCGTTCGCATGGCGTGCTTGTCCACACGGATGCCGTTCAAGCTGTCGGGAAAATGCCTGTCTCATTTCAACAGCTGGGCGTCGATGCCATGACCGTCACGGCTCACAAATGTGGAGGACCGGTCGGCATCGGCGCACTCGTCGTTCGTCATAATTGTCCACTCGTACCGATTCTTTATGGTGGGGAACAGCAACAAGGACTCCGCCCCGGAACCGAGCCGCTGGCCCTTGCAGTGGGTATGGAGGTCGCCTTCGAATTGGCTGTGCGAGATCTTGTCCAGAACGTGGAACACATGCGAATCCTTCAGGAGCAGTTCGAAACCCGTTTGCGATACAAGATCCCTGACCTTATCATCCACGGCTGCCATTCCCCGCGTCTGCCGCAGACGACGTGTATTGCCATCCCCGGGATCGAAAATCAGTTGTTACTGACGGCATTAGACAGCGAAGGAGTCCAGTGCTCGATTGGATCGGCATGCTCAAGTGGCTCTGCAGAACCTTCACCGACCCTTCTTGCCATGGGACTCCCACGAGAGTTGGTGCGAAGTTCACTCCGATTCAGCTTCGGTCCAGAGACAACCTCGCAAGAACTGGAAACCGCAGCGGAAATCATAGGGGCAATCGTCAAACGGTTGCGGGATAGGCACAACTACATGGCCTGAGATCGTGACCTCGGATACGATTGTCAAAGTTATTCTCTTAGCTGCACGAACACCCGGCTTATTGGGTACCAACCATCCGCCGCTCGGCCCCGAATGGCCAGACGAACAACCGGAGTCGGTTTCGCATGGCTTTCGACGACGCCGATCGCCATCTCGTATTCACCGCTCGGCATGTCTGCTGGTAGTGTAACCGCGTCTTCGATGCTGGTGAGATCCCCGGGAGGCAATTCTGGTGGGTCTTTCAAAAATTCGTCGGTGAAAACGGGGACGGAACCCGGCAGGAACTGACTGACCACCAACGTTTCGCTGACCACCACAACCTGTTTTCCTGACGCATCGCGGAAGCGATAGGCAACAGGATAGGGGCGATAGCAGGGAGCCGAACCAATGTTCTGCCACGTCATTTTAATCGGCAGCTTCTCGCTAACGCTTACTTGCCGCGGATAGGAAACCTCGCGCAGAACAAGCCGGTATCCCAGCCGACGGAGAAACCGTTCCACTTCGGCCTTGACGTCATCCCCCGGCGGCAATGGCGCCGACTTATTGTTGATGTACGAGGCATGAAGGGCCAAGGCATAGTTGAAAATGTACCTCAGCGACCAGCCCTCTGCTACCCATTTTCGGAAGTCCCAACACGTCTCCCAAGCGACCGGGGCGCGTTTCCAGACATCGAGGGCCTCGGCTGCGGTCAGGGTACTCGGATAGGCATTGCGCATATGGCACCAGTTGCGGGAAAAACCTCCCATGTCTCCGAGACAATCCGCTCGCCATCCCGTCCCGCGCTCCGTCGCATATCGGAGCATCTCGGGGCCATCCATGAGCATCAAGAGGGGTGTTTTCTTGAATGAGGTAACGTACGTGTCGATGATTGCCTTCTGGTTTTCGACGGAGGGCATCTTCGCCGGATCGGAGCGGCTCATGTGCCATTCGCCCCACCAGCCTACCGAACCCAAATCCACATGGTCGAGATCAGGATGACCGTCATAGCGCGCCGCTAAACGACGCAGGAAATCAAGGTGGGCACGCAAAACAATAGGATCATCCAGGTCAGGAACCTCCAGCCCCTCTGTCGTATCATACTTGGTGATGATTACACGACCACCAATCTCCCGTAACCAACCGGGATGATAAGGACGACGAGGAGTCGTGGAACAGCACATCACGCGGAAGGCCAGTTTTTGGCCGGCGCGACGCGATTCTGCGAGCATCCGGTCGAGGAACTCATAATTGATCTCGCCGGGCCGCGGTTCAAGTTCCTCCCAACCCCAGCGGGCATACTGGACCGTCGAAGGAATCCAGTCTGGCAAATTCCGGTCCTGATCAGCGGGGTGATGAAAAGTCTCCCAGCCCATGCCCGGGTTGGCGAGGATCTCCTCCGTCTCTTCGGGCTTGATCGTGATCCATTCTTGTGCTTGCACGGTCCCAGCGTCACCACTTGCCACAATCAGATAGATTGCCGAAAACACCAAAAGACCATACCGCATAGAAGATTCTCCTTTCTTTTCGCTGTTAAGTGCCCGATGCCGTGCGTCATTCATTTCATCCAAATGAGTTCTGACTCTCCTTTGGCGAGATCAAAGCAGAGTGTCGTTGGTTCGGAGATGCCGTTTCGATTGCCTCCTTCACAATATGTCCCCGATTCCAGATCAAGGAGCCGGCCAACCCGCCGTAATGGCCGAATACCCACGTCACTGCCCCGAATAGCCGGAGTCCCATTCGCCGAAGACGTTAATTGAATCGTGAACAAAGGCGCCGCAAAGGGTGCGCGAAAGACGACGCTTTCGCCCTGTTTTTGAACCCGAGTCAATTCGCGAGCAGCCCAATAGCGGGCAATCTCAGCCAGATTCATCCAGATGAGGTTGTCGAACCTGCTGTGAAGCCGTTTCACCACTTCCTTAAGGATTTCGAAACCTTTCTCCTGGCCGTTGAAATACATCCCCGGCCAGTGGCCCACCATGATGGCAGGTTCTTTCCGATCGATCACTTCGACCATTCGGCCCTTGTTCAGGTCGGGTGTGATGAACTTGTCAAAAGATCCCAGCGTGTCGCCATCCCAGCCGCCGAACCAGTCCCCCGTGCAACCAATAATCGAGACGACACATTTTGGGTCATCTCCGTCTAGCCCCGATGCATACTCGACACGGGGAGCAACGCTCTGTTCGTCCGTGAAAAGGTCCCGAAAATAATGGGGGATTTCGGTTCGAAACACATCCCGACACGCTTCCAGTGTCGCTTGGGCGAGTTGTGGTCGAGCACGACTGCCGAATCCACCGGGAGTGGTGATCCCCTCACAATGCAAATCGACGTTTTTCAAGATCCGAAGGGCGTAGGCGAGATAGTCTGTCAGTTCGTCCACGGAGCGACCTTCACTCCAGCCCCAGTTCTCCATGAAACGGTGCGTGCGTTCTTCGTAAGGTCGCCCCGTTTTGGTGTTGATGACCCAGGTATGAGTCACCATCTCGGGATGGATGTCCCAGCGGGGCATGACCTGTTCTCGAACCAGTCGCAGACTCTCGACAAGTTCTTGATGTGACCAACCCGGCAGGTCACGATCCAACCATCCAACGCAGGCGGGGTAGGGAACCACACTGTATTTTCCTTTGACGCCCTGTTCCTGGCACCAATCCATGAAGCGTCGAACGAAACTGTCAGGGATCTCGCGGGGAAATTGCCGCCAGGGCTTTTGATATTCCGCGCGCTGGGGCCAGACCTCCGCGAATTGTGGCAACGCAAAATGGGCCAGATTCACCAGACAGGTGGAATCATCGATGATCAACGAAACGGGAACTCGGTTTCGGGGGTTGATCACCCGAACCGCCGCATCCGACGGCGGCCTTTCCCCTGGAATCTGCGACCAGGCATGATGGAACTCGGTCCCCAGCGTTGCCGAGACCAAAGAAGTACCAGCAAACTGAAGAAAACGACGCCGTGTCAAGTTTTTCATGGCCTCACCCCGTTTCCACACAAGAACAGTACCTGAGAACGGTCCAGATCGCAACAACCCCGGACATTACGTCCGTGTGCGACGCAGATACCGTTGTTTGTTGATCTGTCAAAGATCCATGTGAGTCGGATCGTCCCCGCCCAGGTATCGGCGGCAAACGTCCCGATTGTGGTCGTGACCGAACACAATACCGTTTGTGGCCGAGCCAACTGTACCGGTCGGTTGACACAGCGTTGCAGCATTGGGCAGCATTGGAAGGAAACCCACGTGGACTACCAACACTTGGTGTGGAGCGGTAAACTAAAAGTTTTCGCTGAAGAATGTGCTTCCTGCTTTTGCCCAGGGCGGAAAACACTCGCGAGAACCTTTCATTTTCAGAGCGTCAATGGCGTGGATTGATTCAATCATTAACGCGGCGAGCCTCGACAGGGAGGACACCCGATGAATTACGAAGACACGTCTTCCGAATGGAGCGAAGATCCGATCGACGATCTGGATGGTGATCAGGAGGAGGGCGAACTACCTCCCCCACCGCCGGTGCCGATAGAAGACGACTTCGCCGAGTTTGACGAAGATGATTTTGACGACGATTTTGACGATGATTTCGAGTTCGAGCCTGAATATGAGGCCGAAATCGAACGTGAATTTGGGGAAATTGACAAAATCGATGAAAGTCCTGAAGAAACGGAGGAGGTCGAGGAAGAGTTGATCGAAGAACCCGATAAGGCCCTGGAAGAGCCGGACGAGTTCTCTGGAGAGGATCTTCCGGACGAAGACTTTACGGAATCCGACGACGAAGATCTATAGGTGAGGCAAACATCTGTTAAACGCAGACGTCTCCGTTCATCTGACAAGTCTTGGCAGAAGTGAACCGTTGGAATGACTATGGCTGCAACACTTGTGGAACAAATTCAGGAGGCCGTTCAGTTCATCCGGCACCACTGGCAGAAGGAGGCTTATGCGGGAATCATCTTGGGAACAGGTCTGGGGACTCTGGCTCAGGAAATCGCCCAGGAAGCTGTCATCCCCTACGAAGAGATTCCCTATTTCCCCCGGTCAACGACCGTAAGTCACACGGGTCAACTGGTTTGCGGTCGTCTCGAAGGCTTGCCCATCGTGGCCATGGAAGGCCGATTTCACGCGTATGAGGGATATAGCTTCCAGCAGATTACCTTTCCTGTCCGTGTGATGAGGGCCTTGGGCGCCAAGCTCTTGATTGTTTCCAATGCGTGTGGCGGCATGAACCCCCACTATGACCTGGGCGACATCGTGGTGATTGAGGATCACATCAACCTTATGAACGGGAACCCTTTGATTGGTCCGAATGACGATTCGCTGGGCCCGAGGTTTCCCGACATGTCGGAACCGTACGATCGCAAGCTCATCGATCGCGCCCTGGCCATAGCCCGACGCGAAGATTTCGTTGCCCATCGGGGGGTCTATGTGGCTGTGACGGGGCCGAATCTGGAAACCCGCGCCGAATACCGCTTTTTACGGGGTATTGGAGCGGACGTCGTAGGCATGTCCACTGTGCCAGAGGTGATCGTGGCGGTTCATGCCGGCATGCGTGTCCTGGGACTTTCTGTGGTTACGGATATGTGCCTGCCTGATGCCCTCAAGCCTGCCGTTGTTGAGGAAATCTTGAGGGTCGCCGCTGAGGCAGAACCAAAACTGAGAAAACTGGTGGTCGGGATTCTTCGGGCTGAAGCCGAGGCCCAAAAGCGAAACTCGGAATAAGCAGACCTCCATGTGAGTGGTCGCCGATAACTAGAATCGGCATGTCAATCCACGGATCAACGTCTTGCCGTCGTAATCAGTGGCGAATTTGGCCAGGTTTGACGTAAAGGACTGACGTTCGAGAAGTCGTTGAATCGAAAGAGTAAATCCATGTTTCATCCGGTTGACCGAAATCCTTCCTTTCCTGAACTCGAACAACGAATTATTGACTTCTGGAAGAAAAACCGGATTTATGAAGCCTCGCTCGAGTGGCGACGGAACGGTCCATCATTTGTGTTTTACGAAGGCCCACCAACCGCCAACGGTTTGCCACACCCCGGACATTGCCTCACGCGGGCGATCAAGGACCTTTTTCCTCGTTACAAAACTATGCGGGGCTATTACTGTGAACGACGAGCGGGCTGGGATACGCATGGCCTACCCGTCGAGGTTGAAGTCTGCAAAGAATTGGGTATCCACTCCAAGAAAGATATTGAGGAGTTTGGGGTTGAGCCTTTTATTCGACGCTGTATCGACAGCGTCTTTCGTTACACGCGGGAATGGGAACAGTTGACCGAACGCCTTGGCTTCTGGATTCACCTCGATAATGCTTATGTGACATATCACCAAAGTTATGTCGAGAGCGTCTGGTGGGCATTAAAGGAACTCTTTGATAGAAAACTGCTCTATCAAGGCTACAAGATCGTCTGGTGGTGGGCCCAAGGGGGAACTGCGCTTTCCGCTGCCGAAGTTGGACAGGGATACCGTTCTGTGGCCGACCCCAGTGTCTATGTACGGTTCCCTCTCCGCGATGAACCAGACACGGATCTTCTCGTCTGGACAACCACGCCCTGGACACTCCCCAGCAATCAGTTTGCCGCCGTAAGATCTGATCTGGAGTATTGCTATGTGCTTTTCGAGGGGGAAAAGCGGGCGATGGTCATTGCCGAAGCACTGGTTGAGACGATCAGTAAGAAAGTCAACAAGCCGTACCAGATTCTGAAAAAAGTTCGTGGTGAATCGTTGGTCGGTCGCCGATATGTTCCACCCTTCGATTATTATTACAAGCGCGATGGGGAACGACGGGGCCGACTCCGCACCGGCGGACAGGAATATGTGGCATGGCGAGTCGTGGCAGCCGACTTCGTGACCATCGACACCGGTACTGGCGTTGTTCACCAGGCACCGGCTTTCGGAGAAGTGGACTATGAGGTTCTCCTGGCAGAGCAGGCCCGTTTCGTTGAAGGGGAAGGGCCACAGCTCATTTGCGCCGTAGCTCCGGATGGAACCTTCACGGCCGAAGCTCCCGATTACGCTGGACGATGGGTCAAAGACTGCGATCGCGAGATCGTCCGCCAATTGCGGCAAACAGGGGCTCTCTTTCATTTTGAACAATACGTCCACGAATACCCATTCTGCTGGCGGGCCGAGAACGACCCTCTGATCCAGTATCCGCGGAAAAGCTGGTTTATCCGGACCACGCTCTTCAAAGAAAAGATGCTGGAGAACAATCGGCGGATCGGCTGGCATCCGGAAAACATCCGTGATGGACGTTTTGGCAATTTCCTGGAAACAAATGTCGATTGGGCACTCTCCCGGGAACGCTTCTGGGGAACACCTTTGCCGATTTGGGTGTGCGAAAAAAGCGGATACATGGAGGCCATCGGCTCCTACGCGGAGCTTTTGGCCAAACCCGGTGTCAGCGGTATGGAGGTCTGGGAGGCTGCCAAGAAGGCTGATCCCACACTCTCCGATCATCTTAAGGTTCACAAGCCATACATCGACGCAATCGTTTATGATTCCCCCGTGTGTCCGGGCGCCAAAATGCGGCGTGTCCCGGACGTGATTGACTGTTGGTTCGACTCCGGAGCCATGCCGTTCGCTCAGTGGGGCTTTCCGCATTTGCCCGGCTCTGCTGAGAAGCTTTCGCAACAATTTCCGGCAGATTTTATCAGTGAGGCCATCGATCAAACGCGAGGTTGGTTCTACAGCCTGCTGGCAATCAGCAGTTTGCTCTTTAGCCCGGACGAAAACCGACCGGCCGGGTCGTCCAGCGACTTCCTCCACGAAAAGACGCCGGCCATTCCTTTCCCGCACCCTTATCGGAACTGCGTGGTCCTTGGACTCATGCTGGGAGAAGACGGCCAGAAGATGTCCAAGAGCAAGCGCAACTATCGCGAGCCGCAAGAGATTTTCGACCGTTATGGTGCAGACGCCCTGCGCTGGTACTTCTTTGCCAATCAGGCGCCCTGGACCTCAATCCGCTATAACGAACAGGCCATTCGTGATAGCATTCCTGAATTCCTTTTGCGCTTGTGGAATGTCTATAGTTTCTTCGTAATTTATGCGAGGATCGACGGTTGGGATCCAGGTAAATCCCTTTCAGGATCGGTAGAAGATCTGAGGCATGAGATCCTGAGACAGGCCCCTGATTATCGGGCCCCCAGTGAGCGATGCGAATTGGATCGGTGGATCCTCAGCGAATTGTATCGGACGGTCGATTCCGTTATCCGCTTCATGGATGACTACGACAATTTCTCGGCATGCCAGCGAATCACCACCTTCCTCGATGCGCTTTCTAATTGGTATGTGCGTCGTAGCCGGGCGCGATTTTGGTCCGGGGCCTGGACCGATGACAAACGGGACGCCTACTGGACACTGTATGAGTGTTTGATTACGCTGTGCCGTCTCGTAGCCCCCTTCGTCCCCTTTTTGGCCGAGGAGATCTGGCAAAACCTGGCCGTTCAGGTCTTCGGCGATCGAACGCGAACAAGTGTTCATCTCTGCGATTATCCACAACCCTTGCCGGAGCTGGTGGACGAGGAACTCTCGGCCTGGATGGAGGCAGTCCGCGAGTTGGTCTCGTTAGGCCGTGCCGCACGGATGAATGCAAAAGTGAAGGTGCGGCAGCCCCTGGCCAGGGTGGAAATCGTTGTTGCCGATCGGGAACAATTGGCTTGGTTGCAACAACATACGGACCTCATTGCCGAAGAATTGAACGTCAAGAAAATCGACTGGCTGGAGCGCGCCGATGAATTGATCGAGTACACGATCCTACCCGATTTCAAACGGTTGGGGCCACGCCTGGGAAAGCAACTACCGGCGGTCAAGCAGTGGTTGACTCAGGCCGACGGAAGCGCCCTTCTGCGGCAACTCGAGGAGTCAGGACAGGTTACTGTGCGGTTGCGCGACGGTGACGTGACACTGAGCAAGGAGGACGTGCAGGTCCGTCTCAACGCAAAACCGGGGTGGACGGCGGCCCAGGGTCGCGTGGGCGTCGTCGTTCTTTCGACAGAACTAACGCCGGAGCTGCTTGCCGAGGGGCTGGCTCGTGATTTCGTCCACGCCGTTCAAAACAGGCGAAAAGATCTGGATTGCGATTTTACGGAGCGGATCGAAATCGGAATTGTGACCCATTCCGACGCAATCAAGCAGGCCATTTCTGCCCATCGAGAGTACATTCTCTCCGAAACTTTGGGAACGTCGCTCGAGTTCTCCCCCCTGGCAGGTACAATGGCCTGTCCTCTAAAAATCGGCAATGAAGAGGTCGAGCTGTACGTTAAACCTCTCCGGAACTGACGTAACAGGTGTGATTTGGTGCCAGGTACAAACCAAGCTGTTGGGTGAATCATAAAGGGTGGGAATCCCTTTCCAGGATGGATCTTTCTGCGATTCATGTCTTTTTTCAAGCTGTGTCATCTGCTACATATATGATTGACAAGTTTCGGCATACAAAACGTTAAAATATACAGTTGTTGGCAATTTTCGTATCTGCCAAGAATCGTCAGCGATAACAACAGTTGTGTTGTGCCCAAGCTCTGGAGGGGGAGCACCCAATCGTGCCATCGTTGTTCGTGATTCGCGGAAATGACCAAGGTACCCGTTTCGAGCTGGAAGGTCCCACGGTCTCTATCGGACGGGATTCGAGCAATCTCGTCCAGCTTCATGACACGGGTGTTTCCCGCCAACATGCGGAGATCCGGCGTGTGGACAACCGATTTTTGCTTGTGGACCTCAACAGTTCCAACGGCACCCTGGTTAATGGAAAGCGTATTCAGGAACACTGGCTGGTCAGTGGCGACCAGATTCAGATGGGGCGGACCTTGATGCTTTTCACTTCGCCGGTGGAAGACGTGGCGCCCAGGCCGTCGTGGAATGTCGCCATCTCCTCCGAGCCGGATGAAGATCGGTCGCAAATTGTAAGTGCCATTAAACAAGAGGAGGGGAGCCGCTTCTTTACCGGTGCCGCTGTCAGCGAGGATCCCTGGATGATCCAGGCTCGTCGCAATCTGGAAATCATATACCATACGGCATTAGCGATCAGTTTGACGGTCGATATCGATCAGCTTCTCAATCGGATCATGGATTTGATCCTGCAATGGGTGGAGGCTGATCGAGGCTGTATCATGCTCGTTGACCCTGAGACGAATCGGTTTACCCCGAAGGTCCTGCGGACCCGCGAGGGAATGGAGACGCCGGGCAAGCTGATTATCAGCCAGACGATCCTCGATTACGTGCGGGAACGGAATGAAGGGGTCCTGACTAGTGACGCCCGGCACGACGAGCGATGGGACTCCGGCGCCAGCATCCTGCAGGCAGGCATTCGCGAGGCTATTTGCGTTCCCATGCAGGGGCGGTATGGCGTGGTTGGCGTTATCTATATCGACACCTCGATGTCTCCGCAGGAGATGATTCGTCGCGGTCATGCAAACAAGTTCACAGAAGACCACCTGCGACTTATGGTCGCCGTGGCCCATCAGGTCGCCCTCGCGATCGAAGATACCCATTACTACTCGGCCATGGTTCAGGCGGAACGTCTGGCTGCCATTGGCCAAACCATCGCCACGTTGTCGCACCATATCAAGAATATTCTTCAAGGCATCCGCGGGGGGAGTTATCTCATCGAAATGGGGCTTAACAAACATGACGAAGAGATGATCCGTAAAGGTTGGACCATCGTGGAGAAGAACCAGGCGAAAATCTCCGGCCTCGTCATGGACATGCTCACTTTCAGTAAAGAGCGGGAACCCGATCTTCAGCCCGCCGACCTTAACCAGCTGGTTGCCGATGTTGTGGAACTGATGCAATCCCGGGCACAGGAATTCAATGTGGAACTCACCTTGCAAAAGGAAAGCGAGATTCCCGTTTTGATTTTCGATCCTGAAGGAATCCATCGGGCCGTTCTCAACCTTGTGACAAACGCGATCGATGCCACAGCAGAGCGACCGCAGCCACGACAGGTGCAGGTGACAACGCGGTACGATGAATCTCAAGGAAAAGTTTGGATCACGGTGAAGGACAATGGGCCGGGAATTCCCCCGGAGCTTCTCGACAAGATCTTCAGTCCTTTCGTCTCCGTAAAGAAGGGCACCAAGGGAACGGGCCTGGGACTGCCTGTAAGTCAGAAGATCGTGCAGGAGCACGGCGGACGGATCAATGTGGACTCGGCCCCGGATCGAGGGACCACGTTCACGATTGAACTCCCGGCGATCCGGCCTGCGGATACAGGAGCCCAGGAAGTGTCGGCGACGGGTCAGGTTCGAATCATCCGCCAAGAGTGACCAGCATTCTACCCCGTTTGAGAATTCGACACACGCTCCCAGATCCCAGATGAGGTGTCCGCAGCCAGTAAATCAGCAAATAGGGCCAAGTGCTGACCAACGTTACCGCGCTAATCACAGATTGGGCACGCTCTTGACTGAGGAAAGCGCTAGGTGTTTGACTCCACCGTCTCTTCCGGCGGTTCGCTAGGCGGGATGAACTTTGGTGCGACTGGCGTCTGACGGTCCTCCTCATTTTCAGCCCGTTTCTTGGGCATGGATGGCGGAGGCGTTTCGTTCATTGCCGACTTGAGTTCCTGCTCCAGCCCCTGCATACCTCTACGGAATTCGTTGAGGCTCTTTCCAAGCGAACGAGCAACCTGTGGCAGGCGATTCCCAAAAAGCAGGAGCGCAACCACCAGGATGATTAACATTTCGGTGCCGCCCGGCAAAGAAAACTGGCCAATTGGCAGCATGTTGTTTTACCTCCTTTTTCCCAGTGTGACTCTGACCCGAGTGGGAACAATGATCCGCACGTGGATCGCACGGTCATTTGTCCGCCTTGTTATCCTCCTGGGTGACCGCCTTTTCTCCTGGTTCATCGTCTCCTTGATCGGAAAGCCCCTTCTTGAATTCGACGACACCGCGTCCCAGTGATCTCATTACGCTTGGCAAACGATTGCCGAAGAGCAACAGGATCACCAGCGCAATGACTAACATCTCCATCCAACCAGGCGCAAACATGAAACCGAGCATAAAACGACTCCTTTATGAAACCGCATATCGGCCGGCAAACACACGTTGCCCTGCCTACACTGCTTGAATTCTCTTGGGGACATGCGAAGGACACCGATTCTGTAATCTATTCTATCCTGGCACCTCAGTCAATGAAACGGGAGTCCAAAGGGTGACGAGGGCGTCGCAGCAGACCGAGAGATAAAATGACGATTGTTTCAAACGCCACTCCGATCTCAAAGTCAGCGCAGCGCGATGGCCTTGGCCAAAGGTTCGAGAATCATCGGAACCACGAATTCGTCCACCACAGAGGTTCCCGTCTTCACGACAAGATCCAAGGTCTGCAGGAATCCCTGCTCTCCTGAGAGGACTCCATAATGACGACACGTCAGGTACACACTGATTTGTTCCTCCGGGTATTCCCGTCTCCTGACATGGTAGTCGTTGGTCCGGGTTTCAATACTGACACGACACTGGAGGCGACAATCCGGGTCAAATGCGAGCGTCAGGGACGGTTCGCAATGAACCACCTGCGCCGATGGAATTTCCGCAATCCCCTCAAAAGCGGCGGGCACTCCCAGAACATCGGCAATGAGTTGATTATGATTGCCCTGGTAGGTGAAGTCGAATCCGAACAAAATGTCGATCGCCTCACAGTCCAGTGCACTTAGGGAAAGATGGAACGGGGCGTTCTCCAAAACCAGACGGTGGTATTCAATCGCGGCATCTGTCCCCGGTGGGTTAACATATCCGGCAAGCAAACGGCGAGGTTCGAGCGTTAACCAACGGTAAGTGTTGTCAGCGCGATCCTCTTCAAGAGCGATCTGTTCCCCACCATCACGGGTATAGAAATTCCGCATGGCTGGGTAAGATTTCTGAATTCTTTCGAAAAAATGAATCAGGGTCTCTCTCTGCGAGGGAAGGTTTAGAAATGTGTTGACCATCAAGGTCATGTAATGTTCGTCACACAAATGATTGTAACTGTCCATCATATGCCCAAGACTCGAATTTTGCTTGTGTCCTCGGCCTTAAGCTCAATAACGCCTGCAATCAGTTTTCGTAACCCCCATCTCTTTAGGATAATGGCTTTCAATGTAAAGCGGTATCTGTGGCCATGTCAAACGTCCGGGATTTGCTGGGCGATTGGTACGCAGGTAGGTCTCGGTTGGCTAATCACCAGGTTTTCGGTCATCCCCGGAGGCTACGGTGAACAGTTTCGCAGGTAGAAAGCAAATCCGTTTATGGGTACCCGAGCTGATTCTTTGGACAGGGACTCCGGTTAACCTGGTTGGGTTCGCTCTCCTGCACGGAAACGTGATTTGTGGACATATCGGCGAGACCGATGAAAAGGTCTTGCTTTGGGAGATTTGGCGGAAATCTCTGAAGTCGTGGTCTTGCGCGATGGAGGGTGGTCTAGGAATCTTGCAAAGGTTGAGACTCAACCGCCCTGAGTCGTGGCAGATTATCCGGTGTGATCTGCCTTCCCGCAGAACCTCTGTCACTCCGACCGGTTACCAACCGTCGGGTGAGTGTTCCTGTCTGATACAAGCCGTTGCAGATTATTTTGCGGGGCGGCAGTTCAGTTTCTCTGATATCCCGCTTGCCCTGAGCCATTGCAGCGAGTTCACACGGATGGTCTTGGAGAGATGTCGCGCTATCTCGTATGGCCAGAGGGTAACGTATCGCCAGCTTGCGGCTGACGTCGGGCGGCCCAAAGCGATCCGGGCTGTGGCGCAAGCCCTCGCGCGAAACCCAATCCCAATCCTGATTCCCTGCCACCGCGTGATCGGCTCTGACGGCTCCCTTCGGGGTTTCTCCGCCGGAGGGGGGGTAAATACCAAAAGAACCCTATTACTCATGGAACATGACTTTTTCGCCGCACGTGACGCACGGGCTAGACTCAGCAGCCAACTGTCTCATGATCGCGAGACCATGGAGTAACCCGTAAGTTTGTATTGAGACCACCAATTAGGCGTATCATACCTAGGCCGGGGATGAGGTTTGGGGTGTTTCTGGCGGCAGAATCCGAACTCGGCGTCCCTGAACCACGATCCGCCTGTCGGCAAGCAATTGGAGTGCTTCTATGAGGGCCTCCGTCTCCAGTGGCAGAACCCGCGATTCTAGCTTCTCCACGGTGTCATCGGGTTCGACAGGGACGGCTTTCTGAACGATCACCGGTCCATTGTTGTATTCCTGGTCAAGGAAAAACACGGTGCAGCCTGTAACTTTGACCCCGTGTTCCAAGACGGCGGCGTGGACCCGACGGCCAAAGTAGCCCTGGCCACAAAAGGCCGGAGCTAATGCGGGGTGAGAGCCAATGACGCGGTTCTGATACTCCGGCGTGATCTCCAGTCGCATCGCAAATCCGGCCATGATGATGTATTCGGCACCGACCTCCTGGCAGCGACGAAGAATAGCAGCGCTGTATTCTTCCAGTGAAGCAAAATCCCGGCGTTCAATGACCTCACACGGAATGCCCATAAACTCAGCGTATTGCAATCCACTAGCATTGGGGGTGCTCCCGATGACCAAACGGACGTCAATCGGAATCCGCCTCGCATCGACGGCTTTCAGGAGATCCCGAAGTGTACGACCAGTCCCAGATATAAGAATTGCCACCGGTAACAACTGTCTTTCAGTCATTGATTATCCCCCTCGAAACACTTCTCCACTCGTAACTAGCAAAAATGCAGCACCTCCACGGCTGATGATTTGACCTTCCGTGTGGCTTTCAACCCGTCAATTGTACCGATCCTGTTTCCCATCGGGCATCTATCTGTGATAAACTGTCGACATGTGTGGTGCGATACCCACCAATGGTTGTATTCCAAATAAATTATTGTCCGGTTTTGGTCAGTCCGGCGGGATAATTTTACAGAGGGGAAGGTAACCCGGGTGGACGGACGTCACGCATCATGCTGGTTGTGGTAAGACGAATATCGCGGCGTAAACGTGGTCATTGAGTGCGGACACATGACAGACCAAGAGGGTGAACATCGGCCGGATGAAGAGTTTGTCCGCCTCCTCGCAGGCGCTCAGCGGAGACTTTTTCTGTTCGTTTTTGCACTTGTTCCCAATGTTATTGAGGCCGAAGAAATTGTGCAAAACACGAGCGTGATTATGTGGCAGAAATTTGGTCAATTTCGCAAGGGGGAGAGTTTTCTCCGCTGGGCCTGTGGAATCGCGCGGAACGAAGTACTCAAGTATCGGGAGCGTGTAGGTCGCCGCGAGGCGACTTTTTCGAACGAGTTTATTGAACTGTTGGCCGACGTCGCCGTTCCCTTGCTCGAGGTCGTCGATGAGCGGCGGCAGGCCCTGCAGCGTTGCCTGGAGGAATTGCAACCCCATCATCGTCACCTGTTGACGGAACGCTATCAGGAAGGGGTTTCCACGGATGAGCTGGCGAGGAGACTCGGGAAGACAGCGGATGCGGTGCGAAGGATGCTTCATCGCATTCGTTTGGCCTTATACGACTGCGTGCAAAGAAAACTGGCGTCGTCTGATTTAGCGTTCGACGCACCGAAAGGGTGAAAGTGGCGGCGCATGTCATCGTTTGATCGTGAAACAATAGCCTTGTTAGCCGACCGGTTGCTTGAAGGTTTCGCAACCGAAGAGGACGTCCGCGCACTGGAAGAGCACGTTCAGTCAAGCGCGGCACGGCAGTTCCTGACTGAATATCTGTTCCTGACAGGAGAATTACACTGGCTTGGCGGGGTTTGCAGTTTTAAAGACAAACGCGGGCCAGCGATTTCAGCTCATGGATTGGACAGATCAAAGACTCCACAGCTCTTGGAGAGGCTATCACAGCCGAATCTGCAATTGAGGAAAATCTTCGGACGGACAATGCTTGCCCTGGTGATCGCAGGGGTCGTCTGCATCGCTTTTGTATCGGTTTGGTTTAACAGAGGGGAAAGGGGACAGTTGCAAGAGGAATCTCAGTTGCCAATTGCGGCCTCATTGACGCAAAGTTACTCCCTTGACATTGATGGCACGGCTGATGCAGTCGCGACTGGACGTTGGGTTCTCCTGCGAAAGGGGGTTGGCCAATGGCGAATTTCGAGTGGAGCCCTCTTGATTGCTCAGGCACCCGCGCAGTTTCGTGTGGATGAGAACGGGGAGGTGGAACTGGCAAGTGGGGCGATCTTCGTGAAGACGGACGGAAGACAGCATCCGTTGAGGGTTATCACACCGCACGCATATTGTGTGGACTGGGGAACGGCGTTCGGAGTATGGTGTCAGGCAACGCACACGGAAGTTCACGTCCTGGAAGGTCAAGTCGAGATCACGCCAAGGCGACTTGCCTCGCATGGCTCGCAGTGCATTGGTGCAGGAAATGCGGCGGTTTGTGACGATCGCGGTCGAATCGAAAAAGCAACTTGTCGTCCCGAGCGATTTTGTCAGATGGTTCCCAGGGCAAAGACGGTCGCCGCGTACCGTGCTGTGGCTTTATCCAACCCGCGGCTCTGGCTCTACGGGGCGTTTGAGTCCTCGGCCTATGAAGGGAGATGGCGTTCGGCTTTGGGACCGGACGATTTTCGTCCTGTGTTGATGCATGGCACAATGATGCGGCTTGAAGTTGAACATATCGCTGGCTATGAGCCAGAGTCGAAGGCCGTGAAACTGGTCCGAGGTGCCTATTCGGGCGACACGGTGGGTGTGGGGCTTCAGACGACCGAACCGGTCGTTTTTCCCCAGTCAATGACGGTCGAAATGATTGTCCGTTTTGACGGCTGGGCGAGCTCGCAGGCCGACACGTTAGGATGTCTCCTATCAACGCGGCAGGATCAGCGACGGTGGGGTGTCCTCCTTGGAGTTGTACCCATCAATCGACGAGACGATGCCCAGAATGCGAGGTTGGTCCATTTGTTTGACGCGGCTTCCCCGTGGACCGAAACGCAAGGGGAGTTGGTCCCCGGTTGTTGGCATTATGTGGTGGCAACATTTGAACGCAATGGCACCATGACGCGGGTGTCCACGTGGCTTGCGAATCTCTCGGAGCGAGGACCATTGGCATGTGTTATGAGGGATGGTTTAGTGCCAGGAAATCTGCCAGACGGTTATCTTGGGATTGGGAAGGGCTTTGATACGGGAATGTCGCATGCATATCCGTTTCCGGGTGCGATCGATGAGCTAGCCATTTACAATGGAGTTTTGGGGGAGGACGAGATCCGTTCACATCTCGGACATTTGACTGATATCAAGGATCAGGCGGATGTTTTCCCCCTACCAGAAGAACCATGAAATGCAATGCAGTATAGAGATTCGGGGTCGGAACAGAGGTGTTCGGCCGTTGTCTGTGGGCCGGACAAAGGTGAGTCACTCTTGATTAGCAGGTAGAGGGTTAAGCCTATGAAACGTCCAGGCGGTTTTCAATCTCGGCGCGATTTTCTGCGGGTAACAGGCGTGAGCTGGGCTGTTGGCCAGGCTGGGGGAATCGCAGTACCCACTCTGTTGTTTGGCGAGGAGAACTCTGGTCCGATCGACTGCGGTCCACCGCCCAAGGCGGCTCCTCAGCATCGGACGGGTGGCGAATCATTTCCACCGCTGCCGCTGCCGGTGACACCATTGAGGCGATCCGAGAAGAAGCGTCCTCCGAGTCCACCGGCCCTCATCGGCAAAATGGCCTTGGGATCGGTTCGTTGGGTCACCCGGGAAGGTAAACGGGTGATGTACCGAGACTGGATGACCGACCCAGCAGACGTCAATACGCTTCTTGAGTGGACCAACGAGAAACTGGGGATTCATTATCGGGCAGTGGAGAGCGATTTCGCCCATTTTTCGTTTGATCCCCGAGAGCTGCCAGCAGTTTTGTTCGCCGGACACAACAGTTTTCAGCTCAACGACGAGGTCCGTGCCAATCTGGCCCGTTACGTCATGGACGGTGGGACCATCATCGGAGATGCCTGCTGCGGCTGGAATGATTTTGCCGAATCGTTCCGAAAGGAAATGGAATTGATCTTTCCCGGACGGCCTTTGCGAAAGATGTTGCCTGAGGAGCCTATCTTCTCATCCTACTACAAACTGGGCAATTTTACGTACCAGAAAGGAGACGGATCGCGTTATGACGATGTGCCTTGCCTGGAATCGATCGATTTCGGGTGTCGTTCTGGAGTGATCTTTTCACCCGCTGATATGACGTGTGGCTGGGACGGCCACGATCATCCACGGGGGCTTCGCTTGGCGATTGATCTCGCACGTCAGGTGGGTGCTAATTTGATCACTTACCTGTTGGGATCATATCAACTGGCTCGGTTTTTGAGCACGACCAAGGTGTATTATGAGGCCGAGGCACCAAGCCGCGATGACTTCGTCTTTGCGCAAATCATTCACGACGGGGACTGGGACCCCGATCCGTCGGCAGTCCATAACCTGCTAAAGTTTGCCAGGGATAGCTCAACTCTCGAAGTGAAATTTAAGCGGCAGAATGTTCGACTGACCGACCCTCAGGTCGCGAATTATCCGCTTCTTTACATGACGGGACACCGGGAGTTTGTCTGGTCCAACGACGAAGTCGCCTTCCTCCAGCGATACTTGAAAGCAGGGGGATTGTTGTTAGCAGATGCCTGTTGCGGACGGATGTCGTTTGATATGGGATTCCGCCGTGAAATCAGTAAGGTATTCCCCAACGCACAACTGGAGCGGATCCCCTTGGACCATCCGATTTATCACAATCTGTTCGATATTCAGGAGGTCGATTACACGCCGCGTGTGAGGGAGGATTTCGGCCAGCTTAATGCCCCCGAACTGGAAGGAATCAGCATTGACGGGCGGTTAGCCGTGATTTATAGCCGATTTGATCTGGGCAACGGCTGGGAACAATTCCCGCACCCGTATTCTTACGGCCTGAAGGACGAGGCAGCCCTGAAAATCGGCGCCAATGCGATTGTTTATGCGATCACGCATTGATGGTCTTGATGCCGTGTCAATGGTGTCTCCGTCTTGTTTGCAGGTAGATCTCCCGCACCTGTTGCGATTACGTCCCGTGCCGACCTTCGGAGGGACGCGCTTGTCGCGCCCGTCGTGTAACATCGGCTTGGAGGGACGCGCTTGTCGCGCCCGCAGCACTAGCTTGGATGACCCATTGTGATTCAGCGGGCATGACAGATGCCCCTCCGATTCTGTCCATCCACATCCGTCTTTCGGAGGGACCTGCTTGTCAGGTCCGCTGCTTGGAGGGACGCGCTTGTCGCGTCCGCAGCGCCACCTTGGATCATCCATTGGAATTGCACAGGCACAATAAAACATGCCTCTCCAATTCTGCTCGTCATCGCTAGCCTACCTAAAAGCCGAGGTGCACATCTCGATGACGACAACGTCTAAGGCCGAAGAATGACCTTCATCAGGGGTTGCCGACGGTGGTAAACCTGGTCGAACCAGTAAGGCCCTTCTTCCAGCGGAGCAACGACGCTGATCAGGGGATCAACATTCACCCTCTGGTGCGCAATCAGATTTAAACATCGCGGATAATCTCCTTGTGACGCACATGAGCCGAGCAACGTCAGTTCGCGCGTCACAACCTTCTGTAAAGGCAAAGAGACGTCGGGCTGAAGATTTCCCACCAGAACGACACGACCACCTTTACCGACCGTCCCGAGGGCGGCTTGCACCGTTTCATTGATGCCAACAGCGTCAAACACAAGGTGGACCGAGGCAGTAGTTGAGGCGACCAGTGCGGCCTGCCATTGATCCGGCGGCAAGACTTTATCGGCACCGAAGGTTTCGGCCATGTGGCGGCGACTTGGATCAGGCTCAATGACGACGATCTGATGAAGGCCCGTCAAACGCAGGACCTGCAAAATGAGGAGTCCGATCATCCCACTACCGAAAATCACGGCCGTCTCCCCGATTCTCGGTGCCGCACGGTCCACGGCATGAAGGGCAACGGAGAGCGGTTCGATCATTGCGGCCTGCTCGTAGGAGACGTTTTCCGGGAGCTTGCAAACGATCCGCTCGGGAACGACCACATAATCAGCGAAGGCCCCATCCCGGCGATATTCATCACAAGAGACACCCAAGACCCGTCGGTTATCACAAAGATTGACCTGCCCACGTCTGCAGTAGTCACATCGGCCGCAATAGACCGTGGAATCAAAAGTCACGCGATCACCCGGCCGGAATTGCGTGATTTCTTCTCCAAGTTCAGTAACGACGCCAGAGGCTTCATGCCCCATGATAATCGGTGGCTTGCGGCGCCCTGTGCTGCCGTCAAAGCCGTGGACATCACTTCCGCAGATTCCACATGCATGGACCTGCACAAGCAATTCGTCAGGTCCTGGCTTTGGCGTCGGAACTTCTTGCAACTCCAGATGACAATAATCGGTCAATACGAGCGCTTTCACAGTGTCGCGTCCTTATCAGAAATATCCCTATCCGCAGCCACCGAAGGAGTCCGGAACTGCTGATTGTGGTCGTTTCTTACGCGCGGTTTCCTTTGTGATAGCACACACCGAGCAAGCTGAGCAATAGTCCCAATTTGGTGTAGAATGACAAGCTCGGATCGAAAATTGTCCGTTTGAGTTCATCAATCGCGGGAAATGGAAGGCGTGGCAAGATTTGCTCGAATCATATTGATTGCGACTCTTGTTGTCGTTGCTTTAATCGCAATCGGGATTGGCATTCTCTGGCTGTTGGCGACGCGAACACCTGACTTCTACGTCAAAAAACTTCCTCTCGATCAAGCTGTTGCCAAGAAGGCATCCGACCAATTTCTGCAAAAGACAAGTCTTTTCGCCAGTGATTTGAAAAGAGAGGGGACGTGGTATTTGAAAGTCACTGAAGAGGAAATCAACGGCTGGCTGGCAACAGATCTCCCGCGGAACCACCCGCAGTCTTTGCCGGATGGCGTCAGCGATCCGAGAATTGAAATCAGCGATGACGTCATTCGTGTGGCCGCGAAGGTACGATACGGTCTTGTTTCAGGCGTGGCCTATATCGAGCTGAAGGTTTATTGTTCGGAGACGAACACCGTGACGGTTACGGTTCGACGGGCGGCTCTGGGTGCGCTGCCCCTGCCCCTTCAAGGTTTTATCGAACAACTGAAGGGGATCGCCGTTCAAGCCGATTGGGATGTCCGGCAAATGCAGAGCGAGGGATTGCCTACGTTGGTCATCAGTATTCCAAGAGCCCTGGATGATAAGGGCCGCGAGTTTGAATTGGCGAATGTCCATGTCAGTCAAGGCCAGGTGGAACTCAGCGGAAAAGTGAAACTGCGGAAGCGAGGTTAGTCATTCATTTTTCAAGGGCCTATCGTCCGACTGTTTCCGTAGCTGCCTGAGTCAAGTTGATCGAGGAGACCTTGAATTTGAGGATCCCCATCGCGGGAAATTGCGTCCCTGACAAAAGCGCGGACTACGGGATTCCTCATGGTGGCCAGCACGGTGAGTGCCGCCCGGCGCACAGCGGTGTCGGAATCATTCGCCAGCCGAAACAGAAACGGCAGCGGATCAATTCCCGAAATCTGCCAGATTGCCCTGACAGCTTGACGACGGAATTCAGCGTTGGGATGGAAAGCCATTCGTCCGGCTTCGATCATGTCCGTATTCAACCCAAGTGACAAAAGAGTTTGCCGAGCTTGTTCGGCATCAGTGCTTTCTGTTGAAAGCCTTGCGAACAGGGCTTCAAGCGTTGTTAATTCAACACGCTTTGGTCCACTAGAGGTCCCAGGATGAGGGCCATTTTCTGACGATGATGCTTGGGGTGATGGAGTGGATCCCTCCGTTTGCGGGAGGCCATTGTGATTGGTTTCTACGATCGTCCCGGGATCGCGCTCTATGGCAACAGGACTGACTGATTTCCAGCCTGTGTCGTCATTCCGCTGTTCGGCCAAAGCGAGAGCTAAACCCCCTGGGCCAAACGACCGCGAACCGGTTTGGGCTGAATCTGACTTTTCCTCGAAGATTGTAAGTTGAGCTACTGGTAAGGCGACAACTTCTTTCCAATCGGCCAATTCGTTGGCCGGAAGCTGCCAGCCATCTACAATCGCTGGCGGAGCTTCCCACTTGCGAGGGGATTCGTCGAATGCTTTCGTGCTGAGGTTTTGCGGCGACTGTCTTTCGATTCCACGGAGGTCGGTATTTTGCGATTGTGCCTGGGTTACCGGGCCGGACGGCTGAAAACGCAAAACGGTTGACAACGAGTCCTCGTCCCGGTTGGTTGGCGCAACTTCGGATCTGGCGAAATGCTGATCTGATACTGCCGTCATCATTGGTTCACATAGTTGGATAATCGTGAGGCGATATTGGCCGGATTCGCGATAATCGGCCAAAAAGTTGTCAATGAGCGCAATGACGAGTTTCTGCCGCGCGGGGACAAGTTGTGGGAAAACTCGGTTCAGTTCGCGAACGGTGTTGAGGACTTCTCGCTCAGTCTCAGTCTGCACGTTCCACGATTGAACCTTGCGCCAGAGCATCTGATATGCCTGCGAAAACACCGCATCGTCTGGATGGGTCAATGCTCGCGCCAGTGCGGGCGAACCCTTGGGACCGATTTCAGAGATTCGCTGCAGGGCCTGATAAGCCTGATCTGGCGGTGCCTGGTGAAGCTGCTTCTCTAGGTCGAGGACCATCCCGGTTTCTAACAGGCCCCAAAAAACTGGCGCTAGGTACCAGAGGGCGATCGCTGGCCCAATTAGGGCTGATAGCCTGATGAAAATGCGCATGATCCCTCGGTTACCGCCACTCATGGTGTGGGCTTGTTCTTAAGTCCAGAAGACATTGATTCGTTGCCAAACCCGGGCACGTTTATATGCCGAAGTATTTGCTTGTGACAAATGGCCGAGCGAGAACCTTGTTGCTCGCAATCTATCAAGATTTCAGGGACGAGATTATCCAAAAAGTGGTGAAAGCAGGCAACCTTTGTGGGTACTAGGCCAAACCACTCTGGAGACGGGGACAATTTTCTTACGTTGCGTGCAGGGAATACCGAATAATGTTAGAGCCTAAAGATGCGGCGAGGACTGTGCCCATTTACTCTCCACGCAACGGGTCGTTTTGTCAAACCAATCTGAAGGGAGTCCCAGAGCGCTCGTGCCCCGTCAGGTGAAATTCCTCCGCTTTCGATCGGCACCCATGTCTCGGAACTATTCCGCGAGAATAAACGTGCCTTTTAAAATTTTTCTGCTAATTTTCATCTATTTTCTCGGATTTGCCAGCTTTCCCAAATTGTCAATCGGGCAAGCGCATTATTCGCCTAATCAAGCGGAAACCTCGGACCGCATTCTTAACTTAAGTAACAAAGAAAGAAAACAACAGGCTATCAACCGAATCCCCACCGCGGAGATAGATCCTGTCTGGCGGGCACAGGTCCTTGAGGTTGCCGCCCGTGCCGCGCTGTTTCAACAAATGTCCTCCCAAATGTTCGAATGCGAACCCGGGTTCTATCGTTTCCTGGTAGAGCATCCAGAGGTTGTGGTGGCCATGTGGCAGAGCCTGGGGATCACAAAGCTGAAGCTCCAGGTTCTGGGGCCTCAGAAATATCGGCTGGATGATGGGGCGGGAACCACCGCCGTTGTGGAGTATCTCTATTCCAGTCCCACCCAGCATGTCGTCTATTCGGAGGGTAGCTACAGTGGCCCCATGATGCTTCGTCCGTTACAAGGACGCGTCCTTGCGGTGCTCACCGCGAATTATCTCCGAGAAACAACAGGTACCCCGTATGTGTCCGTGCAAATGGACCTTTTTATCCAGGTCGATCGTGCTGGCGTTGAACTGATCACCAAGGCTTTGCATCCTTTGCTGGGCGGAATGGCTGAAACCAATTATCAACAAACGATGGCCTTTGTCGGGTCTGTTTATCGGACCGCGGTGGTACGCCCCCAGTCGCTACAGCGACTCGCGGGGCAATTGACACAACTTGATCCCGCGACTCAAGAAACGTTTCTGGCCTGGATTAATCGCATCGGAAACAATGCCTTGAACGACTACGACCGGGCGGCAATGGCAGCCCCGCTCGACGATATTCATAAACGGGCACTTCAACCCGAAACAACGATTCGACAATAGAAAGGGCCATCGCTCCTGTAAAGGCACAGGATATCCGATCAGCATTGCTTATCTCAGGTTCGCTCCCTTTTGGGGTGTGCCTCAAATTGGTAGGTGCGGCGACGTGGAAATCGGAGGGGCATGCTTGTCATGCCCGCTGAAT
>Ga0068707_1000228_pt1 | contig 33311 bp, 27 predicted proteins | sample YNPNPMetaG_FD_66600 | JGI IMG/M metagenome (GOLD analysis project Ga0068707, IMG submission 66600) | Anoxygenic and chlorotrophic microbial mat microbial communities from Yellowstone National Park, USA - YNP NP MetaG | ecosystem: Environmental > Aquatic > Thermal springs > Hot (42-90C) >... | reverse complement strand
GACGGGATGTATGCCTCGTCCCCGCAGGAGATCGAGGATATCGGCCAAATCCCGCAACGCCCTCTGATTGCGATAGGCGTTGAAATGCCTTTCCCTGAGAAACGATCCCCTCGCCTCCGGGAGGCCCGGTGTGCCGTGCTGGAGCCGCACGAGGGCCTCGTGACAGATGGATCCGACTCCGTGGGCCCGTGCCACCTGCACCGCCCTTGCCCAGTCGACGCCCATGGGGAGGGCCTCCGAGGCCTCGGGGGAGAGAGGGATCCCGAAAAAGGAGCGCGTCAACTCGAATACGATGCGCCTTTCCATCACCGCCTTCGGCCTTTGATCTCGAACATCCGGTCCAGGAGCCCGTGGGCCATCCCCAGAAGTCGGTTGGCGTGCCGCCACGGCCACCGGGTGAGATCGCGGCGGGCCCCTCCTTCGAGGACCGCCTCCACCCTCCCCAGGACCTCGGCAGCATCCACCCATCGACCCAGGCGCTGCGAATCCCCCTTTTCCCTCACCTGGAGGGTCCCTCCCCGGACCCGGAGGCGCAAGACCCGGTGGACCAGGAGGACATCGCCGGACAGGACGGTGATCAGATCCCCCGTTCTCAACGCCTGGGGCCTCACAGGGCTCCACACTACCATCTCCCCCCCCCGGAGGAACGGGGCCATGCTGCCGCCCTCCACAGGGGTGACGGTCCCCTTCCCCGATGCCGCGCGGGCCCGCAAGGCGGCCCTCAGGGACTCGCCGGAAGGATGGGGCAATCCAGGGACCTCCTTTTTCATGTGCGCCGTCTCCTCGGAGGGATCCGAGGCGCACCCGCCCGGTTCCGCCCGAGCCGCTCCTGGGCGATTTTACACGAAAGCGGCTCGACCGGAAATCGGGGGAGAAACGCCGCCACCCCCTGATCACTTCCAAAGCGGCTTTATCCGAAATGGGTGAAGGCCCGCGGCCCCTAATCGCTCCCCATGGGCAGGCGCAGCGCTGGGTCGCCGAAAAGGGTGTAGAAGTCCAGGTTCTCGGGGATGGGGCGCTTGAGCTTGGCGGCCCACACGGCCAGGCCCAGGACATTGTTTCCGTCCTGGAAGATCGCCTCGAAGAGGTCGCGGTTGAGCACGATGTGGTCCTCCAGGTAACCGGCCTGGGTCGGGGAGAAACAGGCGATCCCCGCCCTTTGAGGCTCGAGGAGGAGCTTCTCGGCCAGGCACTCGTCGTCCCACCAGGCGTAGTAACCGTTCATGCAGGTGAAGGTGGCGAAGAAGGGGAGCTTCCCCTGGTTTTGCAGGATCGAGGCGTCCTGGTTCTTGAGGACCATCTCTCCGGCCCAGTTGTAATAATAGCCGTGTCCCACATAGTTGGCGATGAGGCGTCCCTGGGCGATCTCGTCCTGGAGGGCCAGGCGGGCGCTGTCGCACTTGGTGTTGTTGCAGTCGGGATAATCGGACAGGTAGAGCCTGTGGGGGGTGAAATCCGTGGGGAGGAAATCCGCGATCAGGCCCTCGCAGACCTCCTCGAAGGTGGGCTCGTTCTGGTCGGCCACGAAGAGTATGTCCCTCTTCCAGGTCGCAGGATCCGCATCGGCCTCGTAGGCCAGTATCTTGTTCACAACGGCCGTGACCTCCGAGGCGCTCCTCGCCGGGATCCGTCCTATGGCCATGTCAGGGAGGGGATCGTAGAGCCCCTCCTCGTCCGTGGTGACGCAGACATACCGGTTGTCGGAGGGCGTGTCGCCCAAGGCAGCGCTCTGGAGGATCCAGGTGGGGACCATGTCCTGCCGAGGATTGGCCACGGGCTTGACCGGATTGCTGGGGTTGTAGTTCTGGAGATAGTCGATGTTGGCGTCTCCCACCAGCAGGACGTACGTGGGGGCGGGAGGGACCCAGTTCTCGTAGGCGTACCGGAGAAAATCTCGTATGGCCTTGGGGTCCTTGAGGCCGAAGGAGAACTCGTCGTAGATCTCCTCCACCCTGACCGTGGCCACCCTCAGTCCCCGCGATCCCCGGTAGGTGGCCAGGGGACGGACGGCCTCCTCCAGCTCCCGCGCCGTGACGATGATGTAATCCGCCCCGTTGGACGATCCCCGAAGATGTGGGGCCTCGTAGTACTGAAGGGCCCTGGGGCTTGCGGCCCTGTTCCAATCCAGGACCTGGTACCTCTTGGCACCGTCCAGCTGATCCCCGAAGGAAAAGGCGTAGCTCTTGACGCCCCTCCCATCGGGATTCGTGTAAGTGCCCTTCTGAAACCTCCCGTTGCGAAAGGCCTTGGGCGAAGAGGGGTCCGTGACATCGAAGGCGAGGATCCTGTTGCGGGACTTCCTGGCGAACCCTGGGATGCGGAACACGTGCCTTCCTTTTCCCTGGTATGAAAACGCGAGGGCCAGATCCGAGGCCCAAAAGACCCGCCAATTCTCCACCTCGAACCAGTCGAGGTAGAATCGGCCCTCCTTGGCCGGATCGTCGCTGATGGCCTGGATGGTCAGGACGTTGCCCCCCTCTCTCAGGAGGGACTGCGGCACGGCCAGCGACAGGGCGATCCAGCCTTGGTGAAAGGGAAGCGGCCTCCAGGTCCTGTCGTCCACCACAGTCCCGTTGAGGGATATCCTGGTGTGCTGGCGGTCCGGGTCCACCCGGTCCTTGAACCTGACCCTCAGTCCCACCTCCTCGGTAGAGCTCGCAAGCCCATTCAGGGTGAAATCGAAGTCGGCGCTGGCCGTGGCGGGGTAGGCCCCCCCGGTGCGGAACTCCCAGTAGAACCAGTTGTCCTTGCGGGCATCCCCCTCCCCGTTGGGCATGCTGTACCAGTAGACATAGGATCTCTCCGCGTGCATCGTGTGGAGAAACGCCGCGGGCTCCTGCGCACCTTCCGCCGGGGTCCCTTCCATCACAGCCATGCGAAGGCCCGTCCCGTTCCCCCAAGTCAGCCAGTAGACATTGGTCCTGCTGAACTCGGACCTGTTGGGCTCACCGTAGAAGGCCATTATGTCGTTCTTCCCGAGGCGGGCCTTCCCCTTTTCCTGAGCGGGGATGAAAAGGGGCACTTCCTGCCCGCCCTGGAACAGCCGATAACCTGAGACATCCACCTGCCGGATGGGGACTCCGGCCCTGGAAAGATCCCTGCCTGTCACCACGTGCACCCCCTCCTCTTCCACCAGGAGCTTCAACGCCGGAGAGGGGGGGGCCATGGACGCATCGGCCTGAACGGCCTGTCCGCCCTGCACCGCGGCCGTGGCTTTGCCCTGGACAAGGGATCGCTGGGGCGCCTGGGATGGATCAGGCCTGGAGATGTCCATGGGTTGCTCGAACCTGATCCGGAAACGCAGCCTGCCGTGGTGTCTCAGGACGCCTGCCGCGGGGTTGTACTGGTACGGGAAGACGGTCAGGAGTGCCATCCTGGCATCCCTAACCCAGCCGGCCACGGCCAGTCGAACGGGAGGATCGGGGCTCAGGGAGTCCGCCGAATAGGCCGCCTCATCCTCTTTGTATGCCTGAACAGGCGGTGCCCCGGGCCCTTCCCCGCCCAGCTCCAAGGACGGGGCGGGGAGGATCCTCCCCACCTCCTGGTCCTGCCACTCGTCCTCCAGGATCTCCACCCGGGCCTGGCCTACGTCCGGGACACGGAGGAGGGCGGTGAGATAAGGGAGAGAGGGTCTCCCGGGCTCCGAGGTCGAGGGCCACCCGGGGAGGGCGAGCCGTCCATATGGCCTCCCTTCCACCAGGACCTGCTCCAGGGCGGCCCTCGGGAAGGCCAAATCGAAGCTGTACCCTGAGGGATCCGAGCGGGAAGGCTCGAGGCCGGCCCAAGAGGAGGCCCCGAAAAGAGTGAGGGCCAACACGGCCCCCCCCTTCAGCCAAGACCCCAGTCTCGACATCCCCCGCGGACCTCCCCCGTGCGCGTCACCCATCTCCGGTCCGACCCGAGATGGGCGAATCTACCCAAAAGCGGTCTGACCGGAAATGGGCAAAAAAGCTCACTGGACCCGGGTGGGGCCAAGGGTGGTCGTGGCCCCCCGGGTGTAGACGGCCTCGAGGAGGTAGTTCCACCTGTTTCGCTTCTTCACGCGAAGATCCGTGTAAGTGTAACGGGCACCCATATCCTCGCCCTGGGCGGGGATCAAGGAGGCGTTGACCTTCTGGCTCTTCTCCGGGCCCTTCTGCCACTTGTAGATGTTGAACCCCAGGAGGTCTCCCGGCTCGGGCCCGGTCTGCCAGGAGAGCTCCACGTCCCTCTTGCCCTTGGCGGCGGCCTTGAAGTCCATGATGTCAACGGCCGTCACCCCCGAGTCGTCCTGGGTGAACTTGAGCCGGTCGTCGGTCCCATCGTAGTACAAGATGTTGGCCCTGTTGACCGTGTCCGTGGAGTACTGGTCGCCCAGGTAGTTGTAGGGACCCGTGGCCAGGGCGCACCAGCCTATGGATGCAGGTGGCGAGCTGACGGGGGAGTCCGTGTCCTCGTACACGCCGCTGTTCTGATACCAGTATTTCAAACTGTCGTTGCCGCCTCCGCTCGGCTCGTCCACGAAGACCACGCCCACGTTGACCGTCCCCCCCGAGGGCCCGAAGAGATACAGGTCGTTGGGCCCGGTGGCCTGTCTTCCGGACTGGGTCACAGCCGTGGGGGCGGTCCAAGGGTCAGTCGGGTTTCCGGAGTTCCTGGAGGTGAAATACACCTTGTTGTCCGTGGCATTGAAGTAGGAGATATAGGGAACTCCGCTCGCGTTCAGGGCGATATGGGCGTATTTGCCCACATCGTCGGCATCCGTCCCTCCGACTGCGTTGTCCAACACGTTTTCCCTGTTCCACAAGAAGCCGGATCGGGATGCATAGATGAGATTGCCATTGACGGCGTCGTAGTAAGCGAATCTGGGATAGGAGTCTCCTGATTTGATGGCTATGGAACAGTAACTTCCGACATCCGTAGAGGTCGAGGAATCGACCGTGGCAAGGGTGTAATTCGTATCGGTCTCTGTCTTGCTGTTCCAGCCAGTGATCCCCGTTATCTTGGCCCAGTTGAGCTGTCTTTTGGCCCCGGAGTCGGTCTTCTTGGTGTAGGCGATGTAGAGCTTGTCCCCGTCCATGGCGATGTCGCACCACTCCCCCACCGGGTTCGTGGAGTCCCCGGTTTCGACCGCCTCGGCGATCCATCCGCTATTGTCGTTGTACCATGCATGTTTGACCGCATGGTTTGAGGGATCGTAGTAAACCACGTGCGGGTAGTCGAGGGCGTCCAGGGCGATGTGTATATCCACGCTCGATGCCACGGAACCTGAAAGGGTGTCCACAGGGTCCAGGCTAGTGTCGAAGGAAGACGGATTCTCGCCGTTGCTGTAGGCGAACTTGATGTAAGTGTTTCCTCCGCTCTGGTAAGGGTACACCACGTGAATGAGCCTGCTGCTGTCCATGGCCAGGTCGTGCCTGACCCCGGTATATGAACCGGTTTCGTCGACCGTGACGTTGGTCCAGGGGAAGGCCCCGGGCGGGGCGAATCCCAGGCCCAGACAGACCAAGAAGAATGCAGAAACACATACAACTTTACCGCCTCTCATGGCCCTCCTCCCTCCAGAGCTCGAACTCGGGAAAGCCCTCACCATACCCCTGCAAAGACCGATTGCCTGTCACCGAGAGCAAAACTTAATGAAATCCCCTCGAAATGTCAATCTTTTTTTGATCTGTATGGTCGATCCAGCTCGCGATGCAATCAGAACGTCCTTGACTTTCTCAGTCTTTCCCCATGGCGATCGAGCCCTCCAAGAGCCTCACGGTCTCCTCCAGATCCCCGGCCACCAGAGACAATGACTTGATTTTACACAGATTTTCGACCAGTTCCGAAAGAACTCGAGCGGGGGAAGCAACCTCGCCCCATTGCTCCTTCAACTCCCGGATCAACCGCACGGCCGCCCGACTCGGGGGGAGGGGAAGGCATCTGGGCCGCTGGCCGAACGCAGGCCTTCCTCCATCCAGACGGGCAAGCTGGAGGATCTCACCGCCCCAACGGTCCCTGAGACGGGCGAACCCATCCACAGCCTGCCTCTCCTTGGGCAATGTGAAACGGTAATGCCTGAAGCCCCTCCTTTCCTTGACCAGATCCCCCTTCATGCCGCGCAGGCCCATGGCCTCCTCGTAGAAGCGCCCGTCGGGATCGCGGACTATGACATCGAGGACGTGCCCCTCCCCCTCCGGCCTCTCCAGGGTCCCGAGAAGGACGAGGGCCCCCCAAGGGAGGGGGGGAAGCCCCCCTGGGGGGAGAGGAAATGGGATGCACTCCTTGGACGAGGCGGGCGGCTCCCCGGGATCGGCCTTCGCCTCGTCTCCTGCCCCGGCCTCTCTCTCCCTCCTCACGTGGATCGCCCTGGGAAAGGGATGGATCAGATTCGTGCGCCTGTGGAGCGGGGCCATCTCGTCCGAGTACAAGGTCCATCCCCTTTTCGCCAGGGCCAGGGCCAGGGTCGTCTTCCCTGACCCTGGGGGGCCCGAGATCACCAGGGCCTCCCCTTCCCTCGCCACCACCGCCCCGTGGATGAGATGGAAGTCCCTCACCCTGCGGGCCACCTCCTCCCAGATCAGGGAATGGGCCTCCTCCAAGGGGTGATGGATGCAGGGAAGCCGTATGCAACGGCCATTCAGGGCCAGGCTCGGCCCCCGGCAGTGGAACCCGGCCTCCACGCGGGGGGCATCGCCCGGACTCCAACGGGCCTCGAAGGCCGCATACTGGAGATGGAACCGCTCCAGAAACTCCGGGGAGTCGCCCCCGACGGAGACCGAAACGCCCAGGATCTCGTAATGCCTTGAAGCGGGAGCGCTCATCCGCATTCGGTCGCGGCACGTCGGGCCTCCGCCCCCTCTGCGAGCCGCCTGAAGACCCTGAGGTAGATCTCCTTGCGCACGGCGCAGTGGTGGTCCACGTCCCACACCGTCCCCTTGTGGTCCAGGGCCATGGCCATGCACCCCCCCTGGCAAAGAGCCCTCCACGGACAGGCCCGGCAGGCGGGGATCCTCTCCATTCTCTCCTCCATGACCGCCAAGACCTCGGAGAGCCTCCCCGACCCCTGTATCGCCCGGATCCCCTCCCGGTAGACGTTGCCTAGATGGAATTCTGGGTGCATGAGGGGGGCGCAGGGATAGGCCTCCCCGTCGCTGTCCACGGCCAGAGTGGTCCCTATGGGGCACCAGCGGTCGTCCCCGCACTGGGCCGGGACGTCTATGGCCACCCCGCTGAGACCCGTGCTGAGGCGGGTCGGACCGGGGGGAAAGAGCTCCTCCTCGAACCTCTCCAGGTAGAACCCATCCAGAGACCCGGGCCACCCTCGGGGCAGAAGGGCATCCCAGGCCGTATCGGCCCTGCCCAGGCGCCTGGGCGCCAGGAACCTGACGAGCGCTGAGCCCAGCTCCCGGGCGAGGGCGATGATTTCGCCGAGGTCATGCACGTTGCCCCTCGTGACCGTGGCGCATAGGACCAGATCCTCCACCCCAGCCTGCTTCAAGGCCCGGATCCCGGCCATGGCCCTCTCGAAGGACCCCTTTCCCCGGATCCTGTCGTGGATGCCGGGCCGCGACCCGTCCAGGCTCACCTGGACCCTGGCGGCCTTCCTGGATAGGAGCCCGGCCAGTCCCTGGTCCACGAGGGTCCCGTTGGTCAGGACCTCGACGGCCAGCGAACCATCGAGTCCTGAAACGATCTCCCGGAATTCGGGGTGCAGGAGGGGCTCCCCCCCGCTCAGGGTCACCTGATCTCCCCCCAGGGACACGAGCTCCCGGCACAGCCCCCTGAGCCGTTCCGCATCCATGTGGGGGGCGGCCCCTGGGCCGCTCTCGTAATAACAATGAGGGCATGAGAGGTTGCACTGCCTGGTGACATGGAGGAAGAGGCGTCTTATGGCCGGCGTGCGGCGGAGAGGCTTGGGAGGGGATGACGGACAGATCCCCTTGGCGGCGAGCTCCACCCGGAAGGCCCGGACCTGGGAGAGGGCCTCCCGGTGGCTGACCCCGAATGCAGCGGAGAGCTCGCGGGCCATGTGGCGGTCCCCCTTGCCCGCGAGGAGCCCCAAGGCCACCTTCGCACCGGTCTCGTTCAGTATGGCCCAAAGGGGTCTGGTTCGGCAAAGGGCGAGGAACCGCGCAGGGCCTTCGGTTCCGAGGGGGAGGAAGGTCCAGGGGCTTGAAAGGTCTGGACCGCGAGGCGAGTCAGAAATCACGCGACCGGTGGGGGTCCATCCCGTCACCAGCCGCTCTGTGGGAGTCCTGGACAACTGATGCTTTTGGTTCTCAAGGGCTGATGTTGCACTGGCCCACGGGCTGCTTGGGCTGAGCCCCTTGCCTCTTCAAGGCCCCACTGCCGAAAGGCGAGCAAGCCTGGGCAGGGCCGATCTCGGCCAGGATGTCGTCCCCGGAGTAGGTGATGATGGCCGGGGGCTCGTAAGGCCGCCGGGCGTCTCCCGATCCGTCCCTCAACCCATCGGTCCTCTGTCTCTCCATCTCGGCCTCCCAGCCGGATATCCAAGTCCTACGGATCCTCAGGACCCTGTTACGGTGAATCTAAAGGGAATCCCATGGATTTGTCAAGCCTTTTTCTGGCTCGCCCCTCAGGTCTTGTACGAGGCGTTTATGGTGACGTAATCGTGGGAGAGGTCGCAGGTGTGAACGACCGCCTCCCCCTCTCCCATCCCCAGATCCAGCCGGATGGTGAACTCGGCCTTCTCGGCCACCTCTTTGGCGGCCTCCTCCGCCTCGCCCCCTACGCCCCTGCCGGACCGCACGAGCTGCACGTCCTCGTACCAGAGATCCATGCCCTCGGGGTCGACCTCGACCCCGCTGCGGCCCGCGGCGGCCAGGATCCGCCCCCAGTTCACGTCCCCACCGTACAAGGCCGTCTTGACCAGCGGGGAACAGGCTATGGTGCAGGCCACCTTCCGTGCCTCCTCCCTCTTCCTGGCCCCCCGCACATGGACATGGATGGTCTTGGTGGCCCCCTCGGCGTCCCTCACTATGGCCATGGCCATCTCCTGGAGGACCCCCCGGAGCAGGGCCGTGAACTCAGCCTCCAGGGAGGAGCCGCCCTCGAGAGGCGGGGCGCCGCTCGCCCCGTTGGCCAGGACCAGGACCGTGTCGTTGGTGCTCGTGTCCCCGTCCACGGTGATGGCATGGAAGGACTCGTCCAGCGCCGCAAGCAGGCCCCGCTGGAGGACCGCAGAGGGCACCGCAGCGTCGGTCACCACGAAGCAGAGCATGGTGGCCATCCTGGGGTGGATCATACCCGCCCCCTTGGCCACAGCGGCCATGCGCACCTCCTTCCCACCGAAGGCGGCCGACCTCACCGTGAACTTGGGCCTGGTGTCCGTGGTCATGATGGCCCTGGCCACCGAGGGCAGCGCCCCTTGGTCCAGGGCCGAGACCAGGGAGGGAATGCCGGCCTCCAGGAGCGCCATGGGCAGGGGGACTCCTATAACCCCTGTGGACGCCACCAGTACCTCCTCCTCGGCAATGCCCAGGGCTCGGGCGACCCAAGAGGCGCTCTGAACGGCGTCTCGGTAACCCTGCCGACCAGTGCAGGCGTTGGCGCAACCCGAGTTGACCAGCACGGCCCTCGCCGTCCCTGAACGGAGCCTCTCGCGATCCAGGATCACCGGCGCCGCCGCCACCCGGTTGGTGGTGAACGCCCCGGCCGAAGCGGCAGGAACGCGGGAATAGATGAGGGCCAGATCGGGCATGCCGTCTCTCTTGATCCCGCACGAGACGGCCGAGAACTCGAAGCCCCTCACCACGAGCTCGGCCTTGCCAGGTTCATCCATACATCGTCTCCTCTCCACAAAGAAAGCCCGGCCGGGCCGGGCTATCCCAAGAAGGCGGCCTGTCACCTGCCGCAGCACTTCTTGTACTTCTTGCCGCTGCCGCAAGGGCAGGGCTGATTGCGCCCTATCTTTCCCCCTTCCCTGCGCACGGTCCTGGGGCCATCCTCCGGCTCCTCCCCGGGAACCGCCCCCCTTCCCAGGGTCAGCCTGGCCGCGGGTCTCTGGACCGGTCTGGGAGGTTCCTCCTGGATTTGGACCCTGAAGAGCTGTTCGACGCCCTCTCGGCGCAGCCTCTGGTGCATGGCCATGAAGAGCTCGTAACCCTCCTTCTGGTACTCCCGGAGCGGGTCGCGCTGGGCATATCCTCGAAGGCCGATCCCCTCCCTGAGCTGGTCCATGGCCAGGAGGTGTTCCTTCCAGGACGTGTCCAGGAGCTGCAGGAGGATCATCCTCTCCAGGTATCGCATCACCTCCGGGCCGAAAGAATCCTCCTTGGCCTTGTAATGCGAGACCAGGCGTCGGACGATCTCCTCCTTGAGCGCCTCGGGCTCCCCTGCCTCGGGCGGGGAGGCCCCGTCCCAGGAGACCCCCAGACGCATGCGGAGTTCTCGGCCGAGCCCCTTCAGGTCCCACTCGTCAGGGTGGGACTTGGGAGGGATGAAGCGGTCCAGTGTCTCCTCCGCCCAGTCCAGGATCATCTCCTGGATGTCCTCCCGCAGGTCGTCGCCCTGGAGGATCCTCTGCCTGAGGGCGTAGATGACCTCCCTCTGGCGGTTCATCACGTCGTCGTACTCCAGGAGGTGCTTGCGTATCTCGAAGTTGTGCTGCTCCACCTTCTTCTGGGCGTTCTCTATGGCCCGGGTCACGAACGGGTGCTCGATGGGCTCCCCGTCCTCCATGCCCATGCGGTCCATGATCCCTGCTATCCGCTCCGAACCGAAGATCCGCAGCAGATCGTCCTCCAAAGAGAGGTAGAAGCGCGAGGAGCCCGGGTCCCCCTGCCTTCCCGACCTACCGCGAAGCTGCCGGTCTATGCGGCGCGCCTCGTGGCGCTCGGTGCCGATGATGTGAAGTCCGCCCTTCTCCACCACCCCAGGGCCCAGCTTTATGTCCGTGCCCCTTCCGGCCATGTTGGTGGCGATGGTCACGGCCCCCTCCATCCCGGCGCGCGCCACGATCTCGGCCTCCTCCTTGTGCCGTTTGGCGTTGAGGACCGAGTGCGGGATGTTCTTGGGGAGCATCCGGCTCAGGAGCTCCGAGACTTCCACCGAGACGGTGCCGACCAGCACGGGCTGCCCGCGCCTGTGGCACTCCTGGATCTCTTGTATGATCGCCCTGTACTTCTCCCGCTTGGTGCGATAGATAACGTCCGGGTGGTCCACCCGGATGCAAGGCTTGTGCGTGGGGATGACCACCACGTCCAGCTTGTAGATCTTGTGGAACTCCGGGGCCTCCGTCTCCGCCGTCCCGGTCATTCCTGCCAGCTTCTCGTACATCCGGAAGTAGTTCTGGATGGTGATCGTGGCCAGGGTCTGCGTCTCACCCTCTATCTTGACCTCCTCCTTGGCCTCCAGGGCCTGGTGGAGGCCGTCGCTGTAACGACGCCCCGGCATGAGGCGGCCTGTGAACTCGTCCACGATGATCACTTGGCCGTCGGTCACCACGTAGTTGACGTCCTTCTCGAAGAGGGAGTAAGCGCGAAGCAGTTGGGAGATGTTCTGGAGCACCTCGCTCCTCTCCGCGAAGAGCTGCTCGGCCCTCAGGCGCTCAGCCGGGGAGATATCCGGGTTGCTGTCCAACTCCGCCAGGTCAGGCAGCACGAAGAAATCCGGGTCCTTGGGGGAGAGCGCCACGCGCCCCTTCTCCGTCAGGTCCACCACGTTGGACTTCTCGTCCAGGCTGAAGAAGAGCTCCTCGTCGATCTTCCACATGAGCTTGTCGCGGATGTGGTCGAGCTCGACCCTCTCCACGAGTTTCTTGTTGCCCGGCTCCTGCAGGAGCTTGAGGAGCCTCTTGTTCTTGGGGGCGCCCCTCTTGGCCTGGAGCATCCGGATCCCCGCTTCGTACTCCTGCCCCTCCTTGAGGAGCCTCTCGGCCTCCGCCAGGAGGCGGTTTACGAGGAAGGTCTGGCTCTGCACGAGCCTCTGGACCATGGGCTTGAGCTCCTGGAAGCGCTGGGTGGAGCGCTCCACCGGCCCCGAGATGATCAAAGGGGTGCGGGCCTCGTCGATGAGGATGCTGTCCACCTCGTCCACTATGGCGTAGTGGAATCCCCGCTGCACCCGGTCTTCCACCCTGATGGCCATGTTGTCCCTGAGGTAGTCGAAGCCGAATTCGCTGTTGGTCCCGTAGGTGATGTCGGCCTCGTAGGCCTTCTTGCGCTCCTCGTGGGGGATGTCGTGGTAGATGACCCCGGCTGTGAGGCCCAGGAACTCGTAGATCTGCCCCATCCAGTCCCGGTCGCGGCGGGCCAGGTAGTCGTTCACCGTGACCACATGCACCCCTCTGCCAGTCAGGGCGTTGAGGTAGACCGGCATGGTCGCCACCAGGGTCTTGCCCTCCCCGGTTACCATCTCCGCGATCTTGCCCTGATGGAGGACGATGCCGCCCGCGAGCTGAACGTCGAAAGGCCTCTCACCCAGGGTCCGCCGGGCCGCCTCCCTCACCACGGCGAACGCCTCCGGCAAGAGCTCGTCGAGGACGTCCCTCAGTGTCTCTTTGAGGCTCTTCTTGAGGCCCTCCATAGCCTCGTCCCTGGCCTCCTTCTCCAGCTCCGTGACGCGATCCTCGGGGACATCCCCGGACCCCACCACTTTGTGTAGGGAGAGGTCCCGGATCACTCGCCGGATCTCATCCGCTCCCAGCTCCACCTCCTCCTGGATGACCGCCAGGAGCCTCTGGCGGATGCGGGCACGGAATTCGCCGGTCTTGGCCCGGAGCTGCTCGTCGCTCAAGGCCTGGATCTGCGGCTCCAGGTCGTTTATCTCCTCGATGATGGGTGCGAGGCGGTTGAGCTCCCGCTCGTTGGCGCTCCCGAAGACCTTCTGCAAGGCCTGAACTATCATCTTTGCATCCTCTCTTTGCGCCCCGCCCGGGTGTCCGAATCCCTGACGGTCTCGAAAAAAGCCCTCCCGAATCCCTCCGGCGGAAGCCGGAATCCGGCGATTTCGAAGCGTTAAGAAATGACTGGATCCCGCCCGGAGTCGATCCGGGATCCACCACCGGGCTGACGACTTCTCGAGAGGTCGTCAGCGTTTATTTGCAACTGGTCACGGGAGGGGACGGCATTTCTCTCCGCTTCAAGTCTTGGGCGCTCGATTTTCCAAAGGATTTGGCCGCCGGGGGATGCTTGCCCCCTCCCTCGGTCGGCCTCAGCTTTGCTCCGGCCGAGAGGGCTTCCCCCAGGTCCAAATCCTGGAAAATCGAAGCGCCTCCGCCATGCCGCTCCGAGAAGCGCCGCCCCCTGTGATCACTTGCGTTTATTTTATAGCGGAAAGGGACCCGCGTCCAATGGAAGGCCAACGGACCACCGCAGGCTCTCCATCGAGGGGATGGGCCCGGTCACCCCACCTCCGGGGCAGCGCCAGCTGCAAAAGAAGGGGATGTCTGACACGCGATGGAAGGCGCTTCCGGGAGAGTGCCTCAGTTCAGGACGTAACGCAAGGGATTGGCCGCCGTCCCGTTGAGGTGGACCTCGTAATGCAAGTGAGGGCCGGTGCTTCTGCCGGTGTTGCCGACCTTGCCGATCATCTGTCCCCTGTGGACCCTCTGGCCCTTCTTCACGACCGTCTCCGATAGGTGGGCGTAGAACGTCCTGTATCCCAGGCCGTGGTCCAGCCGGATGATCTCTCCATAGTCATGGTCGGTCCCAACCTCCACCACCACCCCGTCTGCCGGGGCGATGACCGGAGTACCGGGCTTGGTGGAGATGTCAACGCCCCTATGGAACTCCCTCAGTCCGGTGAAGGGAGACTGCCTGTAACCGAATCCGCAGGTGAGCCACCCCTGAGTCGGCCAGATGGACGGGGTCCTGGCCAGGACATCTCGTCTGCCCTGAAGCTGTTCCACCAGAGCCTCCAGGCTGCTCTCCTGCTGATAGGCCAGATCGCGGAAGCGCTCGACCTCCTGCCTGAGCCGTTTGACCCACCTATCCCGGCGTTCCTGCTGAAGGGACTGCAGGACCCCCTCTTCCGGGCTCACGCCACCCATCCCCGGCAATCTGCCCTCCACCCCCTTGTGCTCGAGGTCCGCTATCACACGGATCTTCTTGTCCAGCTCCTGAAGCTTGCCCAGCTTCTGGCGAAGCTCGTCGAGTTCGGAAGCGATCACCTGGATCCTCTCTTGCTGCGCCTGGTTGGCCCTCTTGAGGGCCTTGACCTGCTGACGGTCGTCCTTGGAGACCGTGTACCTGTAAAGGCCGTATCCTCCAAGGGAGAGACTCGAAAGGAGCAACACTATGAACAATGCGATGGAGCGACGCGATATCACGAATTGCCTTGTCTTTCGGTTCGCCGAGGAGAGGACTATGAGGGTCAAACGGTTGGAGTCCATGAGTCGCCTCCTATCTCGTCACGTCCGGAAACGCCGAGGAAAAACGATCAAGCCTACGAGATGGAACGAGCAGGCTCAATGGGCGGGGAAGTTATTAACATGAAGTCAAGCCAAGTGTCAAGACTTTTCTTGACAATAAAGGAATTTCAGAACGTTCTATCCTTCATGTTCAAGTGATATATCAAGGAAATCTCGTCGCATTCCGGAAATTTAACACAGTGAACACAATCCGCCCAGACCTTTTGCGGCAGTTCGCTCTTGTCGATCCTCCTGAAACCCATGCGTTCGAAAAAAGAAGGCATGTATGTCAGCACAAAGACCCTGCCGATCCCCAGTCCCCTGCCCTCCTCCAGCGCCACCTCGGCCAGCCTCCTTCCGATCCCCCTTCTCTGATGGGTCTCCAGGACGCAGAAGGAGCGCAACTCCGCCAAGTCCTCCCAGATCACGTGAAGGGCACACACCCCGGTGATCTCGCCTCCCCTTTCCTCCCAGACCGTGAACTCGCGGATATGGGAGTAAATGTCCCACAACGGCCTCTGTAGGAGCTGCCCTTTGGAGGCGAAACCCTCCAGGAGCCTGTGGATGGCCCTGGCGTCGCCCACCTTCGCCTTCCGAAGGCCCCCACTCATCCCAAAGCCCTGCCCAAGAGCTCCCTGGCGTGAGCCCTAGTCTTGTCAGTGATCACCCGACCCCCCAACATCCTGGAGATCTCCTCCAGCCTCCCCCCCTCATCCAGCAGCTCCACCCTCGCTATGGTCCTACCCCCTTTGAGCTCCTTGCTCACCTTGAAGTGCGTGGTGGCGTAGCAGGCGATCTGAGGAAGGTGCGTTATGCAAAGGACCTGATGCCTCTTGGCGATATGGGCCAGCTTCTCCCCCAGGGCCTCTGCCACCGCCCCCCCGATGCCGGCGTCGATCTCGTCCAGCACCAGGGTGGGGACCCGTTCCGCATCCGCCAGGACCCTCTTGAGGGCCAGCATGATCCGCGACAGCTCCCCCCCGGAGGCTATCCTGGCCAGGGGCCGGGGCGGCTCCCCCACGTTGGCGGAGAGGAGGAACTCGATCTGGTCCATGCCACGCCCCCCGGCCTTCACGCCCTCGGCCCCCAGCGAGACGCCTTCCTGCAGCGGCAGACTTTTCACCTCGAATACGGGCTGGTCCATCCCCAGGTCCCTCAGTTCCCGTTCAACCCCCCGAGAAAGGAGCAACCCCACCGTTCTCCTCGCCTCGCTGAGTTCCACCCCGATCCCCAGCAGTGCCTCCTCCGTCTCTTCCTTCTTCCGCAGGAGAGCTCGCACCTCCTCGTCCCCTCGTTCCGCCTCCGAGAGTTGCCTCTCGATATCGGCCAGCAGGGAGAGGATCTCCGGGACCGTCCCCTTGTATTTCCTCTTGAGCCTATGGATCTCGGCCAGCCTTTCCTCCACCTCCGCCAGTCTGCCCGGATCCCCCTGCATCTGCCTCATCTCCTGCCTGATGCCGTGTACCGCCTCCTCCAGGGTCAGGGAGGAGTGGGAGATGGCCTCCAGAAGGGGGGAGAGCCTGGGAGCGATCTGCGCCAGCTCCCTCATCTCCCTCGCCACGGTCTGGACCCTCTCCAGGACGGAGCCTTGCGCCCCGTAGAGGGCCTCTTCGGCCCTTCCCAACCCCTGCCTGATCCTCTCGACGTTCAGGAGGACCTTGCGCTCCTGCTCGAGTCCCTCCTCCTCCCCTGGTCGCAGGCCCGCCTGTCTTATCTCCGCACGCTGGAACTCCCAAAGTTCCCTCCTGGCCGCGGCCTCCCTGACCCTCGCCTCGGCCTCGTGGATCTCGCCCTTCACGCGCTCCAGCCTCTTCCAGAGATCCTCCCAACGACCTCTCAAGGGCATGAGCCCCCCGTATTCGTCCAGGAGGTCCAGGTGCCGCTCCGGCTGCAAGAGGGTCTGGTGTTCGTGCTGGCCGTAGATGTTCACCCATCCACGCCCTATCTCGGCGAGCATCTGGATGCTGGAGAGCTGACCGTTGATATAGGTCCGGCTTCTCCCCCCCCTCGACAGGACCCGCCTCAGCAGCACCTCCCCCGAGACCTCCAACCCCCTCGAGAGCAGGGCATCCATCTGGGCTGGGGCGTCGGAGAGATCGAACAGCCCTTCCACCACCGCCTCCGCCGCCCCCTCCCGGACCTGGTCAGGAGAAGCCTTCGCCCCCAGCAGGAGCTGAATGGCCTCGATCAGTATGGACTTCCCCGCCCCTGTCTCCCCGGTCAGGACGGTGAGCCCGGGACCGAGGACGAGGGTGATATCCTCGATGATGGCGAAGTTGGTTATGTGCAGTTCCGCCAACATCATGTCATGGCCCTTGCTGGAACGGACGCCCCCTCAACGTTCCCCCCACCGCAGTTTGCTCCGGAGCACCTCGAAGAAACTGCGATGCGGAGACTTGATCAGGCGGATCGGCTCCCGGCAGGTCCTGACCTCCAGGCGATCGCCCTCTTGCACATCGTAGCCGACCTGACCGTCGAAGGTGAGAAACACGCGGCCTTGGGCGGCCGCCACCGAGACTTGGATCGTCGCGTCCTGGGGCAGGATGATGGGCCTGTTGGTCAGGGTGTGAGGACAGATGGGGGTGAGGATGATGCACCCGAGAGATGGATAAACGATGGGGCCCCCCGCGGAGAGGTTGTAGGCAGTGGAGCCCGAAGGGCTGCTCACGATGAGACCGTCGGCCTTGAAAGTGGTGAGATAACGGCCGTCGATGTAAGTCTCGAGATCGATGATCCGCGCCAGGGCCCCCTTGTTGACCACCACATCGTTGAGCACCCTCTGACGGGCCATCTCCCGCCCATCCCTCTGCACTACCGCCTCCAGAAGGCTCCTCTCGGTGATGGACACCTCGCCCCTGAGCACCATCTCCAGGACCGGAAACAGATCCTCCAGGGTCACCTCGGTCAGAAAACCAAGCCCCCCGGCATTGACCCCCAGCAGGGGCACCCGGGTCCCCGCCAGGAGCCTGGCCGCGCTCAGCAAGGTCCCGTCCCCACCGAGGACGACGAGGACGTCCACCGTGGAAGGCAGCTCCTCTCTGGGCGCGGGGGGCAGACCCGGAGACATGGCCGCCAGCTCCTCTTCCACCAGGCACTCCACCCCTCGATCCGCCAGCCACTCCGCCAGGGCCGAGGCAGCCCGAACCACCTGTTCCACGCTCTTCTTCCCTACAACCCCGACCCTCCGGACCACCACAGGTCCACCCCCTCGGAGACAGTCAAGACTTCTTATCATAGCCCCCCTCGGGTGTCAAAAGATTTGGACCGACTCGAACCCCCCCGGGGCGGCTGGGATCTCCCGGCGACCGACTCGACCCGTAGGGATCTCCGGAAGGCACACCGCTGCGCCTCTCCATGAATCCCGCCGGGATACCGGGATGGGGGCCCGTCTCGAAGGGACGCCTTTGGAGGCTCGGGCCTTGCCGGGCGGCCTCAGGGTCTCTCCCGTTGCCCCTGGGGAAGTACGGCGCTCGGTGAAGCGGCCCCTCGGTCGGACGGAAGCCGCGGCGCCCGTTGAAGAGCGGAGGCCCGAGTGATATAAGGACACAGAAGGAGAGGCAGATGAACCTTTTCGACAAGGCCCCTGGAGACCCCCTGGCCCGCGATGCCCCTTTGGCCGAGCGGATGAGGCCCAGGACATGGGACGAATTCGTGGGACAGGCGCACCTGGTCGGGCCGGACTCCGCCCTCAGGAGAGCTGCAGAGACGGGAAGGCCCTTCTCAATGATCCTCTGGGGGCCCCCTGGGAGCGGCAAGACCACATTGGCCAGGCTTGCGGCACAGGAGAGCCGCTGCCGCCTCGTGGCCTTCTCGGCGGTCCTGTCCGGGGTGAAGGAGGTCCGGCAGATCATAGAGGAGGCCAGGCAGATCCGTGCGCTTCAGGGGACGAGGACCATCCTCTTCGTGGACGAACTCCACCGATTCAACAAGTCCCAGCAGGACGCATTCCTGCCGCACGTGGAAAGGGGGGACATACTGTTTTTCGGGGCCACCACCGAGAACCCCTCCTTCGAGATAAACGCGGCGCTCCTGTCCCGCTGCCGCGTCTTCGTGCTTCACCCCCTCTCGCTGGAGGAGATCCTCCAGATCCTGCGCCACGCCCTTGAGGACCGGGAGCGAGGTCTCGGCGCCCTCCCACTGACCTTGGAGGACGGGGTCCTGGAGGCGGTGGCCGGGTCCTCCAACGGCGACGGGCGGGTGGCCCTCAACGTCCTGGAGTCCCTCGTCCTAATCACCGCGCCACTGATAGACGGGACCCGACATCTGAGCGTGGAAGCCGCGAGAAGACACATCCAGCAGCATCCCCTGCTCTACGACAAGGCCGGAGAGGAACACTTCAACCTAATAAGCGCCCTGCACAAGAGCCTCCGAGGGGGTGATCCTGATGCGGCCTTGTACTGGTTGGCCAGGATGCTGGAGGCCGGGGAGGACCCCCTGTACGTGGCGCGGCGCATGGTGAGATTCGCATCCGAGGACGTCGGCCTTGCGGACCCCCAAGCCCTCCAGGTGGCCTTGGCCGCCAAGGACGCCTTCCACTTCCTCGGCCCGCCCGAGGGCTTCTTGGCCCTGGCCGAGGCGGCCGTCTACTTGGCCCTGGCCCCCAAGAGCAACTCCCTCTATACCTCCTATGCAAAGGTGCGGGACACCATCGACCGTACAGGCCCCCTGCCCACCCCCCTCGAGATACGCAACGCCCCCACCCGCCTGATGCGAGACCTGGGCTACGGCCGCGGGTACCTCTATCCCCACGAAGACCCCGATCGCGTGGTGGACCAGCAGTACCTCCCCCAGGCCCTGGCAGGGGAACGCTTCTACGAGCCCTCGGACCAAGGTTGGGAGCGCGAATTGGCCAAGAGACTCCAGCGGTGGCGGGAGATCAGGGCCCGGAAGAAGGGGCAGGGGTCGAGTCCATGACGGCTCATGCGCACCCGCTGCCCGAGCGTATCGCCGGCGCGAAGCCCGCCTCTCTCTGGGCGAGCACCATGGCCTCTCTGTGCGCGGCGCTGCTGCTTTTGGGGGCACGGCCATCCCAGGCCCAGGCCCCGCTCAGGGGGGATCCGGAGAAGGTGCTCGGCTTCGCCCACGAGCTGATGGCTCAGGGGGATGCCTACCGCGCCGTCTCCGAGTACAAGGCCTTCCTCATCCTGTTCCCCGGCCACCCGCGCTCGGCCGAGGCATGGTTTGGTCTCGGCAAGGGACTCCGGGCCGAGGGTGACGCGGACGGGGCCTTGAAGGCCTTTCAGCAGGCCGAGAAGGCGGAATCGGAGGCCGGCAGGCCCTGGGCGCGACAGGCGGCCCTCGAGATAGGGGAGACCCTCCGCATGGCGGGTCATCCGGGGCGTGCCGCCAGGGCACTGGAGGAGCTGGCCCACGCGCCGCGATGGGGCGAGATCCGCGGCAGGGCCCTTCAAAGGGCGGCATGGGCCTGGATGGAAGCCAGGCAGTGGGGGGAGGCCCTGAGGGTGCTGGGGGAGATCGAACACTCGGACCCCCTGCGCGACCCGTCAGACCGATTGAGGGACGAGATCCAGACGGGGCTTCAGACCCTGCCTTGGCGCGATCCTTGGGTCGCAGGGGGACTCGCTGCCCTGCTCCCGGGGAGCGGGCACCTCTACGCTGGGAGACACAAAGAGGCCCTGACCTCCTTCTTGCTCAACGCGACCTTCATGGCCGGGGCCTTCTGGGCCATCCGGGAAGGGTACCTGGTCACGGGGGGGATACTCTCCTTCTTCGAGCTGAGCTGGTATCTGGGTGGGATCAGCACCGCCGCGGCAGAGGCCGCGCAGTTCAACCGTAACCAAGAGGAAGGGTGGCTCCTCGGGCTCGCCAGGCGCTGGGGCGAGCCCCCTCCCAATGCACGGGTCAAGGGAGGGGAACCGGTGCTCCGGTGGGAGTTTCGATTCTAGGGGCAGAGGCCCTGAGCCCTTGCCCTCTGGAGGTGGCTGGAATTGGCGACCGGTGCCTGCGGGATCCATTGCGATGCTTGCCGACTGAAGGCGGAGGGGAAATGCTCCACCTGCGGCCCGGCAGACAGCGAGGAGGCCACCCGAAAGCTTTCGGCCCAGGTGCGCCTCTTGGGCTCTCCCTGCCCCATCCTGGAGTGCGCCCGATCCAGGGGAATCCCTCACTGTCTGAGGGACTGCGATGATTTCCCCTGCGAGCGTTTCCAGGCGGGCCCCTATCCCTTCAGCTCGGATTTCCTCCTGATGCAGGAGCGAAGGAGGAGGGCCCATGAGAGGAGGGCGTCCACAAGGGGCCTGGTGCCGGTGGACGAGGTTCACTGGAGAGGGCTCGAGGTCTTGGAACCGACAGAGGTAATCGAGCGGGGAGGCTGCCTCTGGAATCCCGAGAGGGGATTCGGCTTGCAGTTCCTGGGAGATCTTTACTGGGTCAACCCATCTCAAAGGGAGATCCGTCCCGAAAGGCCCGAGGCCCCAATGCCACCGCAGCTCCCTCTGGTCCTGGTCCACTTCCTCCTGAACGCCAAGGATCGCCCCCTGACAGGAAGAATGATCACGGAGAGGGAGATCCCCGGGGGTGCCTTCTTTTTTCGTCACCTCCACAGCCTGCCGGTGCATCCCCTCGAGGAGGCCTTCGGCCGCCGGCCCCACTCCTTCGTGGAAGCAGGCCTGAGGCTGGGAGGGAAGCGGCGGGAGATCTCTCCCTTCTCCTTCGAGCTCCTGCCACTGCCGGGGATACCGGTCGGGTTTCACCTGTGGCCTGCGGACGACGAGTTCCCTGCAAGATGCGTCATCACCTTCGACAGCTCCATCGCGGGGCGACTCCCGCTGGACATCATCTGGGCCCTGACGCAGGTCCTGGTGCAGATGCTGGTTGAAAGTGCCTGATAGCAACAAACAGGGTAAGTGACCACGGGGTGGCGGCGTTTTTCGGAGCGGCTTGGCGGAGGCGCTTCGATTTTCCAGGATTTGGACCTGGGGGAAGCCCTCTCGGCCGAAGCTGAGCTGATGCCGGCCGAGGGAGGGGGCAAGCATCCCCCGGAGGCCAAATCCTTCGGAAGATCAAGCGCCGGAGACATGAAGCGAAGAGAAATGCCACCACCCCATGTGACCACTCGCACAAACAGGAGAGGGCAGATGAACCGAGGACAGATGACGTTGATTTTGCTCCTGGCTGCCATCTGCGGTTTTGCAGGGGGAGTGCTTTCGAGCCGCCTCCCCCTTCCCTCCCAGGCCCTGGCACAACAAGGTGAAAAGGGGCAGGATGTGGTGACGGCGAGGCTGGTCTGCGGTGAGGAGTTCAGGCTCCTCAACCGGCAGGGGGCCCTCAGGGCCAAGTTCGAGGTGACCCAGGGCGATGCCGTAGTGGTCGCCTTCTACCACAAGGACGGAAAACGCAGGACCGTCTACGAGTTCAGCCCCGAGGGCGTCCCCAGGTTGAGCTTTTGATCCCTTCGGCAACCGATTCGGGCGGCCGTGCAAGGGAAGCGGCCGCCCAAAAGAAGGTTATTTCTTGAACACGCTGAAGAGCTTGTCCAGCACCGGCTTTTCCAGTTTCGAGACCGCTTCGAGCTCCCCGGCATCGAGCCACACCCCCTCGCACTCGGAGCATTTGTCCACCTCGATCCCCTTGTAATCGACGGCGATGAGCTCCATCCCGCACTTGGGGCACCTCATGAAGTGAAGCTCCTTCAGCCTGACCCTCTCAGCCTCCGCAAGCCTCTTGTGCTTCTCCTCCTCCAACTTCTTCTTCCTCTCGAACTCCAACCTGGCGAAGTACTCCTCTTCCTTTTCGCTGGGCTTCTGCACCATTGCCGCCTCCCTCCTTGTGTCTGAAGATCTTGGCCCTGACCCTGTCCATGAGGCGCCTGGCCCAAACGAACTCGGTGGCTAGTATCCCCAGGCCCAACGGGATGACGAGCGTGGCCGGCCCCGGTGTCAGGACCATGACCAGGCCTATGAGCAACACCGTGAATCCGACGATGGCAACGAAGACGCGCCTCAAGCGCCTGATGCTCCGTCTCACCATGTCCGCCCGCCGTCACAGCCGGGTGGGGAGTCCGGTTCGCATCGCCCGCATCCCCTCCCTTGGGCGATCTTCCAGGATCTCCTAGAAGCCGCGCGAGGGCCGCCCCGCCGTGGCAACCCTGGCTCCGGGTCCATTTTGCCATGCCGTATCGCAACGTGCAATGGCCTCGGGGCACAAAGGGGCTGCGTTTCCTGGTGCTAGCCCGCGCGCCCCCGTATTTTCCGGATCCTCGAACCGTGGCCGGGACCCGCCATGGCGATGACTCCAATCGGTGCCCCTTTGAACCCGGTGGGAGGGACACGTCGTCCGCCAACTTCCTGCTCGCCGAAGCCGGGCCGAGTGATCGCCCAGTCGGGCCAAAGGCCATGGCGAGAGCGCCCATCGGGCCCTTCCAGATGGTGTCGGCGACAGTGTGGGGGTAAGTGATCACAGGGTGACGGCGTTTCTCGGAGCGGCTTGCCTGCCTGCCGCGCCCCGCTTGGCGCAGGCAGGGCGGAGGCGCTTCGATTTTCCACGATTTGGACCTGGGGGAAGCCCTCTCGGCGGAAACGGAGCTTAGGCCGACCGAGGGAGGCGGCAAGCACCCCTCGAAGGCCAAATCCCTCGGGAATCGGACCTAAACGAAACTGACGAGACAGGCCAGACAGACGAAACAGACGGAACAGACCGAATAGACGAGATAGACGGAACAGACCAATGCCGCCACCCCCCGTGACCAGTTGCGTGTGGGGAATGAGAGACGAGCCTGAAAACAAAGAAGGCCTGGGCGAACCCAAGCCCTTTTTCTTCGTTGTGGCGTCCCCAACGGGATTTGAACCCGTGTTACCGGCTTGAAAGACCGGTGTCCTGGGCCTAGCTGGACGATGGGGACTGTGATCCAGTTGGTGGGCCGTGCTGGATTCGAACCAGCGACTCTCTGCTTAAAAGGCAGATACTCTACCTGACTGAGTTAACGGCCCCCGAGGCTTCGAAGGGATTATAGCCCATGGGGGCGAGAAAAGCCAAGGCACCGGCCCCACGGGACCGAGGGATGGTTGGCAGCCACTTCAGGGCCTTGGACCTCAGGGGCTCCTCAAGAATGGATTTTGGACCAGGATGGTGTCGTTCCTCGTGGGACCCACCGAGACCAGGATCACAGGGATGTCGGTCAGTTCCTCGATCCTCCGGATGTACCTGTATGCGGCCTTGGGCAGCTCGTTCAAGTCCCTGGCATAAGCCGTGTCCTCCTCCCACCCCCTCAGCTCCTCGTAGACGGGCTCGCACTCCTCGAGGACCTCGATGGAGGATGGGACCTCTTCCAGCCGTCTTCCCTTGTGTTCGTACGCGACACATATCCTGACGGTGTTCAGCCCCTGGAGCACGTCCAGCTTGGTCACGGCCATCTCCGTGATCCCGTTCAGACGGACCGCGTCCCGCACCATGACGATGTCCAGCCAACCGCAGCGCCTCCGGCGGCCTGTGACGGCCCCGAATTCCCTCCCCTTCTCCTGCAGCAGGTTCCCGGTCTCGTCGCTGAGCTCCGTGGGAAACGGCCCCCCCCCGACGCGGGTGGTGTAGGCCTTCACTATCCCCACGACCCCATGGATTCTGGTAGGGCCCACCCCTGACCCTGTGCAAGCGTTGCCGGCCACGGTGTTGGACGAGGTCACGTAGGGATAGGTCCCGTGGTCCACATCGAGGAAGGTCCCCTGCGCCCCTTCGAACAACACGTGCTTGCCCTGCTTCATCTCCCGGTCCAGCAGCAGGGACGTGTTGGTGACGAATGGGGCGAGCCTCTCCGCATGACCCTGGTACTCCTCCAGTATCTCCTTGAAGGAGAGGGGGGCGTCTCCCAGCCGGTCCTTCAGGTAGGGGTTGACCTCCTTGAGATTCTCCTGCAATTTCCTGCGGAAGACCTCCAGGTCCAAGAGGTCCACAAATCGGATCCCGCGCCTCGCCACCTTGTCTTCGTACGTGGGGCCTATGCCCCGCCCCGTGGTCCCGATGGCCTGCTTTCCCAGGGCCCGCTCCCTCGCGGCATCGATCCTCCGGTGATATGGCATGACCAGCTGCGCGGCCTCGCTGATGAAGAAGTTCTCCGGAGAGAGTTTGACACCCCTGGCCTCCAACTGGCTCATCTCCTCCAAGAGCGCGGCTGGGTCCACCACCACCCCGTTTCCGATAACGCACTTCTTCCGGGGATGAAGGGCCCCGGACGGGACGAGTTTGAGTATGATCGGCTCGCCGTTGAGGACGATGGTGTGCCCAGCGTTGTTTCCCCCTTGGAATCGCACCACGACATCGGCGAACTCCGCAAGGATGTCGACGATCTTGCCCTTCCCCTCGTCGCCCCACTGGGTTCCCACTACCACCAGGTTGGCCATGGCTTCCGGTCCACTCCTTCGGGTATCAAAGTTCGATCTGGATGACCCTGACGATGTTGGGCAGGCCCTGGATCTCCTCCAAGACCCCCCGGCTGATGGGATCGTCAAGGTGAAGGAGAGAGACGGCCATCCCCCCCAACCGGTCTCGACCGAACTGCATCATTCCGATATTGATCTTGTTCTTCCCGAGGGTCGTGCCTATGTTACCTATCACCCCCGGCTTGTCCTCGTTGTAGATAAAGAGTATGTTCCCCTCGGGCACTGCCTCCACCAGGAAGTTGTTGATCCTCAGGATCCTCGGGTTGTGTTTGCCCAGCAACGCCCCTGACACGGACAACTCCTCCTGGCCTGAAACGGCGCGGATGGTTATGAGGTTGGAGTAATCCTCATGCCTCTCTGTCACCGCCTCGGTGAGCCTTATCCCCCTGGCCCGGGCCAGCACTGGGGCGTTTACGAAGTTCACGTCCCCGCTCAGCACAGGGGACAGGAGCCCCTTGAGCAGGGCAGCGGTGACCGGCTCCACCCCGTACTGGGCCACTTCTCCGGTGTACTCCAGGTGCACCTCCTTGACAGCACCTTGGATGACCTGACTGGTGAAACTCCCCAGTTTCTCTGCCAGATGCAGATAAGGCTGCAGATGCGGGAGGATCTCGCCGCTCACCGACGGGACGTTGACAGCGTTGCGCACTGTGCCCTTGAGCAGGTAATCGACGATCTGCTCGGCCACGGCCACCGCGACGTTCACCTGGGCCTCCTCCGTTGAGGCCCCGAGATGCGGGGTGCAGATGACCTGTTCCAAGGCGATGAGGCGGTTATTCACCGGCGGCTCCTCCGAGAACACATCCAAGGCCGCCCCCCCCACCTTGCCAGAGACGATGGCGTCGTAGAGGGCATCCTCGTTTATTATCCCACCCCGGGCGCAGTTGATGATGTAAACCCCATCCTTCATCATCTTGAATGCCTTGGCATCGATGAGATTGACGGTCTCCTTGGTCTTGGGGGTATGGACGGTGATGAAGTCCGCCTTTGTCAGCAGCTCCTTCATGGAGACCATCTCCACCCCGAGCTTGGTGACCACCTCTGGGCTCAGAAACGGATCGTAAGCTATCACGTTCATACGGAGCCCTTGAGCGCGGTCGGCCACGATCCTCCCTATGCGCCCGATTCCTATGATCCCGAGGGTCTTGTTGAAGACCTCCGTCCCCATGAATTTCTTGCGTTCCCACTTGCCGGACTTCACCGATGCCGTGGCCTGCGGGATACGGCGCGCCAGGGCCAGGAGCATGGAGATAGTGTGCTCGGCTGTGGTGATGGTGTTCCCCTCGGGGGTGTTCATGACTACGATGCCTTTTCTGGTGGCCGCATCGATATCCACGTTATCCACACCGATCCCGGCCCGGCCGATGACCTTGAGGCGATTGGCCACCTCGATGATGTCCGCGGTGAGCTTGGTCCCGCTGCGGATCGCTATGGCGTCGTAGTCCACGATGACCGCCTTGAGCTCCTCGGGGCTCAGTGCGGTCTCCACGTCCACCTCGATCCCTTCGGCCCGCCTGAATACCTCCAGGCCCTCTTCCGCCAGAGAGTCGCTAACGAGCACTTTGAAACTCACCACTACCTCCCCCGACACGGCCTCGGGCCGTGTCCAAAGATCTCGGACTCACAGCAGCCCCTGGAATCCCGGTTGCGTGCCGAGCCCTATTGAAGACCCTTGGCAAGGATCTCCTCTGCGGTCCTAACCCCTCGACCGAGTTCCACAGGGAGCCTCAGGTCCTTCAAGGTCATCTCCAAGGCCGAGATGGCGATGATCACGTCGAAGGTGTCCATGAAGCCCAGGTGCGCGATCCTGAAGATCTTCCCCTTCAGATGCCCCTGCCCGCCGGCCACGCGCACCCCGTAGCGCTCCCAGAGATGTCTTACGACGGTCTGGGCATCCACCCCGGCTGGGGCCTTGACGGCGGTCAAGGCATCGCTGGGGGACTCCGGGGCCAGAAGCTCCAGCCCCAGGGCCCGCACCGCCTCACGGGTGGCCCTGGCCATCCTGGCGTGCCTTTCGAACACCCCCTCAAGGGTCTCCTCCCGGATCTTCCTCAGGACGTCCCTCAGTCCGAGGATGAGACTGACGGCCGGGGTGTAGGCGTTCTGGTTCTTCTTGGCCGACTCCAGCTCCTTGCGAAAGTCGAAGTAAAATTTCGGCAGCGTCGAGCTCCCCACAAAACCCCATGCCTTGGGACTCACGGAGGCGAAGGCCAGCCCCGGAGGCAGCATGAGGGCCTTCTGGGAGCCGGTCACCACCACGTCCAGCCCCCAAGCATCCGTCTGTATGTCGAACACACCCAGGCCTGTGATGGCGTCCACCACCAGGATAGTCCCCTCCCTCTGCCGGACGATCTCGCCGATCTCCCTCACCGGGTGCATGACGCCTGTGGAGGTCTCGCTCGCCTGGACTAGCACGGCCTTTATCCCCGGTTCCTTCTCCAACACCTCCTGCACTTGCTCCGGCCTGACCGCATTGCCCCATTCCACATCCACATTCACGGGGACTACCCCGTAAGACTCGCAGATCTCGGACCAACGCTCGCCGAACTTCCCCCCCCGGATCACCAGGGCCTTGTCTCCGGCGCTCAAGGTGTTGGTTACGGCGCCCTCCATGGCCCCGGTGCCGGAAGAGGCGAAGAGCAAGACTTCATGTCGAGTCTGGAAGATGTACTTGAGCCCCTCTCTGACCTCCTCGAAGACCTCGACGTATTCAGGCGCCCTGTGATGGATGATGGGCTGCGCCATGGTCAGAGATGTGGAGGGTGCGATGGGGGTCGGCCCTGGCGTCAAAAGATAGGTCTTGCGCATGATCCTTCCTCTTTCCCCCTGGAATAGCCGGACCCGGGGCACAAAGCAATCCCTGAGTCCCGGGGCCGCCTCGAATTCTTCGTTACTGGATTCGCAGGATCTAAGAAGTCTATTTCTTCAGCCGGGGAGCGATCTTGTCCACCACGAAACCGCCCTTTTTCAACGCTTCGATCACCGGCTTGCCCTTCGGCGCCTTGCAACGGATGATGATCTTCCTCTCCAACATCGTCCTGCCTGGAAGGGAGAAGATGCTCAACGGGGTGGCGCCGTTCTCCCTCAGGATACCCGTGATCTTGGGGAAGGTGTCCTCGTCCAGCTTGACGTCCAGGAGGGTCAGCCTGAGGACCCCTTCTTCCGCCGCAGCGAATATCTGCAACAGGGCCCTCGTGATCTCCGTGACCGTCGCGATGCCGACCAGTCGGCCATTATCGAGGACCGGGAAAGAACCTATCCCCTTTTCGTACCCGAGCATCACAACGTCTTCCACCGGCATGTCCGGAGGGACCCAGATGACATCTTTCTTCATCACCTCCCCTACCGTCATCTTGGCCAGGAGATAGGACAGCTCGTGAATGCTCAGGCTGGTAGCAGAGGAAGGGGATGCCTCGAGGAGGTTGCGCCGCGTGAGAATCCCCACCAGTTTCCCTTTCTTGACCACAGGGAGGTGGTGGATCTTGTACTCGTCCATCTTCTTCCTTGCTTCCATGAGCAAGGTGTCGGGAGTCACCACTACGGGGTCCCTGGTCATCCAATCCCGCACCCTCATGCCAATGCCTCCTTCCCGATGAGATGCGTCACACTATGGATCCGAGATGTTACCGGTGAATCGTGTACCCCTTCTCCTTGAGTGCCTTTTCCAAGGGCTGCACATGCTTGGAGCGTATCCTGAGCACCACCATCCTCAAGTCGGATGCCTTCTGAGGGATGCTGAAGGCACTCACGACCACCCCCCCGGCATCCTCCACCACTCCTATGATCTCCCTGAGGGTCCCCGCGACCACGTCTACGTCCCTGAGGGTTATGCGCTGGAGTTCTTCCTTCGCGCCGAGGATGGCTACGTAAGCTCGAAAGATATCGGCCTCCGTGGCGATCCCTACCAGCTTGCCCTTGTGCACCACGGGGAGCCCCCCGACGCCCTTCTGAGCGCCCAGGAGGGCAGCGTGCTCCGCTGTATCGTCCGGGCCCACCACCACCAGGTCCTTGGACATCACGTCCTTTACCGTCAACTTCGACAGCAGGTAGTTGAGCTCGTGGACGCTCAGGGTGGTGGCGTCCGAAGGAGATGCCTCGATGAGATCCCGATATGTGACCATCCCCACGAGTTTTCCCTCGGCCACCACCGGGAGCCTCCTGATCCGGTTGTCCCTCATGATCTTCTGGGCCTCCAGGATCGGGGTCTCCGGGGCCACCACGATCGGGTCTGTGGTCATCCAGTCCTTGACGAACATGGGTCTCCTCCTTGTCCTCTCTTTTCTTCGCAGGTGGTCGAAAGGTGGCCGCGGTTCTCGGGGCGGCTCCGCGCCGGCGCTTCTAAAGATCCGGACCCTGGGTCCGCCCCAGGCGGATCGGTCGAAGCGAAGCCGAGGCCGACCGAGGGATGGGACAGGCATCCCCCGAAGACCGGATCCTTCGGAAAACCGAGCGCCTAAGACCTTGAGCCGAGGGAAATGCCGCCACCCCCCGTGGCCAGTTGCCTCTCTGCCTTGGTCCTCATCCCTCCATCGATCCGCCCGGACACCAAGCATCCCCAATCGAGGGGCTCCCGCAATAGCCCGGAAAACGCCCTTGCTCCCCATTCCGGCGCAAACCGGAAATCAGTCCTTTCAAAGCCCTGCAAGACACCTCCACCCCTCCCGGACTCGATCCGTGATCCGCCGGGGTGACGACCTGTTACGAAATCGCCGATCAAGACGAGTCTCACCTTTACTATACAGATCCCGAAAAATCAAGGGGAAAAATCTCGATCGACGAGGTGTTTCGAGCTTTGGATCTCTCCAGCGGCACAACCCTGATCCCTCTCAGCCCCTTTTCTTTCTCGAGACGGGAGCGCGCTGCCTCGGCCTCAAGGCGGTCAGCGAACCTCCCCACCAGGACCCTGTGCCACGTCCCCTTCCCCGGAAGCTCCACCGGCAAAGAGAAGGAGTCGAGCCCCAGGCCCTTGAAATACTCGGCCCTCTCTCGAGCCACCGCCGCATTCTGAAACGATTCCACGTGGAGCGTGAAAGTCGCCTGCGCCCCCCGTTTCCCGCGCTCGGCCAGGCCAGGAGCGGATAGGAGGCCCCGCCGGCCCGTTCCCTCCATCTGCGGTTCCCTCTGGGTTATGTCCCCCGGGGCGCCTGGTTCGTCCAGCGCCTCGCCTCGGGCCCCCACCGCCGGGGGGGGGCTCTCGGGCCGTGAAGAGGCCCCTTCCACGCTCTCCTGTTCAGGAGGTGTGGGCGACGGTCCCGCGCCCTCCGGATGCGCCTGAGGCCCTGCAGCCTGGGGCTGCTGAGGGGGGGCATCACCCCTTATCTTCGAGTCCTCCTCCTCCGCGCTCAAAAACGGCGGGACCTCCCGGGGCGGCTCAGGCACCGCCTTGACAACCGGAGAAGGGACCCCGGAGGGACCCCAAGTGGCGAGAATGGAGAAGGCCGACCACACCAAGGCCCCGAGAAGAAGCACCACACAGGCAGACAGCACCAGGCGAAGGCCTGTTCTGCCCTCGCCCCTGATCCCCATTCCCTTGGTTCCCAATACCTGAGCGCCCCTCCTCGAGTGGAGGGTCTCAGTCCCCAGCCTCGAGGCCCTCCACCTTCTCTCCTCTGTCCTATTCTGCCTTGAGTTTCCTCACTTCCTCTATGAAGGGCGGCACCACCTTGAACAGATCGTCCACCACCCCATAGTCGGCCTTCTGAAATATCGGCGCATCCGGATCCTTGTTGATCGCCACTATCACCTTCGACGTCCCCATACCAGCCAAATGCTGTATGGACCCAGATATCCCACACGCAATGTAAAGATTCGGCGTCACCACCTTCCCAGTCTGCCCCACCTGATCCGACTGCGGCCTCCAACCCGCATCCACCGCAGCCCGCGACGCACCTACCGTACCCCCCAATAAATCAGCCAACTCCTCCAACATCCCATAGTTCTCAGGACCCTTCATACCACGCCCACCTGATACTATCACCTCAGCCTCGGTCAAATCAGGCCTACCACCTGCCTCCTCCCTCAACTCCACCTGCCTAACCCTCAAATCCACCTCCTCTAAACACACCTCCAACCTCTCTACCTCAGCCCTCAACGAAACATCAGGCTCCAACCTCTCAAATACATTCGGCCTCAAAGTCGCTACCTGCGGCACCCCCTTGCACATCACCTCAGCATAAAGCTTCCCAGCATATATCGGCCTCCTGCCCACTAACTTGCCATCCATAAACCTCAAACCTACACAGTCCGATAAGGCCCCAACACCCAACCGCGCCGCTAACCTCGGAACTAAATCCTTCCCAGTAGACGAAGCACCCATAAGAATCAAATTGGGCTCCACCCTCCTGGCTAACTCCCCTATAACCCGCACATAAGGCCCAGTACGATAATCCGTAAACTGCTCACCCTCAGCTACATAAACCTTCCTTACACCCCACTGCCCCAAACCCTCAGCCCCACCCATAATACCAGGCCCACCTACCAATACAGCCAATAACTCCTCCCCTAACTGAGACGCTAAACGCCTCCCCTCACTCAATACCTCCCAAGTCACCTTCCTGATAACCCCACCCCTCTGCTCACATATAACCAAAACCCCACTGGCCATCTCAAACCCCCTAATCTCAAATCAAAAAAACCCCTATATCACCTTCGCCTCCTGCCTCAACACCAAGGCAAGCCTCATCGCCTTCTCCTCAGCCGTCTCACCCTCTATCAACTTGCCAGCCTGACGAGCAGGCGGAACCTCAACCCTCAATACCTCAGTGGTGTCCCCAGCCTTGCCTACCTCACCACCATCCAACCCTAAACCGGCTAAATCCTTAACCTCCAAAGGCTTCTTCTTCGCCTTCATGATCCCAGGCAAAGAAGCATAACGAGGCTCGTTCAAACCCTTCTGACACGTAACCACAACAGGTAACCCACTCTCCAATACCTGCGTCCCACCCTCCACCTGCCTGCCTACCCTCAAACGCCTCTCGTCCAACCACTCCAAAGAATTCACAAACGTCAAATGCGGCACCCCCAATAACTCCGCTACCACTACCCCAACCTGAGCCATATCATCATCAATGGCCTGCTTACCACAAAAAACTACATCAAAACCAATATCCCTCAATACCCGCGCCAATACCCGACCCCTACCTAAACTGTCAGATGCACCCCATAAAGCCGCATCATCCACCAATATCCCCCTGTCCGCACCCATCGCTAAAGCCGTCCTCACCGCCTCCACCGCCCGCGATGGCCCTATGCTCACCACCGTCACTACCCCACCAAACCTCTCCCTCGCCCTCAAACCCTCCTCCACCGCAAACTCACAATAAGGATTCATCACCCACTTTATATCATCCTCCACTATCCCAGTCCCAGCCGCATTAACCTTGATCGCCGCCTCCGTGTCCGGCACCTGCTTCATCAATACCACAATGTCCACGATAGACCTCCTCAGGTGTATTTTGTCGAGCAAAAAAAACACCCTTGGGGGCCAGGGCCCACAAGGATGCACCTGACTCGCTTCGCCCTCCGCACATTCGCTTTCCCGTCCGTTCCGCTCGAGATAGTGACAGCCTCCGCCTTCACGGGACACGTCGCGGAGATGCGCGCTATATAGCACACCCCTCGGGGGGTGTCAACACTTTTCGATCCCCCCCCGAAAACCCCGGGCCTTGGTTCCCACCGGGGTGACGGCCGAGGCCCGACTCTCCGATGTCCTCTCAGCTCCAAAGCCGCCTGTCACAGGAGGAAGGAAAACGGCCCTTGCCCCAAGCCCTTCCTATGCGCTTACCGAGGCGGAAGGACAGCTGCATCCTGTTCTCATCGAACCCGCAAGGTAGGGAGGTGACTTTGAGGGATCGGTGAGATACCATATGACCGTACGTCCCAGGTTCTGGATCCGGAAGGGGAGGGAAGGGCGGGTGAGCTCAGCTTTAGACCCACTATTCATTGAGAAGATGAAGCTCTTTGGCGAGTTCGACGTGCGTGCCTGTTATAGTTGCGGCCACTGTTCCGGCACGTGTCCGCTGGTGCAGCGGGGGGAGAGCTTTCCCCGCCGCCTGATTCGCTATGCGCAACTCGGCCTGGGGGAGAAATTGGCGGCTGCCAAAGCAGTATGGTCGTGCTATTATTGCGGCGAGTGCTCCAAGAGCTGTCCGCGCAAGGCCACCCCGGGCGAGTTCATGGATGCGGCCCGGCGTTATTTCATCGCGCATTGGGATCTCACGACGGTCAGCCGCCGCATTCACTCGTCTCGGCTCTTCACCGCCGCGTTCATGGGCCTTGTGGCCCTTTTTTTCTTCGCCCTTTTTATCGCTACGGGCGGCAGGATGAATCCGGAAAGACTGGCCCTTTTCGAATTCGTAGACATCGGTGTCCTGCATTACACCGGTATGGCGGTTATGGCGACTGTCGGGCTGATAATCGCGGTGAATGCAGGGAACATGTTCCGACATGTGAGCCGAAGCATGCCACCTACCCCACCTGTGGGACTCTGGGATAGAATCAGGGATGCGTGGCTCGCGACGAAGGATGTGTTGGAGGAATTGACGACTCAAAGAAGATTCAGCGAGTGCCGTCTTACGCCGGAGGAA